>ERZ780177.464-NODE-464-length-44881-cov-4.285058_pt1 | contig 44881 bp, 59 predicted proteins | sample MGYA00510973_ERZ780177 | MGnify/ENA primary metagenome ERZ780177 (study PRJEB29588, sample SAMEA2144396) | human gut metagenome | biome: human gut; feature: human-associated habitat; material: faeces | place: Denmark | collected 2008/2010 ...
CGGTGGTGAGGACCTTGTATTCCCTCATCATGAGAATGAGATTGCACAGAGTGAAGCTGCAAATGGAAAAGAGTTTGCAAAATACTGGATGCATAATGGATTCCTGAACATCGACAACCGCAAGATGTCCAAATCTCTTGGAAATTTCTTTACCGTAAGAGAAATTTCTGAAAAATATGATCTACAGGTTCTGAGATTTTTTATGCTCAGTGCACATTATAGAAGTCCTCTGAACTTCAGTGCAGAACTGATGGAAGCTGCTAAAAATGGGCTGGAGAGGATTACAACAGCAGCAGAGAACCTGAAATTCCTCATCAATAATGCAAGAACGGAAGATATGAGTGAGGATGAGAGAAAAAAACTTGCCGGATCGATAGCATATGTCGAGAACTTTGAGAAAGCAATGGATGATGATTTTAATACAGCGGATGCGATTTCAGCAGTATTTGAACTTGTAAAATATATGAATACGACAACTGACGGAGCAAGTTCCAAAGAATATCTGCAGAATCTGTTTGACTGTCTTATAAGACTGACGGATGTTCTGGGAATTATTGTGGATAAGGAAGATGAGATCCTTGCATCTGATATTGAAGCACTGATCGAAGAACGTCAGGCAGCAAGAAAAGCTAAGAACTTCGCAAGAGCAGATGAGATCAGGGATGAACTTCTGGCAAAGGGAATCATCTTAAAAGATACAAGAGAAGGAGTACAATGGAAAAAAGCGTAGGTACAGGATTGGAACCATTTATCAGGAAAATTCCGGGGATGAAGCAGATTGACCCGAAGCAGTGTTCACCACTGGTTCTGGCATATGTAGGGGACTGTGTCTTTGATCTGATCGTAAAGACGATGGTCGTCGGAAGAGGAAACCGGCCGGTCCATCGTCTTCATGAGGAGACAAGCCGGTATGTCCAGGCATCGGCACAGTCCTATATGATGCGGTTCATGCAGGAACATCTGAATGAGGAGGAACACGCAGTCTACCGGAGGGGGCGGAATGCAAGAAGTGTATCACCGGCGAAAAACCAGTCGATCACGGACTACAGAAGAGCAACCGGCTTTGAGGCTCTGATCGGACATCTTTATCTGAGTGGAGAATACGAAAGACTGACAGAACTGGTGACGATCGGACTGGAGGCCATGGAAGAAAAATTTGATACAGAAAGAAATGAAGGAGCAAAGAATGCGGGAAAATAAAAGATATCATGAAGCAGAGAACCATACGGGACAGGATAATTCCCATACGCTGGTTATTGAAGGCAGAAATGCAGTACTGGAAGCATTCCGGTCAGGAAAACCGATCGACAAAGTATTTGTACTGGATGGGTGTCAGGACGGTCCTGTGCGAACGATTGTAAGAGAAGCAAAAAAGCATGATGCCCTGTTGAATTTTGTGACAAAAGAGAGACTGTCGCAGATTTCTGAGACCGGAAAGCATCAGGGAGTTGTGGCATATGCAGCAGCATATGAATATTCAACGGTTGATGATATGCTTGCACTTGCAGAGGAACGGGGAGAAGATCCTTTTATCCTGATCCTTGATAATATCGAAGATCCGCATAATCTTGGAGCAATTATCAGAACGGCGAATCTTGCAGGAGCACATGGAGTGATCATTCCAAAAAGACGGGCAGTCGGGCTGACGGCAACTGTTGCAAAGACTTCGGCAGGGGCATTGAATTATACTCCGGTTGCCAAAGTGACGAATCTGGTTAAGACGATGGAAGAACTGAAAGAAAAGGGGCTTTGGTTTGTCTGTGCGGATATGGACGGTGAGCCGATGTATCATCTGAACCTGACAGGACCGATCGGACTGGTGATCGGAAATGAAGGAGAGGGAGTCAGCAGACTGGTAAAAGAAAACTGTGATTTTGTAGCAGGAATCCCGATGAAAGGTCAGATCAATTCTCTGAACGCATCGGTGGCAGCAGGAGTTCTTGCATATGAGATCGTAAGGCAGAGAATCATAAAAGGACAGTAGACGCAGGAGCATTTGAGTAAGAACCGATGGAAAAATATGATAAAGTGACGGATGAGCAGCTTATCAGGGATTTCCGTAATGGAGACCGGGAAATTATGGATCATCTGATGATGAAGTATAAAGCAATGGTAAGAAAAAAAGCCAGGGCGATGTATTTGTTTGGCGGGGAGAACGAAGATCTGATCCAGGAAGGGATGATCGGACTGATCAAAGCTGTCCGGGATTATGACCCGGATCAGGGAGCTTCTTTTGCGAGTTTTGCGGAACTTTGTGTGTCAAGACAGATGTATTCCGCAATCGAGGCATCAAAAAGAAAAAAGCACATACCGTTAAATTCATATGTATCGCTGTATGATGACAGTGGTCAGGAAGGAGAGGAAAGAAGAACCCCTCTGATCGATACCATTGAGCCGGTTCGTGATAATGACCCGGAAGTGCTGTATTTGGGGAAGAAATTTACGGAAGTTTTTATTGAACAGTTGAAAGATACTTTGAGTCCTTTGGAGAACCATGTGCTGTATCTGCATTTAATGGGAACGGATTATAAGACGATCGCAGAGCTTCTGGGCAAAAGTCCGAAGTCAATTGATAATGCCCTGCAAAGGATCAAAGCAAAGGCAGAAAAGATGCTTGACAAATCAGAATAAGCTCTTTCAGAGGAGATACAAATGAATAAAGGGAAAAATTGTTTTTTTGCAATACTCGTATTTGGATTAACGATGGCAGTATTTAATGGAATGTCGGTCGTATTGGCTGTATCTGCGTCCATCGGTGGAGGAATCATTCAGGGAGCAAATGGAGTGAATATGACCTACGATTATCTGATGGATCATATGAATTTCTATTCTGTACTGGTTTATCTGATTCCGCTGGCTATTTTTGGACTTTGGTATTATTTCGCATTTGTGGATCAGAAAGGTACAGAAAATTCCCTGTCCGTGAAAATAAAAAAGTTAGATATAACAGGGTGTCTGATCCTCGTGGTTTTTACATTTTCAATCCAGCATGTGACGAGTCTGGTGATGGCAGTAATCAACCAGTTATTTCCACAGGCAATGGAAACTTATACGGAAATGATTGATAGTTCGGGAATTACGGAGTATTCGCTGATGTGGGTAGTCAGCACGCTGATTCTCCCTCCGCTGGTGGAAGAAATGATCTTCCGTGGACTGATTATGGGATATCTGAGGAGAACCGGAATGCACTGGATGATCGCCAATGTGATCCAGGCAGTCTGCTTCGGCATTTTTCATCAAAATTTAGTTCAGGGGATCTATGCAGGGCTTCTCGGACTTGCACTTGGATATGTAGCGTATCGTTATGGAACACTATTTGCATCTATGCTGATGCATCTGCTCTATAATCTTTTCGGAACTGTACTGATTGATATTGAATCAAGTATTATGCCGGACTGGATGCTGGGGCTTCTGATTTTCCTCTGTGTGCCGCTTACAGTTGTGGGAATTGTGCTTGTATATATCAAGACAGTAAATACAGATAAAAAGCAGGAGAGCAAGATATGAGATTTGTAATACAGAGAGTCACAGAGGCTGCTGTCCGGGTGGATGGTGAACTTCTTGGACAGATAGAGAAAGGATACCTGGTTCTGATTGGTGTGGCAGAATCAGATACGGAGGAAATCGCAGATAAGATGGTAAAGAAGATGACCGGTCTGCGGATTTTTGAAGATGAGCAGGGAAAGACGAATCTTGCGTTGAAAGATGTGGGAGGCAGTCTGCTTCTTGTGTCGCAGTTTACACTATATGCAAACTGTAAAAAAGGAAATCGTCCAAGTTTTATCGAGGCAGGTTCTCCGGAAAAAGCGAATGCCCTGTATGAATATATTATTAAAAAATGCAGAGAAAGTGTGGAACGGGTAGAAACCGGCCGGTTTGGTGCGGATATGAAAGTGAGTCTGCTGAATGACGGACCGTTTACGATTGTCCTTGATTCGGAAAAATTATAAGATGTAAGAAAATGATTATAACAATTATAAGAGATTTTCTTGACTTTTCTTTCAGAGTAGTGTATATTTATGATTGCGTTCGGTTTTGGACGCAATGTGCTGTCTTGGCGCAGTCGGTAGCGCGTCGCCTTGGTAAGGCGGAGGTCGGGGGTTCAAGTCCCCTAGACAGCTTTGAACCTTTCCCCGCAACCCCAGTATTTACAAGGAATTCTGAGGCTTGTGGGGTTTCTTTTTTGTTCTCATGGGGCTTTCATGGGGCTCGCTATAAAATTTTTATTGCTTTTAATTGCTCGTTTCGTTTGCTTTCTAACTTCTGTGTGACGTGCAGATAAATTTCTTTTGTAACTTTGCTGTCATTATGTCCAAGTCTTTTTGAGATACTGTCGATATCAATTCCTTGTTCCATTAGCAGACTTGCGTGTGTATGTCTTAGCGTGTGTGGTGTGATGCTTCTGCCGATAGCCTTCATGGAATTCTCCTTGAGGTATTTGTTGTAAGCGAAGTGGTCAACGTGCTCACGAACTGTACCGGTGAACAATAGGTTGCTAAACCGTACCACATTGTCATTCTGAGCCATTCTCAGTGCCTTTCTACAGACTTTTGCAAGCTCGTCCTGAATATATATGTCTCTGATAGAAAAGTCCGTTTTTGGGGTTGTTACGATGTCGTTGTTGACATCATAGGTTTTCGTGACATGGATCACACGCTTTCTCAAATCAACATCTGATTTCTCGAGCGCAGCTGCTTCACCGAATCGAAGACCAGACAGAACGAGGAATTCTGTTAGCACTTTCCATTTTTCTACTTTCATCTCATCAAGTAGCAGTTCCACTTCGCTGGACTCAAGAAATTTGTCTTCAATTTTCTTGCGATGAGAAACATCTTTAAACCGTTCAATCTTGTCGAGATAGGAGATATCTTCGATGTAATCGTTGCGGTATCCCCATCTCAGCAGAGCCTTGAGCCTTACCATCCATTCGTTAAGCGTTCCAGGAGCTCTGCCAGTAGCGAGAAATCGTTCTCTGATATATCCCGCATTTAACTTCGATACAATGGTAGATGGTCCGAGAATCTTTGCAATAGACTTACACGCTCCGCAGTTCCTGTGGTACGTAGACTGCTTAACTGTCCTCAGCTGTTCAGTATTGTACAGCTCTGCGAGTTCTTTCAATGTGATGTCTTTTTTCTGCACTTGAGCAGTCCTTAATGCTTGGTCAATGCGTTCTTGGAGTATGGTTGCTGCCATTTTACGATTTTTTGCTGTGTTCTTGTCAAAAGCAATAGATACCCTTTTCTTTTTTCCTGTCATAGGATCAATATAACGTTCAATGTAGTTATACTTGCCACTCGGTAATTTGTCCATCCACATAATCATCTTCCTTTCTGTTTTTGAGTATAAAAATAACAGCCAGCGAGGAACGTGCGTTCCGCTTGCAGTGGCTGTCCGAAGATGATACAATATTCATTGGATTTGGAGTGTATCTCTTCGGAGGTATTCTATAAGCACATTGGCGTGTGCTTCTTCCAGTACCGCTCCTTTTGGCGAAGGGGCGGTTTTTTAATTATTCATCGTCTTGATGTGCTGTGAAGTTGTAGCAATCATCAACATCAGGCATCACACCTATTAGGCAGGAATATTTTTTTGTAGCAGGATTTTCATATCCGAATCCATTTTGCAACGCTCCCTGAACAGCTATTTTATCCCCGGCAGTCAGTTCACCAGTAAAGGTTTTGTCATAAAAGATAATAATACTCCCATCCTCGCCCTTTATCAGTGCGGCATCGTCATGCAATGCAGAAGAGATATCAACATACCCGCCCACTATTTCTTCCACTTCATCACGGGTCATGATTTCAGAAATTTCGCCCTCAATAATAATGTTGCTCTCATAACCTTGCTCATTAGTGATTACTTTTAATGCGTCTTTAATGTCTGTGGGTTCATATTTGATGTCAATATCAGGAGATACAAGACTTACATCAAATAGTGTTCCGTAAGCTCCTGGAGCTGATTCTGGTGAAAAAGTGCCTTTAATCGAAACAGTAGTTCCGTCAGGTATTAATATCCAAAAGTTATCAACAGACTGGGCAAAGAGGCATTGAATAGAGGTTTTCTCGTCATTGGATTTCAAATCCACGCACCCGTATCCCTGATATTTTACACCACGAAGAGTGAGCTCCTTGTTAAAAGGCAAGCCAGTCTTTTCGGAACATTTTTTATAAAGCTGTTGTCCTTTTTCTGAATAACGCTCCTCATCAGTAAGGTATGCTTTTTCAGCTTCTTTTTTAAAAAGCGATTGAGTTTCGTTATACATATCAGCGAACTCATCCATAGTATATTCTGTCTTTGAACTTTCTTTTTTGCCGCATCCCGTTAGAGCTGTGCAGGACAGCATAAGCATTCCAATTAAAAGGAATGTCAAAATCTTTTTCATAAAACTTTCCTCCTCTTTCGTCCCCGTTTCTCTTTAGTTCCCACCACAAGATTCCGTATATAAACGGCAAAGCCGAATATACCATAATTTTACAGATATATTTTTAAAACATTTACCAATACTAATTGCATGAAAATATTATTAGAAAAAATCATGTATGAAAAAAATCTATCTGTACGTCAGCTTTCCTTAATGTCAGGAGTTCCACGTTCTACCATACAGGAATGTATGCGTGAAGACTCTAATCCACGAATCAGGACGCTCGGAAAGCTTGCTGTTGGTCTGAAATGTGATATTACAGACCTTTTTGATCCTGATTCTGAATAAGTGTCCGGTATACCGGACGATTGATTAAAATGCCGTATGTATTTCCGTTCTCGATTGTTCTATTAATGTAGGAACAAATAAATGGAACGTGTGTTCGATTTTCCTATTGATTTACTACAGGAAATGTAGTATTATCTGATTAAGGAATTTCGAACAAGCGTTCTGCACGAGAACGGAGGTCATACATATGGAAAAAGATAATTGTACAAAACAACAAGATATCGACTTCATTGTTGAATTGCTTCGAAAACAATCTCCGGAAAAAATACGAGAAGTACTTGTATTTATCCGAAGTTACATTGAGAAGTAGTCATGGAGAGTCAGTGCTTACTGGCTCTTTTTTAAGTTATCAATATATTGCTTAGCAATCTTTTCCAATACTGTTTTGCTTGTATCGTCCAGTTGCTCATAAGTAACAATTAATGTTTGAATAGCATCTGCTACAGCCGAATCTTTATCTTTGAGCAGTAATGCTGTGTATTTCAGAATTTTCTGCTGATCAGTCAATTGCTCAAACATTTCGCCATCACCAGATCTTAACCACTTCTCATTAACTCCAAATTCTCTACATATAGAAAATATAATTGCGTCACTAGGGGTTGTTCTACCCATTTCATATTGAGCAATTGTGTTTTGCTTCATTCCTATTTTATCTGCAAAAGCTTGTTGTGTTAAATCTAATTCTTTGCGTAATTTTTTTAAACGATCTTTCAAAAAATGCTCACCGCCTTTCTTGATTTACATTATACACAGTGTTACATTTTTCGTCAACACAAAATATCTCATAAACAATAAAATATCTCATAAGCAATGAAAAAGAGGTTGACAATATTGATTTTGTGATATATTATAATCTCACAAGCAACAAGCGGTTGCTTAAGATAGCAGCGGACTGCATTGGAGAAAGGTTGATAGTTACCCGGAACATTAAAGTTCCTTTTCTAAATGGGCAGACATTGTGGAGAGGCCATTACCCGTGCAAGTAAAATACAGAAGCTTATATCCGAACTTTTTATATTTTCGGAGAAGCTCAGTCCTATTTTGGGATTGAGTTAGGGCAAAGAGGCGATTTGCAGTCCGCAACCAATATTATAGCAGAAGGGAGATGTTACATGTTGGACCTTGAAAAAAAGAAACGACAGGAAATTAACAATATGGTGGCAATTTTGGAACAAATTGATTTGCCGGACATTATTCTGTTGACAAGGGATGCTAATACCTTGCTCTTGAGGCAGCAGGAACAATGCAGAGATGCTGAAAGTAAGAGAAGCGATGGATAAGGAAGAGAAAGCGAGGTGAGGAAGATGACAAAAATTTGCCCGAGGTGTTTTGATGATCTTCCGGAAAATGCAAATTACTGTCCGCATTGTGGAGAATGCGTGATGGAAATTGTAGAACGTACAATTCAATATATTGGTTCGCCGCCCAAAACGGTGGAGGTTAGTGTAAAAGACAGTGCTATTTCTACCGAAGAGTTTAAGAAAGCGAGGTGATACAGAATGCCAATGACCAAAGCACAAGCCATTGCAGAGTTGGAACATATTTATGAAATCCTTCCTCTGATAGCAGAAGCAGTCAAAGAAGAGAAGAAACCCATCAACCAGTACGGCAAGACTTCCTATTTCCGTGATATGTACGGTCAGTCAATGGGAACTGTGAAGAATAGGAAAGAGGGAATCCGGAGAGAAATCAAGTCCGGGAGATACCCGGAGAGTGCGTTGATCGAAAGATTTATTGATAAGGCGGTGTATGCAGATTATAACCGGTTTTTCAAGCATTTGGAGGGAGCGGGACGAAAATACGTTCCTGCTTATGATCCACTGGAGGCAATGGTGCTTGTAAGGAAAATGGAGGGAGAGGCAAGTGAGCAGTCCGTGTAGCAGGTGCAGAAAAATCAGATACTGCATGGAACAGAGAGGTATCTGTACATCATTTAAAGGAGGTGAGAGACGTGGAGCAGTTAAAGGTAATTCAGATCAGGAAGAGAAAGCCCAAAGAAGTGGCTCAAAGCCATGAGCCGGATATGTATGACAAGGCTGTTGAGAAAGCCTTTTGGTTCGTGATCGGGTTCTCGGTTGCATTAATAATCAGCTGCGTGGCTTTCGGGCAGACATTGTATGCATAAGAAAAGTGCCATAGTGAGGCGGCAACCTCTCAGGCACTTAGAAAATTAGTCAACTACATTATAAAAAAGAAAGGAAAGAAATGCAATGGAAAGTATCAAAATTAATAAACTGGAAATTGAAAATGTAAAAAGAATCAAGGCGGTAAAAATCGAGCCTACTGCCAATGGATTAACTATTGTGGGCGGAAAGAATAACCAGGGGAAAACATCGGTACTGGATTCGATCGCATGGGCATTGGGTGGAGAAAAATACCGCCCATCACAGGCACAGCGTAAAGATTCCACTATTCCTCCAACTTTACATATTGTGATGAATAATGGATTAGTAGTGGAAAGAAAGGGAAAGAACAGTGCATTAAAGGTTACGGATCCACAGGGAAATAAAGGTGGACAGCAGCTTTTGAATGAATTTGTTGAACAGTTGGCAATCGATCTTCCTAAGTTTATGGAAGTATCAGGAAGAGAAAAAGCTCAGACTTTACTGAGAATTATAGGAGTGGGTGATCAACTGGCAGTATTGGAGCAGAAAGAAAAGGAGCTGTATAACAACCGGCTGGCAATCGGTCAGATTGCAGATCAGAAAAAGAAATATGCGAAAGAGCAGCCATATTATCCTGAAGCACCGAAAGAACTTGTATCACCGTCAGAACTGATCAGAGAACAGCAGGAGATTCTTGCAAAAAATGGGGAAAATCAGAGAAAACGGGAGCGTCTTCATCAGCTTGAACAGGAATATCAGAAAATCAACGAACAGATGGAAGATCTTCTTAAAAAGCAGACTCAGGTCAGGGACGATCTGAAAATTGCACGGATGAATGCAGAAGATCTTCATGACAGATCTACAGAAGAACTGGAAAACAGCATCACCAATATTGAAGAGATAAACCGGAAGGTCAGGGCGAATATGGATAAAGACAAAGCAGAAGAGGACGCACAGCTTTATTCCAACCAGTATGCAGAACTGACAGAAGAGATTAATGAAGTGAGGGGACAGAAGACTTCACTTTTGGAAAATGCAGAACTGCCATTGCCGGAATTATCTGTAAAAGAGGGGGAGTTAATTTATAAGGGACAAGAATGGGACAATATGTCCGGGTCGGATCGGTTAAAGGTTTCAACAGCAATTGTCCGTAAGCTGAACCCAAAATGTGGCTTTGTATTGCTGGACAAGCTGGAACAGATGGATGAAGATACGTTGAATGAGTTTGGACAGTGGTTAGAGCAGGAAGGACTGCAGGCGATTGCTACAAGGGTCAGCACTGGAGATGAGTGCAGTATCATCATTGAGGATGGATACGTGAAAGAACCTGATACTGAAAAAACAGAAACAAAGACATGGAAAGAAGGGACATTTTAATGGAGATTATCAGAGGAAAGATCAAAAAGGCGAAAAAAGTTGTGATTTATGGTCCTGAGGGGATTGGAAAATCGACTTTTGCAGCTAACTTCCCCGATGCATTATTCATTGATACAGAAGGGAGTACCAACAGTATGGATGTGGCACGTCTGCCACGTCCAACCAGCTGGACTATGCTGCTGGAGGAAATTGATTATGTGAAGAAAAATCCAAGAGAATGCAGGACGCTGATCATTGATACGATTGACTGGGCAGAAGCCTTATGTGTGGAGTCGGTATGTGCTTCATATGGGAAAAAGGGGATTGAAGATTTTGGTTATGGAAACGGGTATGTATATGTAAAGGAAGAGTTTGGACGATTCCTGAACCGGTTATCAGATCTGATTGAAATAGGGATCAATGTAGTTCTGACAGCTCATGCCCAGCTTAGAAAATTTGAGCAGCCGGATGAATTGGGAGCTTATGACCGTTGGGAGTTAAAGTTAGGTAAAAAAACCCAGTCACAGACAAGTCCTCTTGTAAAAGAATGGGCAGATATGCTTCTTTTCTGTAATTATAAAACTTTTTCCATATCGGTGGACGATAAGGGGAAAAAGCATAAAGCCCAGGGTGGAAAAAGAATCATGTATACACAGCACCATCCCTGCTGGGATGCAAAAAACAGATACGGACTTCCGGAAGAATGTGAACTTGATTATTCGGTTATTGCCGGAATTATCGAAGAAGAAAAGAATACCGTAAAGGCAGAAAAGAAAGAAGAACCGCAGTATAAGGTGGAAAGACCGGCAGATGAAAAGAAAATGGAAGAGCCATTCATGCAGATCCCGGAAGGAGTTCCCGAGCAGATGGAATTTAATGCTGTTCCTGAACCACCAGTTGTGCAGAAAGAACCGGAGAAACACATCCCAAGAAGCAGTCCATTCTACGTCAGTGAAAAGATACCACCCGCTTTGCGGCAGTTGATGGAAGAAAAACTGGTTTCAGAGGAAGAGATTCAAAAAGTTGTATCTGAAAAAGGATATTATCCACAGGCTACACCTATTACAAATTATGATCCTGATTTTGTATCAGGAGTACTCGTTGGTGCATGGCCGCAAGTTTATGCAATGATCGAGAAGTTAAGAAGTACCTATGAAATACCATTTGATAATTAAACAGGAGGAAAAAGGGAATGAATACAGAAATGGAAAGAGAATTAAACTGGGATGATGAAATTGAAAAAGATGGCAATGAATTTGTATTGCTGCCGGAAGGAGATTACGATTTCACAGTAGAAAGTTTTGAAAGAGGAAGACATTCAGGAAGTGAGAAACTTCCACCATGCAATAAAGCAGTCCTGAAGCTTCGGATTGAGTCTGATAATGGTCCGGCTCTTATTACACATAACTTATTCCTGCACACAAGAACAGAAGGAATGATCAGTGCATTTTTTACATCAATCGGTCAAAAGAAAAAGGGAGAGAAAGTGAAAATGAACTGGAATGCTGTGATTGGAGCTAAGGGACGCTGCAGGATCGGTATCCATTCATGGAAAGGAAATGACGGAGAAGATAGAAAAGGAAATGATGTAAAGAAATTCTATCCGTTTGAAGAAAAGTCATTCAAGGCAGGTGAATTTTAATGCAGTTAAGACCTTATCAGCAGGAAGCAAAAGATTCCATTTTTCAGGAATGGGAAAAAGGAATCCGTAAAACACTGCTGGTACTTCCAACAGGATGTGGTAAGACAATCGTATTTGCAAAAGTAACAGAGCAATGTGTCCAAAATGGTGACAGAGTGCTGATCCTTGCCCATCGTGGGGAGCTGCTCCAACAGGCAGCAGATAAAATAGCAAAATCTACAGGTCTGAACTGTGCTACAGAAAAAGCCGAAGAATCCTGCCTTGGCAGTTGGTTTCGGATCACGGTCGGCTCAGTCCAGAGCCTGATGAGAGAAAGCCGCCTGAATCGTTTCCCACAGGATTATTTTGATACAATCATCATCGATGAAGCACACCACTGTATTTCTGACAGTTACAAAAGAGTATTGCAGCATTTCCCGGAATCTAAAGTTTTGGGAGTGACTGCAACACCTGATAGGGGAGATATGAAAAACCTTGGCAGTGTATTTGAAAGTCTTGCATATGAGTACACATTGCCCAAAGCCATTAAAGAGGGATATTTATCTCCGATTAAAGCAATAACGATTCCGTTAAAAGTGGATCTGACAGGAGTAGGGGTTCAGTCCGGGGATTTTAAAGCAGGAGATTTAGGTACAGCTTTGGATCCGTATTTGGACAGTATTGCGGAAGAAATGGAAAAGTACTGTAAGGATAAAAAAACAGTTGTATTTCTACCGCTTGTAAAAACCAGTCAGAAATTCAGGGATATCCTTAATAATCACGGATTCAGAGCCGCAGAAGTAAACGGAGACAGTCAGGACAGGGCAGAGATTTTAGAAGATTATGCTGCAGGTAAATATGATGTATTATGCAATTCGATGCTTTTAACAGAAGGCTGGGACTGTCCAAGTGTTGACTGCATCGTTGTTCTGAGACCTACAAAAGTCAGGAGTCTTTACTGTCAGATGGTAGGTCGGGGAACCAGGCTGTCTCCCGATACCGGGAAAGATCACTTGCTTTTATTAGATTTTTTATGGCATACAGAACGTCATGAACTTTGCCATCCGGCTTCTCTGATCTGTGAAAGTGAAGAAGTTGCAAAAAAAATGACGGAGAATATGGAAAAAGATGCCGGTCTGATCATGGATATTGAAGAAGCTGAAAAAACTGCAGCAGAGGATGTTGTAGCACAGCGTGAAGAAGCCCTTGCAAAGCAGCTTGCGGAAATGAAGCGGCGAAAAAGAAAACTTGTGGATCCGTTACAATTTGAAATGAGTATCCAGGCAGAAGATCTTGCAGGATATGTACCTGCTTTTGGATGGGAAATGGCACCGCCATCGGATGGACAGAAAAAAACACTGGAGAAACTGGGGATCCTTCCGGATACGATTGATAATGCAGGAAAAGCAAATAAAATTCTTGACAGGCTGAATAAACGGCGAGAGGAAGGCCTGACTACACCAAAACAGATCCGTTTTCTTGAAAGCAGGGGATTCCAGCATGTGGGGACATGGCAGTTTGACACAGCTAAAAATCTGATTGACAGAATTGCGGGGAATGGTTGGAAAATTCCAAGAGAGATCAATCCCGCTGAGTATAAAGGAGTTTAATGATGGAACAAAGGGCAGACCTTTTAAATCTTTTAAATTATATACCGCCATCTGAATTGGATTATCAGGAATGGGTTAATGTCGGTATGGCATTAAAATATGAGGGATATACTGCTGCTGACTGGGATGACTGGAGCAGGAAGGACACTGCCCGATATCATACCGGGGAATGTTTCCGTAAATGGGGGAGCTTCCATGGGGCAGCTTCCCCGGTTACTGCAGGTACAGTTGTTCAGATGGCTTTAGACAGGGGATGGATGCCACCAAGGGATCCCGGACATGAATTGGACTGGGAAGACATGGTGGGTGGACAGGATGATTTTGTGGTAGTTGACCAGTCTTGGATTGAAGGAAAGGAGATCAGCGTCCCTAAAAACTGGAATCCCGTGCAGGATCTGATCCGATATCTCGAGACCCTGTTTGATGCGAGTGAAAATGTCGGTTATGTTACAGAATGCTGGGAAAAAGACGGAAAATTTCTTCCGTCAAAAGGAAATTATGACCGTACAGCAGGAAAATTAATAGAGGAGCTTAGCAAATGCGGAGGGGATATGGGAGCAGTGCTTGGAGACTATAACCCTGAAGCTGGAGCGTGGATCCGGTTTAATCCTATGGATGGAAAAGGATGTAAAAATGAAAATATCACAGATTACCGGTATGCACTGGTAGAATCTGATTCTATGGATATCGACCAGCAGAATGCATTGATCCGGGAGCTGGAACTGCCGGTAGCGTGCCTGGTCTATTCAGGAAAGAAAAGCTTGCACGCAATTGTACATATTGATGCAGCCGACAGCAGGGAGTACCGACAAAGGGTAGAATTTCTCTATAATATATGTAAGAAAAATGGATTTAAAGTGGATACACAAAACAAAAACCCATCGAGATTGTCAAGAATGCCGGGATTTGAACGTAATGGGAAAAAGCAATTCCTTGTGGATACGAATATTGGAAAAGAATCATGGACAGAGTGGAAAGAATGGATTGAAAGTGTAAACGATGATCTGCCGGATCCTGAATCTTTAGAAATGGTTTGGGAAAATCTGCCTGAACTTGCTCCGTGCCTGATTAATGGAATCTTGAGGAAAGGGCATAAAATGCTAATTGCAGGACCATCTAAAGCAGGAAAGTCCTTTTTACAGATTGAATTATGTATTTCAATAGCAGAAGGGCGTGAATGGATGGGGTGGAAATGTGCTAGGGGGCGTGTGTTATACGTCAATCTCGAATTGGACAGACCAAGCTGTCTGCACCGCTTTAAAGATGTATATGATGCTTTGGGGTGGTCCCCCAACCACCTGAAAAATATTGACATATGGAATTTAAGAGGAAGATCCATTCCTATGGACAAACTTGCTCCACGGCTGATCCGTCGGGCAGCAAAAAAGAATTATGAAGCAATCATCATAGACCCGATTTATAAAGTCATCACTGGTGACGAGAATAGTGCTGATCAGATGGCTAATTTCTGTAATCAGTTCGATAAAGTATGCACGGAGCTTGGATGTGCAGTGATTTATTGCCACCATCATTCTAAGGGCAGTCAGGGAGGAAAAAAGTCTATGGATCGTGCTTCTGGATCAGGAGTATTTGCCCGTGACCCGGATGCATTGCTTGATCTGATTGAACTGGAGCCAACAGATGCTTTATTAAAGCAGGAAGAAAATAAAGCTATCTGCGAGGTATGCATTGATTATTTAAAGAATTGCAACAAGTTAGGTGAAGTATCCCAGGATGATATGTGCAGCAGTGTTCAGATGTTGGATTATTGCCGTGAGAATTTGAAAAGTCTTGAATTTAAAGTTTTGAATGTGAAAGTGCAGGAAGCAGTAGACCGGGTTCATGTCCGGTCGGCATGGAGAATAGAGGGTACACTGAGAGAGTTTCCGAAATTCCAGCCTGTAAATGTATGGTTTGATTATCCTATCCATAAGATTGATGAGTCAGGAGCTTTAAAAGATATTCAGCCGGATGATGACAAACCATCATGGCAGCGTGGAAGTGTCAACAATAAAAAGAATGCACAGAGCAGAAAAGAAGATCGGAAAAAAGCTCTTCAGGAGGCTGTAGAGGGGTGTAATTTTGGAGAAATTCCAACTGTAAAAGATGTGGCAGAGTATCTTGGAATCTCTGAAAGAACAGTCCGGGACAGGATAAAAGAGCATGGAGGATATACGATTCAGGATGGGGAAGTGGTGAAAAAAGCATCACGCAGGAGTGCGGGGAAGACTGAAATTCAGGCATCCCCGCACACGAACGGATATTCGAGTTGTGGCGGGAAAGACAGAAAGTGCAGACTTCCCCGCAAAGGAACAAATGTTTGCAATGTTGCGGGGAAGACACTTTTTCAGACATCCCCGCAAAAGTAAAAGGAGTGCGGGGAAGACTGAAATTCAGGCATCCCCGCTGGCGGCGGGGAACTATCCCCCTAAAGGGGGATAAATAAAAACCCCGCAACGATGTCACGGGGGTAGGAGAGGGACGGGCCTAAAGGCTGCCCGGCCCCGTCTCCCTTCCCCCTCCCCGATGACAGGGCATGCAGGAAAAGAAAAAAGGAATTTAACACGTTAGCGAGGTAAAGCAAATGGAATTTTTTATACCGATGGTACCACCTACGATTACTCATCAGGAAAAAAAGGTGAATGTGGTGAATGGGAAAGAGCACTCTGTTTTCGCAATTCATATTAAAGTAGACGAAAAAGACAAAAAAACACCGATTTTTTATGAACCGGAAAAATTAAAAACAGCAAGACAGAAATTGATGGCATATCTTGGATATCATGTACCGGAAGAGCCATTTCATACCGGTGTGCAACTGGTGACAAAGTGGTGTTTCCCCAGGGGTAGGCATAAGGATGGTGATTACAGGCTTACAAAACCGGATACAGACAATTTGCAGAAACTTTTAAAAGACTGCATGACAGTGATTGGATTTTGGGATGATGATGCTTTGGTCGCATCAGAAGTGGTAGAAAAGTTTTGGGCAGAGATCCCAGGAATTTATATCAAGGTGACAGAGTTATGATGGGATATCGGCAAATGCATCAGTTATGTTGTGATGTATGGAAATTGTATCAAAAATTCTTTCAGCAGGATCTGGAATTGTTTGCTGATGCAGCTGACAAAATAGCGGAAAAATATAAGCATGATCCAGTTGCGGAGAAAATGATCCTGGCAGTAGCGGAAGAATTGGAAAGGAATGATTGATGGACGTTGAAAAGACAAAAGTAGAAAGCCTTGACATAATCGTGACCATGATGGAAGACAAGCCGTACTACGGGATAAAATACAAAGAGGTCGGCAGTGATCATTTTTGTATCGGGTATAGCTCATATCGCTTAGATTATGTGTTGGAATGGAAAAAGCAGTATTTTGAGTTGGTTGAAAGAGAAGCAGGAGCGGATCAGGGATGGATTCCATGCAGTGAGAGGCTGCCGGAGAATGCAATGAATGTAATAGCACAATTTTCAGATGGCACAGTAACAGAATTAAGATATGCAGGAAATGGTATTTTTGAAGGGATTTATGAGTATTCAACAAGAGTAATTATTGCCTGGATGCCACTACCAGAGCCGTACGAAGGAGAGTGATGAAGATGAAGAATAAAGAAAAGTATGCAAAAGAGATTGTGGAGATTGTGTGTGAAGGATGTGCTCTGGCAGTTAGTAAAGAAACTGGAAAGCCAGTAAAATGTGTTAATATCAAATGTTCTGAATGTACATTGGGTGGTAGTAGCATGTGTTCGACAATGATTAAAGAATGGGCAGAATCAGAGTACACCGAAAAGCCAGTGATTAGCAAGAAAGATAAAGCGTTTTTAGATTGTCTCGTAGAAGATTTCAAATATATGGCAAGAGATAAAATTAATGCCTTATACGCATACGGCAAAGAGCCATATAAATCGAACGATGGTGATTGGTGGAGTGAAAATAACGGAAGATACTATGCCTTAAGTTGTTATGTGAACGTTGCCTTCCCAATGATTAAATGGGAAGATGACAAGCCGTGGCTTATCGATGATTTTGAAGAAGCTGGAGGTGGTGGAAGAATATGAGACTAATTGATGCGGACGCACTGATAGAATTCATTGATCCGGGACATTTACGGCATCTTGACGAACTTGCCTTCTCCGAACTGGATGTTGTTAATATACTGAATCACGCACCAACAGCTTATGACGTGGAAAAGGTTGTTGAGCAGTTGGAAAAAGAAAAGGAGTGATATTCCTTGAAACGAAGCACAGACAGACGCTGGAGTCCAGCAGAGATCCGGCAGAATCAGAAAGAACACTATGCCGGGATGGCAGAGCATCCACCGGATCGGAAAGCCAGTGCGGACTTCCGCCGTCCGGCATACCCGAATTATACAGTGGAGGATGCACTGAAAAAGTGGAGAGTAGATACGAAGAAGGGAGTGGATGCAGGTGGTGAAGATAGAAGAGAACAACGTGAAGAATGAGAACGAGCAGAAGAAGGCTTATCTTCGTGGATACCGGAAACATGGTAAGCGGATCAAACGCATCGAGTCAGAGATTGAGGAGATCCGGAGCATGAAGATGTATCCGTCCATGAATAACGACGGGATGCCGCATGGATCCGGACAAGGAGATCTATCCGGATATGCTGCGGAGCTTCGGGAGAAAGAGGATAAGCTGTACTACGAGGGAGTGGAGCAGGTAAAGGCGTACAATGATATTTCCGGGAGAATCAGAGAACTGGAAGACGAGGACGAGAGAGACGTGTTGTTTTACCGGTACATAAAAGGATTGGAATGGTGGGAAATTGCCAGGTCAATGGACTATAGCGAAAGCTGGATATATGAATTACACGGCAGAGCATTGAGAAAATTAAAAATTTAGGAGGGAAATAACGAGGTGAATCAGAATGAAAATGACAAAGAAAAATATATCTGAATACTGTTTGAGAAATGGCGTTTTGGTATATGAAGAGTATGACGAAAAAGACAGGAGAAAAAGATTTTACAGAATGAGCATACCTGTATTTACAGAAGGAGAGACCATTCCAACATCAAATTATGATTATATTGTGCATAGACCGATTGATTGTTATAACCACGTTAAAAAGCTGTTGGAAGATGACGAATTTAGGCTTAATGTGGCAAGGTGGGTGCGAACATGGTATGACGTTGCAATTAATTAAACTGAAAGTTGTGAGGTGACTAATGAGCAAACATAAGCCGATACCAAAGAGAATGCGGTTATTACTGTATGAGAAATACAATCATAAATGTGCTTATTGTGGTTGTAATTTGGAATACAAGGATATGCAAGTAGACCATATTAAGTCTGTCTATGCTAATACGGATTTTAAGCAAGTTATGACAGAGGAAGAAATGTATTCCGTAGATAATCTATTACCATCTTGTAGGCAATGTAATTTCTATAAATCGAGTATGGATTTAGAAACATTTAGAAAAAGATTAACTACAACTCTTATGGAAAATTTACAAAAAACATTTCAGTATAGTTTAGCATTAAAATATGGACTAATAGAGGAACATATAGAACCAATTACTTTTTATTTCGAGCAACTGAAATTTCCTAAAGAGTGGAGTTCACTGGAGTTTATACTGTGTTAATATGGTATTGTCGAAAGACGATAGATAATACTCCTTATACGTAATCCTCCCCGTACAAAGGCACCCTGAAAAGGGTGTCTTTTTGTATGCAGGGAGATATGAGGTGAAATATGAAAAATGAGAGTTACGAGGAATTTGTAGAAAAATTCAAGCCGAAAAAGACTACTGATGATTGCTATACTCCACCTGAGGTATATGAGGTGATAAAGGACTGGGTCTGCAGACGGTATGGCACAGATCCTGAAAAGATTATCCGTCCGTTTTGGCCGGGAGCCGATTATCGGGCAATGGAATACCCGGATTATATTGTCACAACGGCCATGATGCAGAAGATGGCAAAGTATGGGATTGAATATCAGGTAGAAAAAAGACGAAGCCTGTTCGTTAGATCACTGGATGCACAGAAAGCCATGAAAAAAGCAATATTTGGCGGTGGATTACTGCTGTCAGAGAAAGCAGCGGCAGAGAAAGCAGCGGCAGAGAAAGCCAGCACTATAGTATTTGAGCTGTCGGAGCGAGAAAAGGATCTCGTAAGACAGTTGGGGATGTAATACAAAAATAGATCAGAATTGAAGGCGGTGAAATGATTGCGAGATCCGAAAAGATATGAAAATTTAGAACGTATGGTATTTGAGGGTGTGGGCGAGTATGGGATACCTACACTTAAGCCAGTAGATTTTGATGGAGATACAGAGTTTATTCCATTCAATTTTGCAGCAACAAGTAAGGATAGAGAAAAGAAAAGCATTCATTTCTTTATTGACGACTATCAATTTATAAGATTATGGAATGATCCGGATAGATATATACCGATGCTTCAGCAGTTTCAGTACGTATTTACTCCGGATTTTAGTCTTTATACAGATTTTCCGAAAGCTGTTCAGATCTTTAATCATTACCGAAAGCATTGGATTGGTGCTTATATGCAGATGTACGGGGTAAAAGTGATCCCAACGATCGCATGGAGTACAGAGGATTCATATTCCTGGTGCTTTGATGGAGAGCCCACAGGAGGCACGGTGGCAGTATCCAGTGTGGGGTGCATGCAAAATAAAAAGAGCCGGGAACTATTTCTTGCCGGATACAAAGAAATGGTTAAGAAGTTGCATCCGACTAAGATTATATTTTACGGGCAGATCCCGGAAGAGTGTACGGGGAACATTGTACGAATAAAGGCATTTCAGGAAAAATTTAAGGAGGCATCGTGTGATGGGTGGTAGAGGAAGTAAATCTGGTGGCGGCGGAGGTGGAAGTGGTGTTGATGTAACGCACGACGGAGAGACTACAAGGTATTATTTTTCCGAGAAAAACGGAATGAATTATTATCAGCGGGGAGTGGGAGGAACGCCACAGCCTACTCCGCTGAATATGACAGTAAGGGATTTTACAAAAAGAGTCCAGGCAAATGGGGCAACTGTAAAGCCGGTAACTGCAGCGTCGAAAGCAGCAGAACAGAAGGCATATGAGGCAGACAGGAAAGCGACGAACGATTTTCTTAACCAGGCAGACGCATCGATGGGCGGCAACCGTGGAGATCAGAGGAGAGCTACGAAAGGTCGCCGTGGAGGACGTAGAGGTATTTAATAGCATGGAGGTGGTCAAATGGCTACAAAAAAGGCAGTCGGAAGACCGCCAAAGTATAAGAGTAAAGAAGAAATCGAAGAAAAAATAGATGCTTATTTTAAACAGTGCGAGGGTGAAGTCCTGAAAGACAACAATGGAAATACGGTTTTTAATAAATTTGGAAATCCAGTTATTATTAATCAGCGCCCGCCAACAGTCACAGGACTGGCTTTAGCACTTGGATTTTCCACGAGGCTGTCATTATTGAACTATCAAGGGAAAAAGGAGTTTATGAACACGATAACACGTGCGAAGGCAAGGGTGGAAGCGTATGCAGAAGAACGGCTCTTTGACCGGGACGGGTCGAGCGGGGCTCAGTTCAGCCTGAGAAACAACTTCAAGGGTTGGACGGAAAAGACAGAACTGGATGAAGAGGAGCAGCAGGCAAGAATTGAACAGATCCGTGCGAATACAGCAAGGATGAGCGGCGGCGATGGAGATGAAGATGGGGGAGTAGAGATTGTCAATGACGCACCGAAAGAAGCAAGTGAAGATATCGGAGATAATAATCCCGAAATACCTGCCGATATTTAATAATCGGCATATTAAGCACATTATACTGACTTCCGGAAGAGCCGGAACGAAGTCGAGCTACGCAGCGGTAAGATCGGATTATCAGCTTGTATCAGATGCGAATGGATCGGTTGTTGTTTTAAGAAAACACCATAATAAGCTGAGAAAAACAGTCTACAAAGAAATGCTAAGGGGGATCAACCGGTTGGAAATTCCCAAAAGTAAATTCCTGATTACAAAATCCCCGATGGAAATAACATATAAAAAGCATGGGACGACAATGTATTTTGCTGGGTCAGACGGGATCGATGATACAAAAGGTATCATTGATGAAGATAAGCCAATCAAGTTGGTTGTGTTGGATGAGTTGACAGAGTTTTTTGACGATGGAGAGGGAGAAGATGAACTGACCAATATTGAAGCGACGTTTGTTCGTGGAAATAAAGGTGGATTTCAGATGATCTATCTCTATAATCCTCCAAAGAATCCGAATGCCCCCATCAATTTGTGGTGCAAGAAGATGGAAAAACGAGAGGACTGCATCCATATTCATACGGATTACCGGGACGTGCCGGTGGACTGGCTTGGTCCTGACCTGATTGCATCTGCTGAAGCTATGAAGAAATCTGATCCAAAAATGTATAGATGGGTTTGGCTGGGCGAGGCGATCGGTGTGGACGAATTGATCTACTATATGTACGGCAATCGCCACAGGCAGAAGCCGGATCCGGACAGGAGATATGACCGGATTTACATTGGAGGTGACTACGGTCAGCAGAATGCGACAACCTTTGAAGCGTTTGGTCTAGACACCTACCGCAAGAAATTCCCCGGACTTGGAGAATATTATCACAGTGGGCGGGAATCTGGAAGGCAGAAGAGCCCGTCCGAGTATGCAAGAGATCTGGTTGAGTTCATGGATATGCTGCATGAACAGTATGAGAACCGGATCTTTTATATTTTTCTGGATCCGTCCGCAAAAGGTCTGGCAGAAGAGGTTAAGAGAGCCACCAGAACCGGACTGGACTATCAGGTGCTTCTGCGGGATGCGGAAAATGATGTTGCTCTTGGCATTAGCAGAGTGCAAAAAGCACTTTCGTTCGAGGTAATGTCGATTGATCCCAGTCAGGAGAATGCAGAACGAGAATTTGGAACTTATGAATATGATAAAAAATCTATTGAAAGAGGTAAGGAAGTGCCAGTCAAAATGGACGATCACTGCATGGATGCGATCCGGTACGCAGTGATGGGAGCATGGAGCAGGATAAAGCACTGGCTGCCAATAGATGAAGGAGGTGATGAAAGGTGAATATTTTTAGTTATTTCAGGAAAGCAGGAATAGACACTGTGGATACGTCATTTTATCAAAAGATAAACGAATGGATCAGCTGGTACAACTCAAATGTAAGAGGGTTTTCTTTTTACAAGGCGTATACTGGGCGTGGAACGTATAACCGATGCAGGCGAAAGAGCATGGGGATGGCGAAAAAGATTTCTGAGGATATTGCAGACCTGCTGCTAAACGAAAAGGTTATGATCACGTTGGAAGATGATGCTACACAAAAATTTGTGCAGAAAATATTAGATGAAAACCATTTCTCGGTGGTCGGAAATGACTTCCAGGAGCGTAAGGCATGCACCGGAACAGTTGCATACATTCCGTATTTGTATGATACGGAAGTGAACGAGGACGGTTCCGTACTATCAGGAAAGATTGGAATCGAATATGTGGATGCACCCAATATTTTCCCAGTGTGCTGGAAGAACGGAGAAGTTTCAGAGTGTATTTTTGCTTTTCCACATACAGTAAATCGAAAGAAATATGTGCATCTGCAGTATCATCGAAAAGCAGAAGATGGAAATTATATCATCGAAAATAAAGTGATCAGATGTCAATCCGGTGAGTCTTCAGGAACAGAAGTTGCTGAGAAAGAATGGAAAGAATTGCGACCATTTAAAAATTTGACAGCTACGATTCAGACCGGATCGTCAGAGCCGCAGTTCGTACTTGATCGTTTAAACATAACGAATAATACAGATACGAGCAACCCGATGGGGATTGCGATTTTTGCGAATGCTGTTGATACGTTGAGAAAGCTGGATACTGAATATGATTCGTACTGTAATGAATTTGATCTTGGTCGAAAACGTATTTTTGTCGCACCTGAGTTGCTGACAAATGATGACGGAACACCGGCATTTGACCCAGAGGATGCAGTATTTTACAAACTGCCGGATGATTATAACGAAAAAGGTGAAGGGCTTATCAAAGAAGTTGATATGCAGCTCCGGGTAGAACAGCACAGCAAAGCAATCAATGACGATCTGAATTATCTTTCCTTGAAGTGCGGATTTGGTACGAACCGGTATCAATTTAATGGCGTTGAGGCAAAAACAGCCACGGAAATCATTTCCGAAAATTCGGACATGTACCGGACGCTGAAAAAGCATGAAATTATCCTGGAGGACGTGTTAAAAAGATTAATCAGAATTATTATCCGGCTTGGTCAGGTCACGGGGAATGTACTGGATCCTGATACAGAAATCACGATAGATTTTGATGATTCCATCATTGAGGATAAGGATTCGGAACGTCAGCAGGATCGGCAGGATGTGAGCATGGGCGTGATGAGGTTGGAAGAATATCGGGCGAAGTGGTATGGAGAAACGGTTGAGCAGGCTCGTCAGAATCTTCCCGAGCAAAATCAGGTGATGGAGTGATATGAGAAATGAATATAAGGAAAAGATCACCAGCACGGCAGACTGGCAGATTAACCGGTTAAAAATACCGGGGTATTCTTCGGAGGACATTGAAAATGCATTGAAAGACACTCTGAATGCTTCTTACCTGGAAATGTTTGAACTGTACGACAAAGTGATCGACTGGGAATATGTCAGAAACAAGGACATCTATGAACAGATCAATGCGGAATACATCCCTTTTGAAGAAAATAAACATCTGATACAGGTGACATCAGCTATCAAAAAGCAAAGCCTTGAGGACTTGGAAAATATTACAAGATCTCTAGGCTTTTATTTGGATTACGGCGGCAGAAAGGTATTAACTCCATTGTCACAGGTATACAGTAGGTATCTCGATAATGCCTGCATGGACATTGTCACAGTGTGGAGTCAACAGCAATTGTATGATGTCTGTGGACTCGGTACAGTAACCGGACTATGTGGAGCAAACTGCTACCATACTTATTTCCCTTTTGTTCCCGGTGTATCAGTACGAACTTATACGGATGACTGGCTAGACGAACAGAATCGGAAAGAAAGCGAGCCGACCGAGTTCCGTGGTAAAGAATATACACTGTATGAAGCAAAGCAAAGACAGCGTCAAATGGAAACTGCTATGCGGGCACAGCGTGAAAAGGTGCAGCTATTGCAAAAAGGCGGTGCTGATCCACAGGAAGTAATGCTCCAAAAAGCAAAGTACCAAGGACAGCTTAATGAATATGCGGTATTCTCTCGGAAGATGGGACTAAAGGAAGAACGGGAGAGAATTTATATTGATGGACGGGGAAGAGTAGCACCGAACACACTAATGCATTACAGAGAAGATCGTAAAGCTAATAAACATATTGCAAATACGTCTAATTTTGGTATAATAAAATCAAGAAGATTCAATACAAAAGATGATCCGATGAGGGAAGTAATGGGAGATGCGGAGGTATCAAACCCAAAAGAAATTGCAGAAATGAAAAAAGAGTTGAGAGAAGCTGGTGTTGAGCTTATAAGGAGAAGAAATGTGATGGGATATTCTCCTGCTCTTAGCCCTGGATTACCAGGGCAGTTTTATATTGAAGATGGTGCGAGTTATAGTGCATGGCTTCATGAATTTAAACATTTTTCTGATGATAGAGATGATGGATATCTAGGGTTTAGAGTTTTTGAAGATAATGAAAAATGCAAGCAAAGAGAGATTGATGCTTATCAAATTGAAATAGGGCTAGCAAAAAGGTTAAAGCGTAGCGATATGGTGAAGCGACTTGAAAGCTTAAGAAATGAGGAGGTTAAGAAGTATGAATAGTATCAAGGAACGGATAGACGAAATACATAATGGATCTGTAAAGGCAATTATGGATGGTATTACATCTTCATCTCCTATTGAGTTTTTGAATGCAATGATTTTTGGAACTAGGCTTGGTATTGATAATGCAAAGTTTATAGAATCCGTTAAGAATGCTGAAAACAATGAGACGGTAATGATGGGAGTTCAAATATCAGAGTTTGCAAAGGCTTCTTTGGATATTTTAGGGATAAAAGAATATCGAGGAGATGAAAAAAGAATAAAGGATATGATTGAAAGTAAATTTGAATTTTAGTTACCACCAGTCGTAATGACCGGTGGTATTTTTACGGAGAAAAATAGAATGAAGTTGTATTTTGAATGGAGAACAGCGGTTGAAATGGCGGTTGTTCTATATGGGATTCTGATAGTAATTATAACGTGGCTCAAGGTTTTCGAAGAAAATGGGACTCAAGTAGGAACGTGAGAGAATTTATCTGGATATGAAAGGCAGAGTTGCTACAAATACGAAAAAGCAAAATGCTAAGTACACATCCGAAATGATTATGCAAATCGAATCGAGGTCGCAGCAAGACGGGCTGTCATGACCGGACTGACGCAGCTTTCTGGGAAGATTGCGGAATATAATGCTGAAAAGCTCGGTACGGAATATTTTGAAGTGGAATGGCACGCAGGGGCGAGACCAACGCATACGATATGGCAGGGCAGAGTGTGGAGTCAACAGCAATTGTATGATGTCTGTGGACTCGGTACAGTAACCGGACTATGTGGAGCAAACTGCTACCATACTTATTTCCCTTTTGTTCCCGGTGTATCAGTACGAACTTATACGGATGACTGGCTAGACGAACAGAATCGGAAAGAAAGCGAGCCGACCGAGTTCCGTGGTAAAGAATATACACTGTATGAAGCAAAGCAAAGACAGCGTCAAATGGAAACTGCTATGCGGGCACAGCGTGAAAAGGTGCAGCTATTGCAAAAAGGCGGTGCTGATCCGGATGATGTTATGTTAGCTCGATGTAAGTACCAAGGACAGTTAGATGAGTATGCAAGGTTCTCGAAGAAAATGGGACTTAAACAGGAACGTGAAAGAATTTATTTGGATATGAAAGGCAGGGTTGCACCTGGAAAAATATCCAGAAAAATGGTTATAAAAGCCTCCAGTACAGATAACTTGTTTGAAAAGTCAAAATTATCAAAAGTAATGGGTATCGGTAAGGATAAAATTGATTTCAGTAAAGTTGATGAAAAATCAAGAAAATCGGTATATAATGGAATTAAGAAAGTATTTGACAAATTTCCGCAGCTCAAAGGATATACAAATAAAATCATATATGATTCAGATTTGAAGTCGATTGCCTCAAGCAGTTCTATGCATGGTGTTATTAAACTTAGTTCCTATTTTTCGGATTACGAAAAGTTAAAGAAAAAATATGAGCATTATATAAAAATTGGATTTTCTCCACTTGGAACTACCGCCGACAGTATAATCGTTCATGAAATGGGACATCAGTTAGATGGTTACCTTACATGGAAAGGTATATATGGAGGAAAGATAGAAAAATATGGTGTAACAAGGACGAGCGTAGCAGTTAGGAGAGAAGTCTTACAAAGATTAGGATATTTTGATTATACACGTGCGGAGCGTGCAGACTGGACTAGAATGGGCTACAAAGGACGAGAACTGAACGATGCGTTAGATTTTTCTAAAAAGGAATTCATCACAAAGCATATTTCAGAATACGCTTACAAAAATGAGCGAGAGTTCTTTGCGGAATGTTTTTCTGAATATATGACTAGTAAAAAACCACGAGAAGCAGCAAGAATCTTTGGTGAAATACTCGAAGAAATCATGGAGGGATTATAATGACAATGTTTGACCCAGATACACCTGATATCGATAAAAAACTTCAGGAAATTGAAGATGAGGAAATGAAAGATGTTTTTAGAAGGCTAGGGGATTCTGATGAAGAAATAGAATTTGCCGTCAGAAGAACACACTTGCGTGAAAGAATTTGGAAATTGGAAGAGATATTGTGTGAGCCGGAAGAAATCTTAGATATTCTCTCAGAGGAAGGTTGGAAAAGAGAAGAAATAGAAGATGAAATGAAACAAATTGAATAGATACCACCCATTCGAGAGAGTGAGTGGTATTTTTGTACCCATTTTTAAGGCGAGGAGAGGTTGTGGTATGACACTTCAGGAGTTTTTTGACGTAAAAGAATCTTACCGGCTTCCGGACAAAATAATGGAGATGTTATTATCACCGGATGCAGAAAAGACTATCACGCAGATTAAAGAACAAATTTCTTGCGATATTCGGGATATGTTCCAGGAAGAGCAGGGAGATAGAAAAAGTTTAAAGCAAGATTTTACACCCGATTGCATCTGCTCTATTGTAGCCGATCTAATGATTGACGGTACTTGTTTGGATATGTGTTCCGGAACAGGAGCTCTGAGTAAAATGGCTGCATTAAAACGTGGGATTGAAATTAACGAACAGGAATTTTCTGAAAGGACGATTCCATTTGCCATTCTGGACGCATGTATGAACGGTATGCAAGGCACGATAAGCAAGGCGGATTGTCTGAGGAATACAGTACAGGAAACCTACTTACTTGAAGAGCGGGGCGGTATCAGTATCGTATCCTTACAGGAACGACAAGAAGCAGGATGTTTTGATAATGTAATCATGAATCCACCGTATTCCATGAAATTTCCGGAGGCGGATGAGATGAGAATCATGGGACATAAAATACCGAAAAGTAAAGCAGATTATGGATTCATATTACGTGGATTAGAGCATCTAAACAGAGGCGGGCGACTGATCGCAATTCTTCCGCATGGTGTTTTATTCCGTGGGGCAGGTGAAGGAGATATCCGAAAATGGTTAGTGCAAGAGCGCTTAATCAATGCGGTAATAGGACTTCCGGATAAGTTGTTCTTAAATACAAGTATTCCGGTTTTCGTTTTAATTTTGCAATATGATTCTCCGGACATACTTTTTATAGATGCGAGCAAAGATTTCATAAAAAAATCTGCACAAAACGATATGACAGAACAGCAGACCGGTAAAGTTGTAGATACTTTTTTAAACAGACAAGAAGTGGAGAGATACTCGCATATTACGAGTTATTCGGAAATTGAAAAGAATGATTTCAATTTGAACATACCAAGGTATGTAGACAGCTTCGTGCATGAACCTTTGCCAGATGTACGAAAGATTTTGACGAATCTTAGAGAAATTGACGAAGAAGAGAAAAAAGTTAAAGACGAGCTATATAAAATGCTGCAGGATTTAACTGGAAACGCTGAGGATATGAATGCCATTGAGATGCATAAGATCATTTTAAATCCAAAGCAAAGAAGGAAAACAGAAAAGAAACAATATGATCAGTTGGAGTTGAGCTGGACATGAAATTAAGATGCAGAAAAAGAAATATCAGTGAAGTGTGCATTGTTGAGAGAGCTGTATCAGGAAAGAAATATAAAGCCGGTACATGCTTTATTAAATTGAGTGCAGTCGATGAGTTCGTCGGACAGATCAAGGAAGCTGGGAACATAGACAGCCGATTTGCAGTGTTTGAACCGAAAAAAGAAGTGGATTGTGATTACCTTTACATAGCTATCAAAAGAGTATTTCCAGATTTTTTAAGAAGATATAGGACTACAATCAATCTGCAGTTTAGTACTCTCGTAAATTTTATTTTAGACTGGCATGACAACGAGAAAGACCAGCGATACATTGTAGAACAGATCAGAATGATCGATAACGAAATCGAAATGATAGAGCGACAGATTGACAATGAAAAACAATTAAAAAAATGGTATCTCGAGAAAATGATGGCAAACGACTATCCATAGAAAGGCGGTGATCCGATATCTCCCACCGGCGGGGAATGACCGGAAATGTAAAGGAGTGATTGTTTGATTGAGGTGAAAGTCCGAGAGGACATGCTTGCATTAAAAGGTCATGCCTGCCGAAAAGATTCAGATGGTATTGACCGGGCATGTGCAGCGGTATCCGCTCTCACCTGCAACCTGATCAATTCGCTGAATGATCTGACAGGTGACCGGATCAGGGCAGATACCGGGAGCGGAAGAACCGTGATCGAATGGGAGCGGCTTTCTGACAGAGGGAAGTTGCTGCTAGATTCGTGGTTTCTCGGATTGACAGATATCAACCGGGAATATAACTGTATAACATTTTTGTAAGAGACACCCTGCGGGGTGTTTTTCTTATGCCCAAAACGTGAAGGCATTAAAAGCTCGGGAGCTCAACGAAGCATAAACGGAGGTAGAAACAATGAAGAAAAGAATGATGTTACAGCTTTTTGAGGACGGCAGCGGAGCTGGCACTAACGGACAGAGCGGAAATGCCGGGACTGGGAACAGCGGTCAGGGATCCACTGGAAGTGCATCCGGAGCTTCCAATTCCGGAACTTATACCTATGAACAGCTGGAAGAAATTGCAAGTGCCAGGGCGAGCAAGTCTGAACGTGCAGCTCTTGCAAGCTTTTTCCGTGGTCAGGGAATGACAGAGGAAGAAGTCACAGAAGCGATCACAAGATTCAAGGCAGAACGTGCAGCAAATCAGCCGGACACGGCAAAGCTGCAGAAAGAACGTGATGACGCTTTGAAGGAAGTTCAGCAGATGAAAAACGAGAAATTTCTGTCAGGTAAAGGTGTGAAGACAGAGGATCTTGATTATGTCATGTTCAAGGTATCGAAACTTGTAAATGACAAAACGACATTTGAAAAAGCTGCAGAACAGTACTTAAAAGAAAACCCGAAATATACAGGCGGTGGCACGTATCGGGTGTCTACGTCTTCGGGAAGCTCTTCGGAGGGAGCAGGTGGAAGTATGAATGCTTCTATCAATGAACGTATCCGTGCTGCAGCAAGAAGATGATGGAGGTAGAAGATGAACAGAGACAGAATGAATTTAAGAATTTTTGATAATGACGTAAGCATTATCGATCGTACCGGAGCGGAGTCTTTAATCCCGGTGCAGGAAGCAAACGAGATTATTCAGGGAACAATCGCACAGTCGGCAGTCCTTTCAAGAGGGCGTAAGCTTGCAAATATGACAAGTAAGCAGTACAAGATGCCGGTATTGGATATGTTGCCGATCGCTTATTTTGTAAATGGTGACAACGGACAGAAAAAAACGGCAAAGCAGGCATGGGACAAGAAGTTTATCACTGCAGAAGAAATTGCGGTAATTGTTCCGATTCCAGAAGCTGTATTGGATGATTCAGAATATGATATTTGGGCAGAAGTAAAGCCAAGAGTGACAGAAGCATTTGGAAAAGTCATTGATGGAGCGGTGCTTTTTGGAGAAAATAAGCCGTCAACATGGAGAGAAGATGTGGTTGCAACTTCAACAAAGGCGAGTGCAGTCGTAACACTCGGAGCATCTGACAGCCTTTATGACAAGATTATGGCAGAAGATGGTGTCATCGCAAAAGTCGAGGGATCCGGCTACTTTGTGAATGGTCACATGGCAGATATCTCCATGAGGGCAAAGCTCAGGGGATTGAAGAATGCGAATGGTGATCCGCTGTTCAAACAGGATCTGCAGGGAACAACGCAGTATGCTTTAGATGGCTCTCCGATGAATTTCCCAAACAACGGAGCGTTTGACAAATCAAAGGCACTGATGATTTCAGGAGACTTCTCTCAGCTTGTATATTCCATCAGACAGGATATTACATTCAAGTTATTCACGGAAGGCGTGATTCAGAACACCGATGGAACTATCGCATACAACCTGATGCAGAATGATATGATTGCTCTTCGTGCGGTGATGCGTCTTGGATGGGAAATCCCGAATCCAATCAATGCTCTTGCAAAAGATAAGACCAAGAGATGCCCGTTTGCGATCCTGAAAGCGGGAGAATAAGGAAGGAGCAAGACAATATGTATGCGGATCATTTCTATTATTTGTCTGAATACGGTGGTGAGCTGATTCCATTTGAAAAATTTGCAAAAGCAGAAAAAAAAGCAGAAGCCTATATAAGGCATCTGACTTATATGCACGGAGATATTTTTGCTTGTGAAAACGATACCGTAAAAGATGCTGTATGTGCAGTTGCAGAGATTTATTATTCTTGCGACCTGAAAAATCAGCAGGGAAATGGATCTGTAAAGTCGGAAAATACGGACGGATACAGTGTGACTTATGTAAACGAGCAGGTGGACGGAGAGACGGCAGAAGCGGTCGCATCCCGCAAAGCTTACGAAGTTGCACGGACCTATCTGCTTCCGCTGGGATGGCTGTCCAGGAAGGTGGGATATTGTGATGCTTACAAATGCAGTGATCACGCTCTTTAACCGTTACCCGGATAAGGAGCAGAAAAAGATAGTGTATCTGCCGCACCGGATTGACTGGGCATGGTATCACGTCAGCAGGAAGACTACGCCATCACAGGGTGGCCTGATCAGCTCGGACGAGCATATGATCCGCATCCCATTTGATCAGTGTGCAGACTGGAAAACTGTGGATCAATTTGCGACAGGGCAGAAAGGGACCTGCTGGACTGTTCAGAATGGGGATCTCTTTATCCAGGGAGAATGGTGCGGTGGAGAAGTCACAGGGATTGATGACCTGAAAAAGCAGTATAGCGGAGTAGTCGGGGTGGTGAAGAGCCATTCCGAGAACTTCGTCGGATCATCCCCGCATATCAGAATCAGTGGAGGTGCGTGATGGTAATCAGAATGCAGTTGGATCCGAAAGATCAGATCCTGCTCAGGAGAAGCCTGAACAAGAATGGAAAAGGACAGAGATTTTTTACAAGTGAGGTCAGACGGCTGTCCGATCCTTATGTTCCACGGCTGACTGGACGATTGAAGACGGATGCCACAGAAGCAATTTCCACGATCACATACAATGCACCTTATGCAAGGCGGCAGTATTATGAACACAAAGGAGACGGTCTTCGGGGTCCGCACTGGGCAGAACGGATGTGGGCAGACAGAGGGCCGGAGATTGTAAAGGCAGTAGCCAGTTTTTGTGGAGGGAAAGCAGGATGAGCGTAGCAACAAAAGTCGCTGAATTTATAGCTGGGTGTCCGTTCCTGGAAGAGTTTGAACAGATGTTCCCGATCGTGAACGTGGATCTGCTGGGAGAGGATGCAACAGCGTATAGTCTGGAGCTTGCTCCGGCAGACCCGATTGTCAGACGGTATACGAACGGAGATACGATCCGGCAGATGGTATTTTCTCTTTGTTCCCGGGAATGGTACGGAGAAGAAAGCAACAAGGACACGGCGGAATTTTACGAAAAATTCTCTGACTGGCTGGATGAATGTACGGAGCAGGGAAGACTTCCGGTATTGTCAGGAAATCTTACGAGTAAGTCTATTCAGGCTACGACAGGCGGCTATTTATACGATAACGAAGGCACGAAATGTCAGTACCGCATTCAGTGCCGCTTTTTATATTACAAACGGAGGTAAGACAATGAAAAGAATGAATTTACAGATTTTTGAAGCAGCAAAAGACACCGGTGTAACGCAGCGTTACCAGCGTGCAGATTACATTGACGTTACAGGGGGATCTGATTCCCCGAAATATGAGCTCCTCGGAATTGGCGTGACTCAGCTGGATGATTCACCGTCCGCACAGACTACGTCAAAGAGATACATCAATCAGAAAAGTGCGACACAGAGCATTGGCGGTTATGAATGGACAGCACCGCTTGAGTTTGATCTGATCCAGAGCGAACCGGCAATCGCTTACATTTCAGAGATCGGCGAGAACGAAAAGACCGGGGTGGAGGCAGATACATTTTACGTGAAGGTATACCTGGATAAACCGGTAAGCGGATCAGCCGGAACTTATGAAGCAAAACGCAGAAAAGTTGCGGTTGAGATTTCTGAATTTAAGGATAACGATGGTGAAATTCAGGGATCCGGCAACCTGCTTGGCAAGACTGACTGGGTAAAGGGTACGTTCAGCACAGCAACCAAGGCATTTACAGAGGGAAAATAATCTCCCTCACTGATAATGCTTCAGTTGGTGAGGCTGTAGCGGACGAAGCAGAAAAAGATTTATTTGAACAGATTGAGGAGAAAGATAATGCAGATTAACGGAGTTACATTAAATTTTTCATTTTTCGACCCGGATTTTGAGGAGGGTAAAAAGGCATATCTGAAAGAACTGGAAGAAATCTCAAAGCTTGGAGATACAGGAACAGAACCGGATGCAATCAGACAGCAGTGTGATACAGTCAAGCACCTTTTTGATGTGACTTTTGGGGAAGGCACAGGGGAAAAAGTATGCGGAACGGGTCACGATCACCTCTTATGTCTGGAAGCTTATGAAGCACTGCTTAACGAACAGATCCGACAGTGTGAGAGGTATAGAGCAGTAAAAGAGCGACTGGGAATGAAAGGGACTGAATGAGTTCCCTTACAGAGCCTTTTCCGGTAAGTCTGACCATTAGCGGTGTGGAATGTCCGATTCATTGGGATTTTCGCACCGTTTTGTGTTGTCAAAAAATCCTCCAGAATGCAGGCAGAGAGCTGACTGAGGACGAGATGGCGAGAATGCTCAGGCTTTTTTACGGTCAGTACACCTGGTATACAGAAGAACATTTTGACAAGATGCTGTGGTTTTTCTCCTGTGGGAGAGAGCCGGAACGGAAACATTTTCCACGGAAAATCGCCGGGATCAACAGCAAGCAGGCGTTTGATTTTGAGGTAGATGCCGATCTGATCTATGCGGGATTTATCCAACAGTATGGAATCGACCTGCAGACAGAGGAGATGCACTGGTGGAAATTTATGATTTTACTGGAAAATCTCGGAGGAGATACAAGATTCCAGAAGATCATGGAGTACCGGACACTGGATCTGTCGGCAAAAGGTTTATCGAAGGAGCAAAAGAAATTCTACCAGGCGATGCAGGAATATTACGGACTGGATACAGAAAAAGCACCGGATAAGGCGAAATTGAAAGCTTTGGAGGAGGCACTGGAACGGGGCGAAGATGTAAGCGAGCTGCTAAAAGGATGGTGAGATGATTGGCAGACGGAAAAGTAATTATTGATACTGGACTGGACACATCCGGTATTGAAAAAGATTTAAGCAAAATGGGAAAGCTTGCGAAAACCGGTCTGAAAACCGTAGCAACAGCGGTGAGTGCAGTGTCCACAGCTCTCGGAGGTGCAGCAGCTGCAGCTGTAAAAGTTGGTGTCAGTTTCGAGTCCGAGATGTCGAAAGTATCAGCCATTTCAGGAGCTACAGGAGACGATCTGCAGAAGCTGACCGATAAGGCAAAGGAGATGGGGGCAAAGACGAAGTTCAGTGCTTCTGAATCTGCCCAGGCTATGGAATACATGGCTATGGCAGGATGGAAGACACAGGATATGCTGTCCGGTATTGAGGGAATCATGGATCTTGCGGCAGCATCCGGTGAAGATCTTGCAACGACTTCTGATATCGTTACAGATGCACTGACAGCGATGGGACTGGCTGCATCGGACTCCACCCATTTCGCAAATGTCCTTGCGGCAGCATCCAGTAATGCGAACACCAATGTCTCTATGATGGGTGAGACATTTAAATATGCTGCACCGGTTGCGGGGGCGTTGGGGTATAACATTGAAGATCTGTCTCAGGCTATCGGACTGATGGCCAACTCAGGAATCAAGGGAACTCAGGCAGGTACTGCCCTCAGGAGTGTGCTGACCAGACTGGCCAAGCCGCCCAAAGAAGCATCAGCGGCATTGGACAAATATGACATATCCATGAAAAACGCCGATGGCAGCATGAAAACCTTGATGCAAGTCATGGAGAATATGCGGGATTCCCTTCAGGGGTTGCCCGCGGATGAGCAGGCGGCAGCGGCAGCGGCTATTGGAGGGCAGGAGGCTATGTCAGGATTGCTGGCTATAGTCAATGCATCAGAAAGTGATTTTGACAAGCTCGCATCTGCTATAAAGAACGCTGATGGAACGGCAGCGAATATGTCGGAGACGATGCAGGACAACCTCGAGGGTGCGGTTACGATCCTGAAATCCAGTCTTGAGGGTCTCGGGATTGAAATTTATGAATCTCTTGATACGCCACTGAAAGATACAGCTGTGCAAGCCACGCAGGCTGTAGGTGATATGACGGATGCCTTTAAAAATGGTGGTCTGAAATCGGCTGTAAAAGAAGCCGGGAACATCTTTGCAGATTTTTCCGTGGATGCAGCATCCCACGCACCGGAAATGGTGGATACAGCGGTTGATTTCATAGAATCTTTCATTTCAGGTGTGTCAGGAAATAAAGGAAAACTCCTGACAGCCGCAGCGGAAGTAGCAGAGTCGATAGCGGGAGGTCTTGCAAACCTCCTGCCGACAGAATTACAGAAACCGGCACAGGATGCAGTAGAAGCCTTATCGGAATCGCTCAATTCGGGCGGATTGAAATCAGCCGGGAAAAAAGCGGTATCTGTATTCAAGAATCTGACCAAAGCGGCAGGAACGCTTGCGAAAGTGGCACTCCCACCGGTTACGAAAGCCATCGACCTGTTGAGTGGGAATCTAGGTGTGGTTGCTCCATTGGTGGCAGGAGCTACGACGGCATTAAAGCTGTATAGTACAGCCACAAAGGTCAGTAAGAATCAGACGAACCTGAATGCGGCAGCCCTGGCAAGGCTGACTGCGATGGAAAAAGCCAATGCTTTACAGCTTGTAGCATCTAACGGCGGTCTGACACTCCGGGAAACGCTGATGGGAGTCTATAGCGGTCAGATCGGAGTCACGACTGCCCTGACCGGACTGTGGACGAAAGCACAGACAGCCCTGAACGCTGCTATGGCATCAAATCCAATCGGTCTGCTTGTTACCGCAGGGGCGGCACTGGCAGCCTGTATCGGAACAGCAATCCTGCTGACGGATGATGAAGCGGCATCAACAGATCGGCTGACGGAGGCACAAAAGGAAAATATCCAGGCGGCACAGGATGAAATTGACAGTATTAACGAAAAGGCAGCGGCAAGGCAGAAAAATATTCAGGCAGCCACATCTGAGATCGACAATGCAGAAGCATTGTGGGGAGAACTGCAAAAGATTGTTGATGCCAATGGAAAAGTGCAGGCAGGACAGGAGGCAAGGGCAGCGTATATCACAGGTGAGCTGTCCAGTGCGTTAGGTGTAGAAATCAGCCTGAACGATGGACTGATTCAGAACTACAGCGACTTGAAGAAATCTGTCTACGATCTGATCGCAGCAAAGAAAGCAGAAGCCGTTCTTGACTCCATGAAGTCAGACTATGCGGATGCAATGAAAGAGCAGGCAGACAAGGCGGCTGAACTGGCAGATGCTTACGAAAAGCTTAGTAGCAAAAAAAGCAAGATTGCAGAACTTGAGAAGGAACTTGAAGCAGAATCGGCAAATGCTGTAGTAATGGGGTATGATGCCCAGGGCGAAGCTATTGTGCGGAATACTGAAAAGTACGGAGAACTGAAGGAAAAGCTTGAAAAAGCAGGTAGTGGACTGGAAGAATTGCAGGCAAACTTTGACGCTGCCAATGCGGCGATGCAGGATAATCAGAAAGTCATCTCCGATTACAGTAGCCTGACAGAGGCAGCAATGAGTGGAAATACTGATACGATCAACTCTGCACTGGCAGAGATTCAGAGCGGAATTGACACAACCTTGGAGATTGGATCAGAAGCAGCCATTGAGCAGGCCAGTGCAATGACAGATAAGCTTACCAGTATTTTTTCCGCTGAAAAAGATGGAGCAATGCAATTAACCCAGCAGACCAAAGATGGCTTGACGGAGGCTATGGGGATTGCACTGAATCAGGTCGGAACTGGTGCAGATCAGATCAAGGAAGTATTAAAAAATGCCGGTGAGGATGGTTCTGCAGAGCTTGTAGCGGCTATGGCACAGGCGAAGATATCAGGTACGCTGAGTACTGAGGCACAGGCGGGAATGGAAAGCTTTCTGAAAGGATTTTCAGGACTTGATGAAAAAACCAAAGAGACATGGTCACAGGCGTGGTATGGAGCTTTGGAAGGACTGGAAGGGTTTGAAACGCTGGTTGATCCGGCAGAGCAAGGTGCGGATGCATTCCTGCAAAGCCTGATCACGACTCTTGATGTCCACAGTCCGTCCCGTGCGGTGAAAGAAATCTTTTCGTATGTCTGGCCGGGAGCGGTTGAAGGATTGAACGAAGGTCAGGAGGAACTTACTTCTTCCGGTACTGGCGTGATCTCCCGGCTGCTTGAAGCTATGCGGGGATCAGTAGGAGATACGAAAGAAATCGGATCAGGGTTGATGACTTCTTTTAATGAAGGAATCGGATCACAGCTGTCAGTTTCGGAACAACAGGGAAAAGCGAATGCAGAAGCTGCAAAAAGAGGAGCAGGGGCTGTTGATCCAACCTCGACCGGCAGTACATTTGGAAGATTTTTCGATACAGCGATCGGCGGTTTTGTCGGAAAGCTGTTGACAAGAGGAAAAGGACTGGCAGACAGTGCGAAGCGTGGAGCGGGATCGGTGAATCCCGGAAGTACCGGAACGGCGTTCGGAACAGCATATTCTTCCGCTGTAGGGAATAAGAAAGGGGATGCAAGGGCAAAAGGAATTTCCCTTGCTACCAGTGCAAAAAGCGGAGCAGGAAGTATTGACTCGTATGATACCGGTTCTAATTTCGGTTCAGGATTTGTCCGTGGAATTGGTGACTGGATCGGAAATGCTGCATCAAAAGCGGCAGAACTGGCGAGTACAGCTTATGAAAAAGTCAAGAGTGTGTTAGGGATTCATTCACCATCGAAAGTAATGCGAGAAACGGGGCATTTTTACGGTGAAGGCTTCACATTGGGAATTGATGATCAGATACCGGCTGTAAAAAAGGCTTCGGAACAACTGGCACGTTCGGCACTGAACTCACTGGACATGGCAGATTTGTCCAATAGGGTGAGGGAAGCGATGGCGGTAAATACAAACCGGATCACCGGCTCATTTGCCCTGCAGAGTACAGAAAAGATTATAAATCAACAGAGCGTGCAGAGTACTATGAGGATTTCCGACGAGGATATGACGAAGCTGGCAGCGAAAGTCGGGAGTGCAACAGCTGCCGGTGTTGAAAAGATGCAGAGCAGACCGGTATATCTGGGTACGACACGGTTAGACCGGGAACTGCCGAAAGGAGCGGTGCCGAAAATATGATAAGAGAAGCATATTATAAAAATTCAAAAGGGGGCATTCTGGATTTTCTTGCCGACCCGTATTATACGGCAGAAGCAGACTGGTATGACTCTGAATGGGATGAGACCTCAAAAGGATATCAGAAGACGGTGCAGGTGGATGTATACGGCAGTGAGGAAGGTCTTGCGAAAAATATGGAAAAACTGTACAGCGTGCTTGCTGTAGATGCAGATCTTGGCGTGCATGGCAGATTGTACGTCAATGGTACATTTCTCTCCTGCCGTGTGGAGAAGTCAAAGAAGTCGAACTGGAAAGGGTTCGATATGGCAGAGGTGGAGCTTACTTTTACAGCCCCATCCTTGTCATGGATGACAGTGGTAAGTCAGCAACTTTTTCCGCAAAGCCAGATGACAGCGGCAAGCGGACTGGACTTCCCCTTTGATTTTCCTTTTGATTTCGCAGATATCCGGGCGGGGACGGCTGAATTTGAAATTGACCATCCCTCTGCATCGGATTTTAAGATGACGATATACGGACCTTGCACAAATCCGAAGATATTAATCAACGGATACCCGTACGAAGTCAGAACCACACTGGAACGGAATGAATACATGATTATTGAATCCGCAGAGCAGACAGTATATAAATATCTGACAAATGGAACTGTATCCAATCTGTTTAATGAACGAGGTTATGAATATTCCATTTTTGAAAAGATCCCAAGCGGTCTCATCCGGGTGAACTGGACGGGAACGTATGGGATAGATCTGGATATCTTCCTGGAACGGAGGGAAGCGGCATGGTGATTTTAGCAGATTCGCAAAGAGAAATCGGAAGTCTAAAGAATGCAAATGTTGAATTTGATGTCAACGATAAAAAGATGTTTACAGTGCAGATTGCACGCTGCTACTGGACACAGTCGCTGACATTTGATGCGTTGGTGTACGTCCCGGATACGGAATACGGTGGAATCATAGGAAGTGTATTGACCGATACAACTCTGGATTACGTGGAATTGAAAGGCTATACATGGCGTGGAATGCTGGAGCATAAAATTATCCAGCCGCCAGCCGGAAGTGATTATAAAAAAATATCCGGGGAACTGAATGAAGTGTTGAAGACGCTGATCGAGCCGGAATTTGACGGACTCTTTGTAGTAAGTCAGGAGAATACCGGGGTGTCTGTGAGCAACTACCAGTTCAGCAGATATTGTACCTTACTGGATGGAATTGTAGAAATGCTCGCAAGTAGGGGGTACAGATTAGAGATCCGGCACAAACGAGAGGAAGGGGTTCCCGGATACGTTCTGATCAGTGCCGTGCCGGTTGAAAATTATTCGGATCAGGTGGAATTGTCAAAAGACTGCAGTTTGAATTATACAATGGAAGACAGCCGGAATGGAATCAATCATCTGATCGTAGCTGGAAAAGGGGAACTTGCTGATCGGACTGTATACCATCTGTATGTCTGGCCGGACGGATCTTTTCGGGAAGAGCCTTACTATACAGGTCTGGATGAGATTGCGGAGGTTTACGAAAATACGTCAACGGAAACGGCGGAGCTTAAGTCGAAAGCAGTGGAAAAGTTGAAAGAAATCTGCAATAAAAAGACATTCGATATGGATATTGAAAAATTAGGAATTGATGTGGCGATCGGTGATGTCATCAGTGGCAGAGATTACCTTACAGGGATGGCAATGAAAAAATCTGTCGGAAATATCGTTTACAGCGTCACAAATGGAATCATATCAAAAGAATATAAATTGGAAGGAGATTGAACATGGAGATAGTATCAGGAAAGACCGGCAGTCCTCACGTTACCAGCCAGCAGTTCCGTCAGATCCTTGAGGGAACGATTGGGCAGGGGAGTTGCATTCTGACTTCCGGGGAAAATCTTGAGCCGGAATTAACATCGAATAATCTGCTTAAGATTCGAAGTGGAATTATGGCACACCACGGAAATGTATCCGCCGTGAAGATTGGAACTTATGATGAGGTTACGATCACGAATGGAACACAGGGGATGAAGAGAAAAGATCTGGTCGTAAATCGGTATACCCGGAACAAAGAGACCGGTATCGAGACAAATGAATGGCTGTATATTATGGGAACGCCAACGAGCGGGACGCCTACAGTTCCTGCATATACAAAAGGGAATCTGCAGGAGGGTGATCTTGTGGATGATTGCCCGGTATTTGAGATTACATTGGATGGAATCAATGTGACGGAAGTGAAAAAGCTATTAGAAGTGCTGCCGTCAATGGCTACGATAAATAAAGATTTAGCCGATACATCCGATAAAATAGCCGTGAAATCGTATAAACAGGCTGATATGCATCTCCAATCGTTTTACAATGTTTCTGCTTTTTCTGCATATAAAGTAGGTCGTGAGGTACATTTTAACGTATCTCTTGATCCCAAAAGTGGGACAACGCTCCTCGCAAATAAACTGTATGCTATTACTTCCGCAGCTATCGCTACAGATCTTAGACCTGCGGTACTGACACACATCCAGTGTGTTGGATGTGGACAGGGTTGGGAAAATACATGTGCTGTAATGGCATACGTTGATACAAATGGAATAATCTACTTTTCAACACCTGCAACGAGAGCCTTTTACAAATTTCACGGCATATGGATTGCGGCAAATTAGGAGGTGAGATCATGAAACTTATATACAACGATGGCACAGATCTGCAGATCCAGTCCGCATCCATCCAGGGGGATGGCACGCTGCTGATTAAGACCGTATCAGCCACGGAAGACGATCTACGGGCAATGTTTGGGGATGAGCTGAAGACCCGGAAAATGGTCATTTCCGAGCGTAGTCAGACGGTCGGAGAATATGAGGGGTATACCAATCTTGAGGGGATCATCAAGTACACAGCCGGTATCACAGGCATCATCCTGTCAAAGCCGGGAGAGACAGTGGCAGAAAAGATGGAGGCACTGATTAAAGAAAATGTTGATCTGAAAGAACAGATGGAAATGTTGAAAGGATGCATCTTGGAAATGTCCGAACAGGTGTATCAGTAAAATGGTAACTCTATTAACCAATATATTCATATTAATGCAAAATGCAGGAGGTAAAGAAATGATGGCAATGTTATGGGCACAGCAGATTATCTTAGGAAAGAAGACATATGGACAGGTTCCAAGACTGCTCAAAGAGAAAGTCCGGGAGATCCTGGAGGACTCCGGTATGTCGGAACTTGTGAAAGAGGATGAAGAAAAAGCATGAAGATAAAAGTAGTAAATCAGCGGCTCTATCTTGAGCCGCCTGAGACAGCAGAAGGGACAAGGGAGTATTTACGGGCAGAGTTCAGCTTCTCAGAGGAATGGGATGAAATGACGAAGACGGCTTTCTTCCGGGGAGCGGATGGGGAAAATCATCCGAAACTTCTGGAAGATGATACCTGCACTGTTCCGGCTTGCCCCTGAATTGAAGGCGATTGGTGTAAACTATTGGTTGAGAAATGTGGCAGGCTCACAGACATACACCCTGATATCGCAATACGGAGATGCCAGCAGTGATATGGCTACAAGCACATACGGGATTCGCCCGGTGTTCGCAATAGGATGAAAGGAAAGTGAGGAATATGAAAAAGATGGACAAGTTATTTAATGAAATCAGCATTGTGTTTGGATTCCTGGGTGGAGTCCTTGCGTACTTTTTAGGAGGATGGGATGTACTGCTTAAGACGATCGTGTGTCTTGCAGTGCTGGATTATGTCACGGGAGTGCTGAAAGGAATTTACCTGAAGCAGCTCTCATCCGAGACAGGATTCCGTGGACTGCTGAAGAAGATCGTGATGTTTATTGTGATCGCTGTGGCTTACCTGATTCAGATGCTGATCGGTGGCACGATTCCGCTCCGGGAAGTGGTTATTACATTCTATATTTGCAACGAAGCGTTGAGCCTGTTGGAAAATGCAGCAGTATTTGTTCCAATTCCGGAACGGCTGAAAGATGTACTTTTACAGTTGAGAGATTCAGATAAGGAGGAAGAATAATTATGGCAACGATTAATGTAGTAGACGTATCGTATCATCAGGGAACTATTAACTGGGAGAAAGTTAAGGCAGCAGGATATCATGCGATCATCCGGTGTGGTTACGGGGATGACCTGACTTCTCAGGATGATACGCAGTGGAAGAGAAATGCAAATGAATGTACCAGACTGGGGATTCCGTTTGGTGTTTATATTTATTCGTATGCAAAGACAACTGCACAGGCAGAGTCAGAGGCAAGACATGTACTGAGACTGGTGAAAGGATATAAACTTTCATATCCGGTATTTTATGACCTGGAAGAACCGGGAACACAGACAGGTGCAGTTGACCGTATGAAGAAATTTGCTGCACTGATCGAGGCAGCAGGGTATAAGTGCGGAGCGTATTGTAATAAATCATGGTGGGATAACTACTTAAGTTCACTGGGGACAAGATATCCACTGTGGATCGCACGCTATAATAGTACACTTGGGATGAAAGCCGATATGTGGCAGTACAGCTCCGATGGAAGTGTTCCGGGCATTAGTGGACGGGTAGATGTTAATTATTGCTATCGTGATTTTCCAACTGAAATCACAGGCACGAGCAAGCCGTCACAGCCTGCATCAGCTCCGCAGCCGACCGAGAAGAAAGACTTAGGACAGGTTGACATCACATATCAGGCATATACAGACAGATGGTGGCCACCAGTAACCAACAAATCTGACTGGGCGGGAAAAGGTGATAACGTTCCAATCAAATGGCTTGCGGTTAAGGTGAGTAAGGGAAGTATTCGCTGTCGAGTATACACAAGAAAGAGCGGTTGGCTTCCTTACCTTACATTCGGTAATAGTTATGATCTTAATGATAAGAAGAACGGAATCCTCGGAGATGGGTCAGAGATTCTTGCTGTTGAGCTGTATTACATCACCCCAGATGGATATAAGTACAAGAGGGTCCATTACAGAGTTTCTGCACAGAATAATCCTAACTTCTATGCAGATCAGGTCGACACACTGAAAGCAAGTGGCATGGATGGATATGCCGGAGATAAGTACAGATTCATTGACAAGTTTCAAGCTTGGATTGAGTAGAAAAGATGCCCCAGAGCAATTCGCTTTGGGGCTTTAATATTGTACCATTTTCATGGGGCTTTCATGGGGCAAAATATTGTATTTTATTGTACGGCTTCAACGTTGAAAGTGCCTAAAAACGTGTTATTTCGTATTAGTTTGTACCTATTTATATATGCAGACACTCCCCTAGACAGCTTTGAACTTAATCCCCGGAAGTGCCTGAAAATGCGGTGTTTCCGGGGATTTTTCTTGCTCAAAATCACAATCCGTAGGAAATCCGTAGGTTACTTTGCAAGAAGCTGAATCTCTTTTATCTTACTATTTTCCTGCTCTTGCTTTTTCTTCGTGATGTGTAGGTAGATTTCTTTTGTGATTTTGCTGTCAGCGTGACCGAGCCTGCGTGAGATTGTATCCACATCAACTTCCTGTTCCAGTAGCAGAGATGCGTGGTTGTGAATACTGTCATAATCAGAATTATGGAGTATAGCGTATGTAAAGTAAAAGGCAATGGATCAGAAATGGTTCATTGCCCTTTATGCAGGCTTCTATAGCCGTAATCCTTTAATATCTTTAATACGTGATAAGATTGTATTGCAGCTGCAGCTGATAACGCCGGGAAGTGTATCAATAACTGTGTGCAGGAAGTGTTCCATTTCATCACTTGATGAAGCAACGGCATGTACATGCAGCTTGTCTCTTCCTGTGACACGGTAAATCTGCGTGACGGTATCATTATTATATAATATATCTGTCACCTGCGACAGATGGTCTGGTTTTGTCTCGATTTCAAAATAGCATGAAACAGCACCACTGATCTTTTGAGGGTTTATTATAGTTGTATATTCTTCAATTATACCTTTTTTCTCCAGAGCCTGAATCCGGGCTTTTACTGCCACTCTGGAAATACCGGTTTCTTTACCGATATCAGAGTAGGAAATACGTGCATTTTCTATAAGCAACTGGATGATCTTCTGATCCAGTTCATCTAAACCGTTCAGGTACATAAGTGTCCCTCCTGTAAAATAATATCCTCCGGATAGTAAATTTTCTTAAATATCATATCATTTATGTTGCTGAAAGTAAACTCTGGCTTGACTTAGCGGCTGTAACTATATATAATTGTTTCGCAATGTAATTTAAAACTTGCGTTTTGAATACATGGGATAAATTCCGGTGAAGGAAAGAATAAGTGAAATTATAAAGGCTGTGGAGGAATATGATAATGTCAAAAGATGAATATTTGATCACAGATACACCTCTTAAAGCATTGACAGTTTTTGCAATGCCAATGATTTTGGGCAGTTTTTTTCAGCAAATATACAATATGGCTGACTCTATCATCGTCGGCCAATTTGTTGGCTCCTCTGCACTTGCAGCTGTCGGGGCCTGTGCAGCGCTGACCAATGTTTTCATTTGTGTGGCACTGGGTGCCGGTGTGGGTGCCGGTGTGCTCGTGAGCCGCTATTTCGGTGCCAGGGAGTATGGAAAAA
>ERZ780177.468-NODE-468-length-44733-cov-5.682685_pt1 | contig 44733 bp, 36 predicted proteins | sample MGYA00510973_ERZ780177 | MGnify/ENA primary metagenome ERZ780177 (study PRJEB29588, sample SAMEA2144396) | human gut metagenome | biome: human gut; feature: human-associated habitat; material: faeces | place: Denmark | collected 2008/2010 ...
TCATGGACGGCTCGCGCCCTCTTCTCTTTGCTCCAAGCCTTGCCCCATTCGCCCTAGCGGGCTCATGGACGGCTCGCGCCGTATATAAAAATAGAAACAGCCATTCATTTGTGAGTGAACTCACAATGAATGGCTGCTTCTATTTTTATGCATGGCTTGGAGCTTAGCCAAAGTATCTCTTTAACAATCCCTCGAATGCTTTGCCATGTCTTGCTTCGTCTTTTGCCATCTCATGAACAGTGTCATGGATAGCGTCTAAGTCTGCTGCTTTGGCACGTTTTGCAAGGTCGAATTTACCCGCTGTTGCACCATTTTCAGCGTCAACACGCATCTGCAGGTTTTTCTTTGTGGAATCAGTTACTACTTCACCAAGAAGTTCTGCAAATTTTGCAGCATGCTCTGCTTCTTCCCAAGCTGCTTTTTCATAGTAAAGGCCTACTTCGGGATAGCCTTCACGGTGTGCTACTCTTGCCATAGCAAGATACATTCCTACTTCTGAACATTCTCCTTCAAAATTCGCGCGAAGGTCAGCTACGATGTCTTCGCTGACACCCTTAGCAACTCCTACTACATGTTCTGCTGCCCATTCTCTTTCGCCAGTCTGCTCTTTGAATTTTTCTGCCGGTGCCTTGCAAACCGGGCACTGCTCTGGTGCACTGTCTCCTTCGTGAACATATCCACATACGCTGCATACAAATTTCTTCATACTAATACACTCTCCTTTTGATAAATTAGTTTAACCACTTTTGTGATTTATAAACATTTTTTACAGATGCCGTAAAAATAGATTTCATGTCCTTCTATTTTTCCGGGAAACTCGTCATCCATCTTGGTATCCAATTCAAAATCCCAGTCGGCTTCCATATCGATTACCTGTCTGCAACGACGACAAATAAAATGATTGTGTGGGGTGGTCGTTGCATCAAAATGCTCTACCCCGTCACCACAGTTCAATCGCAAAATCTCACCACAGTCTGCTAATAAGTTTAAATTTCGGTATACCGTTCCTAAACTTATCTTAGGAAATTCTTCTCTGATTTTCTGATATACCTGCTCCGCAGTCGGATGAGACTTTGTTGAACGCAGATAGACTAACACAGCTTCCCGCTGCCTGCTATACTTGAGTCCAGCCATATCTCACGCTCCTTTTTGATAATAGTAACTGTTACTGTTATTACTATATATCATTTATCTTTGCTTGTCAATACTTTTTCTCAATAAATTTTATTTTTTTCACATTCGACATTTTTCTACATAATATATAGTAAAAACAAAAAAGGAGTTTCTATGAATCTTTCAAAGAAACCATTAGCAATGGCATATGTCCCATGGCAGACTTTTGAAAATGTCATGGAGGGCGAATGTGCCTTAAGACACGGCACCATTTTCGAAGATTTAGTTTTTCCGTTTGTTGGTGCACAGGCTGCCTGCCAGGCAGACCGCAGTCAAAACCACTCCCATTCCGGTTCTTGTGGCTGCCATAACCGACAGCCCTATATGCAAAACAACTCCTGTGGAAGGCGAGGTGTTTATTGATGAATCAAAACAGACATTCAAAGCATCAGAAAATGACCGCTGTACGTGAGGCCGGATTCTGCATGATTGACGCCGGTATGTATTTGGATACTCATCCTTGCGATGGCAAGGCAATGGATTATTTCAACCGTTACCAGCAGATGTACAAAGAAGCCGTCTGCGATTACGAAAAACACTGCGGACCGTTATTTTTAACCGGTATTGATACAAACGATGGCTGGACCTGGACCGATGAACCGTGGCCATGGGAAGGGGGGTGCAGCTGATGTGGACGTATGAACGACGACTGGAATACCCGGTCAATATCAAAACGCCGAATGCAAAATTGGCAAAAGTAATAATCAGTCAGCTGGGTGGACCCAATGGAGAATTAGGCGCTGCCATGCGTTACCTTTCCCAGCGCTATTCCAACACAAACCGAAAAGTAGCCGGTGTGCTTACGGATATCGGTACCGAGGAACTCGCTCACACGGAAATGATTTGTGCCATTGTTCACCAGCTCACGAAAAACTTAAACGCAAAAGAATTGGAAGAACAGGGATTTGCCCCTTATTATATCGACCACACCATCGGCATCTGGCCACAGGCTGCATCCGGTGAGCCTTGGAGCGCAACCAGCATTCAGTCAACCGGTGACCCGCTTGCCGATATGCATGAAGATATGGCGGCAGAGCAGAAGGCTCGACTGACCTATGATAACATTCTGCGTCTTGTAAAAGACCCGGATGTCTGCGATCCGATTCGCTTCCTGCGTGAACGCGAACTGGTGCACTACCAGCGCTTTGGCGAAAGCCTTCGTCTGCTGCAGGATGATTTGAACAAGAAAAACTTCTATGCGTACAACCCGGATTTCGACAAACAGTTCTGCAAATAGATTTCTGCATTTTTTTAAAAGGGCAGTTCACATACTCGTGAGCTGCCCTTCTCTTCTTATTTTTTAGTTCGAATAGCTTTTGCCCTACACCATGCACCATAATAATTTTTACCATTATTGGTTACATACCCGCGAACTCTTAAATAATATTTCTTTTTCTTCGCCAGCCTGTTCATCGTAGTAGCAGTCAAATAAGAACTGCGGATGGATTTTGCCTTTTTGAACTTTTTGCTGGTTGCATATTGGTACTGATAAATAGCACCTTTATTCTTTCATCTTTATGCCTCCTTATATTTTTCATAAGCCACCTTAAGTCCGGATAAATCGTTTCTGTTTTTTATCGAATCCGATGAAATCGTCTTTATTCCTTTTGGACGGTACTTATCTTTATTTGTCTCCTCCGCATCACACGTGTACGATTTTTCTTTTGTGACAAGCTTACCGTTTTTTATCGCACAGGCAGTCATATCGCCCTCATATTGTGCCGGTATTTCACCCATATTCACAATACCGCTTTCGATAATCAAACCTTTTTTTCCCGGCCGGTAATAAAATTCAGTCCGTGCCGTCAACTCGTCTACCTCCCCCGCCACATATGCACCCTTTTCTTCGGAGTAAGAATAAAAACGGGCAAGATAACCATACTTTCCGGTTCCAAAATTAATTCCTAAACACGTTACAATCAGTTCCGGAATGTTGTCACCATTTACATCATAAAGAAAATAGCTGTAATCGGATACATATCCTGTTTTTCCGTTTTCGGTATAGCCCTTCACTTTCAATTTCTTACTTAGTATTTTCCGATAGGCATCCCGCCATCTATCCGCTATCGGAACCGGCGTCTGTGTCGGTTCCGGTGTCGCTGTCGGAGTCTCTGTGGCAGTTGCTTGGACTTGCTGCTCCGGAGCTGGCGTCGGTGCCGTCCGTTTTTCCTGCAACAGTCTTTAAAAAACCTTTGGAAGCTTGTTTTGCAATCTTTGCTCCCTGATTCATTACCGACGCAGCCGATGGAATCACAAAGCCAGCGTTTTGTAAAAATGCCTGCTCTTCTTTGCGAAGCAGGAAAAGAAGAAGCGGAAGTGGTGCCATACTGTAGAGTTTGCAGCCTTTTTTCTGCAATTCCTCGGATTTCTTTTTAATTGCCTTGCGCCCATAATTCAAACGGGATTTCACGGTATTTTCCGAACATTCCATTGCCTCCGCAATTTCACGAATACTCGCACCCTCAAAATGAAACATCAAAATACACATTCTCTGGTCATCCGGCAGTGTATCTAACATTTCATGAACCATTTCCTGCGTTTCTTTTTCTGTGTAAGCAATTTCCGGCTGGCGGCTCGCATCGGTATCCATAATATTTAATTCCATTGCTTCACCTTCTTCATTTACACCTTCTAGGTCGGAGAAGAACAGCATTTTCTTTTTCTGAAGCGCATTTTTCGCCGTATTTGCAACAATCATTCCAAACCAATTCGGAAATTTCTGATAGTCCTGCAAGGTATTTAATTTTGTAAATGCCTGCACATAGGCATCCTGTAAAACATCCTGCGCATCCATGTCATTTCCCATATATTTTTTCGCAATGAAAAACTTTTTCTGATAGGTACTCTGATATAAAAAGTCATATCCTTCCTGATTTCCTGCCAGCGCACTTGCCACCGCTTCTGCATACTGTTCCATTTTTCTCATTTCCTCCTTATTCTTCTGCATATGTTCTTCGAACTACTACATTAAAGGTATCTTTTCCATAGCTTTTGGGGCTTACTTCCCAATCAAACCCATCGGTTCCCACTTTTGTTTTCCACAATAAACATCTTGCGTAAGAACTTGCCGGAACCCCCTGCCAGTATTTTTTGCCGTTTTTGTCAACAGCGGCAATGCAAAGCCATTCATGATTCTCTTTTGGATTGCTCGCCAATCCTGCTTTGACGCCAATCACTTCGCAAATTTCATACAAGCGTTCGGACGATTCTCCGCAGACACCTTTATAAGTTCCCTGATAAATTGCCTTATATCGGTTTTTCACACCGCCTTCACCATGAACCGGTCTGCCCTTTGAATCTTTATTATACTTCATATTCATGTCGCAGTACGTTTCCAAAATAAGGGCAATTTTCTGTGACTTCGTCGCCTTTTTAATAATGTCATCCACGGTACACTCGCCACCAAAGTTCTCTAACGCAGTCCATTCATAAGTATATTTCTTATTTGCCGTACGCTTCAGCATGTTCTTATATGCGCGCGGATTACTTTTTTAATTTTCAAAATAATCCTTTTTTCCTGTTTGATAACACTGTTCATATTCATGGGCAATAATCCGAAGTCCTTCGTCTGGGTTCTTCACAAGAGGGCGAAGTTTTTTGGCAATCTTCTCCAAATATGGATTTACGGTTTTTACGATAAATTTCTGCTTTTTGCCATTCGTATACGTTACCATAATATCCTCTTCATCAAGTCCCGTATTGCCACTGGCCTTTCCGGGCGTGAACTTGATTTTTTTACTGGAAATTTTCTTTCCTTTTGCCACACCTTTCAGTGTCTGATTCACGCCTACAACCTTTTTGATTTTCTTTGTTGTCTTTACTATTTTGGTTTCCTTTGTCTGAAGAAAAACCTTTTTGGTCTTATAATAGGTAACCTTCTTTGCCTCGCTGCGCGTCGGAATCATCCCCGCCATAATCATCGCAGCCATTAGTAAAGCCACAAAACCTCTCATTTTCGTTTTCATTTTCATCCTTCCTTTCTGTGTCTTTTACCTATAAGACAAGTGAAGTTTGAAAAAAGTTTTATATTTTTGAAATAAAATTTAAATATTCAATTTTTCCCCACGAATAAGAGTATACATAAGAAAAAACTATAATTCAATAAGAACCAATTATATTCCTATCTCCTTATAGTTTTTCCAAAAGAATCATTATTTCGTTTTAATCTGCCTTACGAATTACTAAAGCATCATTTTCCACATCCAGAGAAAGCACATCTCCTACTGCCACTTCATCCGCAAGCATCTTCTTCGCCAGCAGAGTTTCGACATTTTTCTGCAAATACCGCTTCAACGGTCTCGCACCATAAACCGGATCGTATGCTTTTTCCACAATATAATCAAGCGCCCTATCTGTAACGGTAAGAGAGATTTCTTTATCCTCAATTCTGCGGTTAATATCCTTGACAAGCAAATCAATGATGCCTCGGATATCGCTTTTTGAAAGAGGCTTAAACATAACAATCTCATCCAGACGGTTCAAAAACTCCGGTCGGAAATGATTTTTCAACTGCGACATCACAAGTTCCTCTGCCTCAGAAGAAATGTTTCCATTGTCATCAATGCCATCCAGCAAAAATTCTGCGCCAAGGTTTGACGTCATAATCAAAATGGTGTTTTTGAAATCCACCGTACGGCCCTGTGAATCCGTGATTCGTCCATCATCCAGCACTTGCAGCAAAACATTAAACACATCAGGATGTGCCTTTTCAATCTCATCAAAAAGGACAACTGAATATGGTCTGCGGCGCACGGCCTCGGTCAACTGCCCGCCCTCTTCATAACCAACATATCCCGGAGGCGCTCCAATCAGACGGGACACGGAATATTTCTCCATATATTCACTCATGTCAATACGAACCATATTGGCTTCATTATCAAACAAACACTCGGCAAGGCTCTTTGCCAGCTCGGTTTTACCAACACCGGTAGGTCCCATAAAGAGAAATGAACCAATCGGCTTAGTCGGGTCTTTAATGCCTGCTTTGGAACGAATAATCGCATCTGCCACTTTTGTCACACCATCATCCTGTCCAATCACTCTCTTATGAAGTTCATCATCCAGATGCAGTGTCTTATTTCTCTCCGACTCTGTTAATTTAGCAACCGGGATTCCTGTCCAGCGGGAAATAATCTGAGCAATTTCTTCGTCCGAAACGCTTTCGTGTACCATTTGCTGGTCACTTGTTTTAGCCGCATTTTCCGCTTCGTCCATCAATTGCTGCAAACGTGGCAGCTCGCCATATTCAAGTTCCGATGCACGCTCCAAATCACCGCTGTTTTTCGCCATCTCAATCTGATTATTCGTATTTTCTATCTCCGTTTTCAATTGATGGATTTTATCAACGGCTGCTTTCTCATTGTCCCAGCGTGCCTTTTTAACCGAAAAGTCTTCCTGTAGTTCACTTAACTCTTTCTGCAGTTCAGTAAGACGTCCCTTACTCAAGTTATCAGTTTCTTTTTTCAGCGCCGCTTCCTCAATCTGCAGCTGCATAATCTTTCGCTGGGTCTCATCGAGTTCCGTCGGCAGCGAGTCAAGTTCTGTCTTAATCAGTGCACACGCCTCATCCACCAAATCAATCGCCTTATCCGGCAGGAAACGGTCCGTGATGTAACGGTCTGCCAGTGTTGCCGCTGTCACAAGTGCGCCATCGGTAATTTTTACTCCATGGAAAATTTCATAGCGGTCTTTCAATCCACGCAAAATTGAAATCGTATCTTCTACCGTCGGTTCTTCCACCATTACCGGCTGGAAACGACGTTCCAAAGCTGCATCTTTTTCAATATACATACGGTACTCATCCAATGTTGTCGCACCGATACAGTGCAGCTCGCCACGTGCCAACATTGGCTTTAACAAGTTGCCGGCATCCATTGCACCATCTGTCTTTCCGGCACCGACAATTGTATGAAGTTCGTCGATAAACAAAATAATCTGTCCATCGCTTTCCTTCACTTCCTCAAGCACCGCCTTCAGACGTTCCTCAAACTCACCACGGTACTTCGCACCGGCTACCAAAGCACCCATATCCAGCGCAAATACCTGTTTATTTTTCAAGCCTTCCGGCACATCGCCGCGCACAATACGCTGTGCTAATCCCTCAACTACGGCAGTTTTACCAACACCCGGTTCACCAATCAGAACGGGATTATTTTTCGTCTTTCGCGACAAAATACGAATCATGTTACGGATTTCTTCATCTCGTCCAATTACCGGGTCTAATTTCTGATCCTTTGCCTGCTCCACCAAATCCGTTCCATACTTAGACAAACTCTCGTAAACTGCCTCCGGATTATCTGTCGTCACCTTCTGATTGCCACGCACCTGAGAAAGAGCCTGCAAAAATCTTTCCCTGTCAATGTTAAATTCCTTAAATAACTTCTTTATCTCCGGTGATGCTTTACGAAGCATGCTTAAGAACAAATGCTCCACGGAAATGTATTCATCACCCATTGCCTTTGCTTCGTTTTCGGCATAAATCAGAACTTTATTCAAATCATTGCCAACGTAAATCTGACCGCCTTCTACTTTTGGTCGTTTATTAATCAAGCCTTCCACCTGCGCCTGGAAAACGACCGGGTCAATGTCCATCTTCTTTAACAGACTGACAATCAAGCTGTCATCGACCGTCAGCATATTGTATAACAAATGCTCCTGCGCCAGCTCCTGATTTCCAAAATCGTACGCCGTCTTTTCAAGATTATTTACAATCTCCATTGATTTCTGTGTAAATTTACTAATGTTCATGTCGTTCACTCCCTTCAGTTTCAGTGAAATACAATCTCTTGTATGTTCTATCATATATATAACACAGTTATAATATAGCACTCGTTGTTAGCACTGTCAAGAGGTGAGTGCTAATTTTTTCAAAAATTTTTATTCGCTGCGTAAAACAGCAAACGCCACCCCAAACAAAACCCAAAATACCGGTGCCACGCAGATGGATGAGTCATTGGCAAGCCCCGCCACAAAATATCCGCTGACTCCACACAGAAATGCCAAAGAAATTTTCTGACTATGATTCCATTTTCCTTTTTTGAAACATTTACGGATGGTTCTGCCAAAAAGCAGCAGATACAACGCTAAAAATGCAAGCAGCGCAGGCAGTCCATCCTGAACCCAAATCTGCAAGTACATATTATGTGGCTTTGTAACAATCTGTTCATTGAAACCACAATTCACTTTTCCTACATAATCATCATTCGGAAATGCATACGCAAAATTATCCTGACCTACCCCAAGAAGTAATGCACGCTTCAACAACGGAAATGTGCGCGACCAGATATAGCCACGGTTTGACGCAAAATCATAATGTCCTTCCATACCAAAAGATTCCACATAGTGAAGCATATCCGGCTTCCCAACTCCGTTAATGTAACGCAGCCCCACACCAAGCATAGCAAAATCCCACGAATATTTATCATCCACCGTAAGACGCAATACATCAAAATAAGTTTTCTGTTCTTGATACGTAATTTGACGCTTAGTCGCCTCAAACAAAAGTCCCTGATACGCATCCCCTTTTAACTTAACACCACTGAAGGAATCGCCTGTCATTTCAATCTTTTTTCCATTCTCATTCAAAGCCTCAAATTCGTAAACCGTTGCATCGGCATCCCACCGAAGTGTAATCATTTTTCCTGAATGCAATGTAATTTTCACACTCGTGCCATCTGAAATCATAGAAGAAATATGGCTGCTGCACGGCTCTCCATTTCCCTTTATGACAGAGCAAAAGAATGTCGGATTTTTCCACAAAAACAAAGCTACCAGTCCGACTGCCACAACAAATACGCCACAAAGAATCTTCCTATTTTTATGGATATCCGAAAACAAAAACAACACCGCCACGCATACTGCCGCACCTACACCAACCATCCCGGCAAGCGAACCGGAACCCTTTAGCATAATAAGCTGGCACACAGCGGACGCCGCCGCCACAATTTTATATCTGTTTTTTTCATCCTGTACCGCCTCATAAATGGTAAGCGGAAGCACTAGCGCCACATAGGACCCAACATAATTAGGATTGTAAAGTGTTGCATAAGAAACCCCTTTTCCAAAACTTGCCGTAATTCCATTAAACTTCTTGGGCAACGTATGCATAAACATGGTAAAAAAAGGCGTTGTGACATCATTTGCCAGATAATCCACACCAAAAGCCTGTAACGCCCCTAAAACAGAAAGAATCAGCGACCCAATTAATAGCGCATGTACAATCACTTGAATTTTATTTTCACTTGATAAAAGAAAATAAGCAAGACAAAAAAGAGCAACATAAGCAGTCACCACAAGTAACCCTTCCATTTGCTCAAATCCACCGAATAACGCATCCATTTTTTCATCCGCAAGCAATGCCGATATTGCGGTAACACCCCAAAATACTGCCAGCAAAAACAAAACTATTTTCTGTTTTTTAGTCGTCCACACCGCCTTTGCCTGCGCCCGCACCCACTGTGCAGCACAAAACAAAATAATAATCACTGCTCCTAAAAGAATCAGTGCTCCCCGCTTAAAGCCAAGAAAGAAATCAACAAATGAACCGCCGGATGCCCATGTATATTTCCCAATTCCCGATGAATACGAAGTCATCATTGTCAATAAGGGAACAACTGCCACGGCAAGAACCAGTGGCAGCATATAAAAATCAAATGAAGTTTTCTTTGACCGTTCCATCCTTTATACCTCTTCTTCTTTGGTCGAATCCGTAACGCCTGCCACAATCGCAGCTACCGCAGCAACCACAACAATCACTGCCACAATGGCAATCGCCGTAAATACACCAAGTGCTACTAATGCTCCCATACTCTCATCGTCCTTTCTCTCTTTATTTCCAACATCATTTGTAATTAGTATAACACTATCTTTCCCATTTTGCACGAATAAATTTGACAAGCCTATCTCTTGTCTGTTATAATTTCACTTGTTTGCGGATATGGCGGAATTGGCAGACGCGCTAGATTTAGGTTCTAGTGGGGAATCCCGTGCAGGTTCAAGTCCTGTTATCCGCACGAAAGCTAAGAGAAGTGCATAGCGGGGTGTGGGCGGCTGACGCGAGCTTGCTCGCAGGCAGACGCATCACAATCCGCGTATATACGGCGATAGTCGTGGGACAAGCGTTTCGGAGAAACGCTTGTATGCACTTCGATTCCAAGGCTGAAAACATTCTATTTTATGAGTGTTTTTCAGCCTTTTTCTTTCTGAAAAACTGCAAAAATTCCGTTTGTTCTAATCAAAATTCTAACAAATTTTCATTTTTTACGATTCTCGTATAAATCTATCTGATTTCTGCTTTCTGGAAAGGTGGAAATTCAAATGAATCTGCCTTGGCACCACACGTTTCTTTCTCTCCACCTATCTGCCACATTTACCATCCGACTTCCTTCAGATTTCACCTCACGATGGACACCCTTGTCTTTGGCTGTATCCTTCCCACTACTAGGGCGGATTAGGGACTTTCACCCATTAGAAACGTGCGCCGCAAGGCGCACAATAAAAAAACTGCCGGCAAGACAATCTTGCCGGCAGAAATGGTATCATTTTATTTTACTTTGTAATAATCAAAATCAACATATCCACCAGCTTCTTTTGTTGCATAATTTACAAGCCAGCTTCTTGTTCCCATAAATGTTGTCGCAGTATCAAATCCAAGTGAGAATGTTTCGCCTATGCTCTTCCAATTCTCTCCATCTAAACTATAGAAGAAGTTTGCTTTATCTGCTCTTGTCTTGCCTGTATTAAAGGCATACTCAATCTTAAGATATACTGGTGCGTTTCCTTCGATCTTTTCTTCAGAAACAGCATTTTCTTTTATCTTATCCTCTTTCTTCGCCTTTGCACCACTATTCGTATCACTATTGCAGCCCTGGAATACGTAACGGTTACCATTTTCATCGCATTTTACACCAACCATTCCATAGTGTGCACTGATTGCAGCAAGACCTGCATAATCACCCGGTTTCATATTTTCTGTCAAAACGCATGTCTCTGATGTAAAGTTAGGCCCTACCGTTCTTTGTGTCAGAGAGTTTCTTGCAAACCAGATATTCCCTGCTACCTTACCGTTTTTAATTCGATAATAACCAGGATTTTCTGTTACTGACCAGTTGGCGTCATCCGGATTATGGTTCCACTGCCATACTTTCTTTAGGCTGTCACCTTCCTTAAAATCCGGATAGGAGAAATCATCATCACCAACAATGTAACTTTCCTTATCACTCTTATTCAACTGGATAGTAAGTGGATTCTTAACCTTCTGGCTTGTTCCAAGACAATTTACAAAGTTTCCTTTATCATCATAGTAACCCATCATCGGCCAGTCTGGATAATACTTGTTATTCTTTGTATCAACATAATCCCAGTTTACAGCAAGTATAGACGGAACACGACCAAGACCATCATGATCCTGGAAAAGGAATCCATACCAGTCACCATAGATCGTGTCCACAATACCACCCTGTGCGATACCGGTTCCATACTCATATGTAGAGCCTTCAAAGATCAATTGAGCTTCCCAGTCTGACGCCTTACTATCATACAATTTTTTACTTCTATAGCATACTTCTCTACGGAACCAGCTTCCATAAGAACCAATGATCATAAGGTAATAGTAATCACCAATCTTATAAGCATGAGCACCTTCCCATAAAGACCACTTGAATCCGCCCAATGTCTTATTAAACAGCGCTCTTGAACTGCCTTCTTTTACAACTTTTCCAATTCCACCTTCTGCCGATGATTCTTTTAAAGAAATCTTCTGAATGTTATTTCCACTGTAGATAACATACATTCCGTCACCGTCAAAGATCAATGCCGGGTCATGGAAACTTGTCTGTATGTAATATGCTTTCCACGTACCATTCTCGATATCCGGTGTCGTGTAACAATAAAAACCATCATTGTTAACATTGTAGATTACATAGAAAAGTTTTGTTTTTTCATTGTATTTTAATGATGCTGCCCAGGAACCATTCTTATATGTCTGCTGTCCGTTCTCAAGATTAAATAAATCCTTGTCCGGGAAACGGTTACATGCATAGTTTACAATTTCCCAATGAACAAGATCTGTCGACTTCATAACAGGGACACCAGGAACAAGGTTCATCGTTGTACTTACCATGTAGTAGTTCTGACCAACACGAATTATATCCAGATCCGGCACATCGGATGCAATACCAGGATAGTCCGCTACAGTAAGATTGTTCTTATCTAATTCCGGCATACCAGGCGCCAATGTTGGACGTGGTGCAGGAGATCTCGTTACGATCGGTGTTGGTGCTGCCGGCTCCGTTGCGGCTGGCGTTGCTGATGCTGTCGGCTCAACCGGTGCTGTTGCAGACGGTGTCGCTGTAGGTGTTGCCTTGTTTACCGTTTCCGGTGTTGGCGTTGCTACATTCTTCTTTTTCATGCCAGTTACCGTAACTTTAACCTTTCCCAATGTTCTTTTCTTCTTTTTACCTTTTTTCTTTTTACCTTTTTTCAAAACTTCTTTTACTGTTATAGTCGCTTTTCCAGCTTTTATTCCGGTAACCTTCCCTTTTGATGTTACTTTTGCCACTTGTTTGTTACTGCTGGTAAAAGAATAAGAATGTTTCTTAGTTTTATTCTTGATCAATATACTCTTTTTCTTTCCAACCTTAACAGAAATCTTCTTGGTCTTAAGAGAAGCCTTAGCCTTTGCTTCTACATCACTTCCGGCACTGGATAGTGTTGTGATACAAAGAGCCAAAACCATAAGGCCTGCGATTACTTTTCTACTTGCCATTTGCATAATTACCTCCTTCTAAATTGATTAAAATAATATTTTAATTATAGCCCTATCTGTAAGATTATTCTATGATATATTTGGTACTTAAATTGAATTTTCTAGTATCTGTTTTCCTTTATAACAAAAAAATCCACAGGTAACATTCCTGTGGTTGAAGAACTTCCGTCCTTCGCCTTTTCTTCTTCTGTTACCTCTTTTCAGTACCTTGTTGACTCCTTTTCAACAAGCAAAGCGTTATGCTGCAGAGTTGCCATATTCATCAAGACCGAGATGGATTGTTCACTTCATCGATGGAACTTTCTCGACCATTCTAAAATCTTATCTTCGAACAATTCCCTTTTCTAACGCTTTTTGAATATCCTGATCGGAAATTACAGAATACACTTTCATACCATATTTTTCTTCTAACAGATGTCTTCCAATTCCACCAGGCATATCATCGCGAGCGAATACTGTTACTAACGCCACAACATTAATATCTACGCATTTTTTTGTTTCCTCAATCCACCTATCTACACTTTGTCCTGTAGACACACCATCGTCCACAATAACTACACGCTCCCCCGCTTGCAATGTGTGACCACATATCATTCGCCCTCTGCTATCAGGATTCTGTCTTGCATGACAATAATTTATGGTTTTTCCATATTTGTTATACAAAACACTTGCCGCCATTGCTGAAAAAGAAATCCCATGATATGCCATTCCAGTTAATACGTCAAATTCAAGATAATTTTCGCATATGCAATCTGCCAATACTTCTCCGATTTTACTTATCTGTGCATTGGTAGAGAAATTTTCTGTATTGATAAAATATTCACCGCTCTCTTGAAATATCAGGATTTGATTATCTGCCATAAATCGCACAAATTTCTCTTTGTTTGTCAATGCATCCAACTTATACCCAAACAACTCATCTATTGTTACGCCAAAATATTGTGCCAACAATGGAATCAGAGAAATATCCGGTTGTGCTACTTCATTTTCATACTTTGAAACTGCTTGGTATGAAACTCCCAATTCCCGTGCCACCTCTTCCTGTGTTACGCCTTTTGCTTTTCGCAATGTTTTGATTGTATTTCCAATTGAAATCATAGTTTGTTCCTCCTTAATTTGAATGGATTAAAGAGCTCTTTATGATTTCATTATAAAAAAAAGTGAAAGATGAAAACAATAACCTAATTTTCTTGATTTTCTCAACTAGAAGTTGAATTCTTGCTGTTTTTGTTACCATAATAAGCATCACCTTTCAACAGTTTCAATCAGACACCCCCAGTTCTGATTCAAGTTCATCAGCAGATATTGTACCGTTATCACGAATAAAAATTTCTGCTTCATTCAGTTTAGTCATCAATTGATATAAATGCTTTTGTTTGTCATGTTTCTCTAATTTCTCCAGCCCACTAAAAACATTTCTTAACTCAGTTATTTTTTCCATGGCTTCATCCAGTGGAAGTTCTCTTCCAGCCTCCATGTCCGCAATACCATAATTTAATTCACTTTTCAGCTTATTGTCTTTATCAAAATTGTCTTGCAGCCGTTTACTTGTTTCATTTTTCATACAGCACACCACTTTCTAAAATTATCCATTGTCACACATAACAATTCTCTTTTATGTGAAATTATATGTTCTATCAAAAAACGCTTGATATATTTCCTTACCAGTGATATTATAACTATGTAGGAACGCTCCCACTTCAAAGTGGATGCTCCCACGAAAGTTAAATGCCCTTACGCACACCGCACATCCTATGGTTCAGACAGGATAGGCATTTTTATTTTCGTTTTGTCTTTCTCTTGTTGAGAAAGGCAAGCAACGCTATAACAAGACTATGATGTGCCCCCAAAAAGTCTAACTTTTTGGGGGCACATCAAATCTGATACAAAGCGTTACTTCGGTTAGAAGCCCCCTTTTCATTCTTTAACTAAAAAACGTTCTTTTCCCCACCAATCAGGAATTAATTCTTTAAGCCGAACGATTCTTCTCTTTTCAAAATCCACAAGTATTTCAATGTCACCACTATCTTTATCTAATTGCATCATATACTCTCTACACGCACCACACGGAGCGCCAACACTTCCATCCTCAACAACCGCAACCATTTTATCGATTTGATGCTCACCATTTGTTATCATATTAGCAATCGCATTTCTTTCAGCACACATTCCCAGTGTACTTGCCGTATCAATACAAACTCCAACATAAATACTACCTTTCTTAGTCAAAAGTGCAGCTGCAACACCCCCTGCCTCTATAAACGGAGAAATCACTCTCTCTTTTTGCACTTTTCTTGCTTCACAGTATAATTTTTCCCAAATATCCTCATACATAATAACACCATCCTAAAATTATTCCATTTCTACTACTACACCATAATGATCACTTGCTGCCAATGCTATATCTTCATAAATTGCTGTGCCAAATACGTTGCACCTGCTCAAAACAGGAAATGGCTGCGGATATGTATTTTGCAATAAAATTCTGTCAAATCTTGAATTTGTCTCTACCGTATTTCCTTTAAATCTAGGATTTTTCCAAAAATCAAGAGTATTCTCAGCCTTTTTATCAGTAATTTCCGCATATGCAGATGCCAAATCAAACCAACACGGTAAGGATTCACAATTATTCAATGTGCATTCTCCTAACAAAAACCGCTGTACATCTGAAAAATCACTACAATTAAAGTCACCCGCCATATAAACATATTCGTATGTTTTTTTATCCACTGCATTGACAATTTTTATAATTTGATGCTCTCTGCTTAATACACTATCCCACGGAAGATGAACATTCACAACCGCTATTTTTTGAGAATTATCAAAATACCAATAGGGATAATCAGCATTTGCTGCAATACCTTCAGCCAATTTTCTACTTGATACCTCCTGAAGACATATCACATCAGCATTTATTAATTTTATTTCATTTACTATATATTTAATTCTATATGGCATTCCACTTTCTGAATTCCATATATTATATGTAGCAATTTTCAAATTCAAACTCTCCTTTCTTTTCCACACCTTAGTTCTCTCTGCCTCCGTGTCCGTCTACGCCAACAGCGAAACCAAAAACCAGTTATCGAAAAGCTGCCACATCAAAAAGGACATCATTAATATCAATCCACCAAAAAACAACCAATTACTGCCTTTTTCAATTCCTTTGCAAAACAAAATTAGTCCAACAAGTACAAACAATAATTTCATATCCTATTTCCCCTCATTTTTCAAAGGTCATTATAACATATATTGGTAATCTATGAAAGAAAAAGTCCCCACTGCATTTTTTTAGTATACGCCCCCTCGTCAAAATTGCTTTCCGTTTTTTTATCTCAGCCAAAACTCCTCCCCTAATACATTGCTCTTTACAGATTTCATATTTACGTTATTTAATTACGTTATTTTACACTGCTTTATTTTGCAATACCAAGTATAATATTATTTATGAATTTACCTAAGAAAGGGGTTTGACAATGAATGTATTAGACCGTATCGTGGAATTACGGCTGGAGCGTGGCTGGACCGAGTATCAACTATCCCAGCAGTCCGGCATCACCCAATCAACGATTTCAGCCTGGTATCGAAAAAACACATTGCCGTCCATTCCCTCTTTGCAAAAAATATGTAACGCATTTAATATTTCGATGTCTGAATTTTTTATGGAGGAAGACACCACTTCTGTTCATTTGAATGAAACGAGGTTTCGCTTACTCCGCTATGCAGAGCGCTTAAATGGTACACAGTTAAGTTCTATGCTTAAATTTCTGGAATCCCTTTGACTTATATCATAAAAAAGAAAGAGAGGTACTTTTATGCCATTTATTGATTCAAAAATTACCGTATCGCTCACCCCGGAAAAAGAGGAAGCTATCAAAACAAAACTTGGTGAGGCTATCCAAATTTTAAACAAATCGGAAACGTATCTGATGGTTGGATTTGAAGATAATTACGATTTGTACATGGGCGGTTCGAAATTGGACAAGGGAGCATATGTTTCTGTCAGTCTGTTTGGTCAGGCATCTCCGTCTGCCTATTCAGAAATGACAAAAGTTATTTGCGACATTTTAAGTGAAGAGCTTTCCATCCCGGGAAATCAAGTTTATGTCACTTACCACGGTGTGAACGACTGGGGCTGGAACGGCAGCAATTTTTAAATGTAACACCAAGGGAAAAGCAGAGAATTCCATTTTGTGAACTCTCTGCTTTTTCATTTAACCGTATTTATTGGCAAGTAATTTGATGTACTTTTTCTTTCTCGTACGAGGAATTTTAATTTTCGCCGCCGGATAAATTCCAATAAACGCCTTTTTCCCAATAACTTTCAGTTTTTTTGTTTTTATGTCTATGTACCTCAACTGCTTTGTACCGTAGAACGCCATTTTACCGATTAACCTTATGTTCGTGCCAATTAGAGCACGGCGAATTTTTCTGTTTTTGTAAAAAGCACGGTCATCAATTGCTACGACATCAAAACGGATTCCTTTGGTCTCGCGGCATTTGTAAAATAATTTTTCGTACTGCCGCCCCCATTCAAGTCACAACCGGTATCCTGCCATCCCTTTTCCTCATAACATTCTTTTGGATAATATACTTTTACGTCGGAACAATTATAATCTGTGGTTGGAAAACATCCAAACAGTATTCCTCCCTAATTTGTCCCGTCCAATTTGCAAGTGGTATATGAAGCATCTCTCCAACTATTAACATACTGTGTTTTACCAATTAAACCTCCAACTGTATCACCACCAGAAACCTTGCACTGTGATTCTGTTTTTTCCGTAATCTGACCACCCCCACTTTTTTCACTTTTCAAAAATTCTCAGCGCAATACGCCCCTCTTTACCATCAAGTCGTTTTGCGCCTCTCTTTTTTACGTTTTTTCGCCCTTTATGCTGTTTTTAACTTCCTTTCAAGCGGGCGCAAGTCGCTTTACGATTGTAATAAAATATATTGACTTTTTCTTCATTGCGTGCTAGTATATTTACAAACAAGGGTGGGAGCAAAACCGTTCTCCTTGTTATTTCTATTTAATAAAAGGAGGCATGCTATTGGGAAATAAAGATTTAGCAGAAAAGAACTTATTACAATACAAAGATGTTTTTTCCGACATCGTTAATGTAAACTTATTCGGAGGCAGACATTATATATCTGCAAACGAATTGTCACGAGAACCCGGTGAACTGATTACCAAGTCCTCTTCTGACAACAAACTAAAACAACTGCAGATGGATGTACCGATGAAGTGTAACAAAAAATACAACACCCGCTTCTTTGTCTGTTTGGAAAACCAGAGCGATATCAATAACATTATGCCCGTCCGCGACATGGGATATCAACATGCAAAATATATGGAACAGGTTAGGACAATCAAAGAGACAAATCGACAGCAACAGACGTATCCATCTCCTATTACCAAGGGGATTCATGATACTCAAAAGCTGGATCCGGTTATTACGCTTGTTTTGAATTACAGTCAGAAAGAATGGAAAAAGCCGAAGCAGTTACAGGATGTGCTTAACATCCCCGACGATATGCGTGAGGAATTTGAGAAGTGGATTTCACCCCATTCAATTGGTATTATCAACTTAGCCAATCAATCCGAGTCCACGATGCAGATGTATCACTCCGACTTTAAATACATTGTCCGATATTTGTCATGCAAAAATGACAAAGAGAAATTAGAATCTTTTTTCCGCACAACGGATTTTGAACTCGACCATCCGGAAGCCTTTTTAGACTGGCTGGCCGCTGTCGCAAATGACGACCGTTACATAAAGGCAAAGCAATTAATCGATAAACAAAACGAAAAAGGAGGACATATCAATATGTGTGTACTTTTAGATATGTATGAAGAACGTGGCGAAGCTCGCGGCATCCATGAAATTAACACCTTAAATCTCCGTTTACTAGACGACAATCGTTTGGAAGACATGCAGCGTGCCATGGTAGATACTGACTATCAAAAAGAACTTATGAAAGAATATGGCATTGGAAAATAAGCAATAAAATAGGATGCCCGAGCAAAAAGCTTGCCCCTGACATCCTTATATAACACAAGATATTTCATTTATGTATCTTACTTTCCAAGCAGTTCTTCTACAAACTGGTTGTAATCCTGCATCGTGGTACAGTTTGGCGCATAATCGCTGAGCAGTCGTTTTTTCAACTGTGCTTCTTTTGTTTTGACGCACTCGCGAATTGCCGTTGGGAACAATTTAGTGCCAAGCTGTGTGGCAACTTCCTCGATTTCCTGACGCACATCTTTTTCCAAATTGGAGCGGCCGGCGTACTTCACAAGCAAAAGACCGGCGATCTGCAAATTGCGGTTCTGGCGCTTTTGAACAGCATGAATTGTATCGCTGAGTTTTGTTAGTCCCTGCAGTGCAAAGGCATCCGCCGTGACCGGGATAATCACTTCATCCGCAGCAATCAAACAGTTGTACAATACAATATCAAGAGATGGGGCTGTGTCAATTACGATGTAATCATAGCCGTCTAACATTTCAAGTGCATCCTGCAAACGGTACATTCCTTCCACATTTCCATCCAAAAGTTTTCCGGCCTTGGCAAGCAGTGGGTCCGAAGCTACAATATCTCCGTTCTCCATATGCTGAACCGCCTCATCAAGCGGCACCGGGTCCTCATCAACCATGACATCATAAAGAGTTGCCGTATCCTCAATTGCTGCCTGATAGGTACTTGTGCTGTTCCCCTGCGGGTCCGCATCAATTAATAAAGTTTTTCCTTTTTGATTCAAAATCCCTGCTAATGTTGTAGCGGTTGTCGTCTTACCAATACCGCCCTTTTGGTTTGCAATTACATAAACCGTTGCCATAATTTTCTTCCTTTCCGACATTCTTGTCCCACATCCTTTTAGAATGCAATCTGGCCTTCAATTTTCTGATTCACCACATAATAAACTGCTTGTTCTTCCGGTTTCACGTAAATATCAAGCTGTTCAATTTCCTCTTCTGCAACTCCTTTTGTTAAAACATCATCGTGAATCAATTCCAACAAATGCTTTGTCGAACGTTCACGTCCTTCGTACTGAATCACCATATTTTTCTTTGCACTGGCGAAACCGCCAATTTGTTTATTTGCTCTTTCCACACTGCATCTTCGAGCCATACAATCACCTCCGTATTTTACTGTTCTTCCTCTTTCGCTTTACTGCGTTTTATCATATGATTTACGGCAAACCCAAGTCCCATAAGGATCCAGAACAAAGGTGCCACACATACACTTGAATCATTTGCAAGACCAACTACCATGTAACCACTGGCACCACAAAAAATTGCCATTGCTGTTTTTTGAAGCCATGTCTTTTTCTCTGCATTCATGCAATTCTTCCATGTTGCAATAACAAGCATCACGTACAAAGCAATCAATGCCAGACAGGCAAGCATACCGTCCTGCGTCCAAATCTGAAGATACATATTATGCGGTTTCGTAATAAGCTGCGCATTAAACTCAGAATTCACTTTTCCCACATAATCATTATTCGGAAATTCATATACAAAATTATCCGCACCAACACCAATCAAGGCCGTTGATTTAAGCATTGGAAATGTACGTGACCAAATATAACCACGGCGGGTCGCAAAATCGTAATTATTTTCAAAACCAATCGAATCCACTTTTCTCAGTTTGTCCAATCGTCCCTGCGGATTATAATACAAAAGTTTATTATCTTTTTTCACCAAATCCCACGTTTTTCCATCTGCACCAATTTCAAGACACGGAATCGTTGTTTTATCGACCTCGACAGCAGATGCCGAGAATTTAATCTTTTCATATCCTTTTTCTGCAATCGTCACAACATTATTATTTGTCGCAGTCTCCAGTGTTTTTCCCTTTTTATCCTTCAAAGAAAAGGAACCGATACTGTCAGTCGAAGTAAACTCTCCTACAACCGTCTTTCCGCTGCCGGTCACAATTTCAAACGAATTTTTCTCTGTCTGAATGGACGAAATAGTATTCGTCGTTTTTTCTCCCTCGCTGCCCGTAAATCGGTTTAAAATGCCGGGTTTTGCAACGAGCACGCAGACCACCGCAGCAATACACACAACAACCGCTCCAACCGAAACAAGCAGATGCTTTTTCGCATAGGGAAGCAGAAAAATCAGTGCTGCAATAACAGCTCCGGCAACACCAATCAGTCCGGTCAATGACTGTGAGCCATACAGCATAATCAACTGGCAAACGGTAGATATCAGAGCCAGTACACGAAATGTCATTTTCTTTGCCGTAAAAAGCAAAAGAATCGTAATCGGTAAAACAACCGCTACATATGAACCAACATAGTTCGGATTGTGAAGTGTAGAATATGCCATGCCCTTGCCAAATGTCAATTTAATATTAAATCCACTTCTGCCAGCCAGTTCAGTCGTAACCAAAGGCCTTGCCCATGCACTCTGAATCCAGTCCAGACCAAACGTTTGGAATGCACCGAGAACACTGACAACACAAGAACCGGCAGTCAGTCCGTTAAGAAGCCACTCCACTACCTCTTCTTTCTTCACGTAACCGTATACAAATATAAAACAAATTACATAAATAAGAAGGACAAACACGCCCTCAAACTGCTCATAACCGCCTAAGAACGCATCCTCTGCATGCACCGCTCCCATCGCTGAAAACAGCGAAAACAGGGCAAACACCGATGCCGGAATCAACGGAATCCACGCATTTTTATCAAACAATCTGCCATTTTCACCAGTACAAAGCCAATATGCCAAAATAACCGTAACAATGGCACCCAGTATCATCAAAAAATGCGATTTATAATACAAAAAGAAATCTGTCACCTGACCATTTGCCGATGACCATAATTGTTTACTCAATCCATTATCATAAATATGTGCATTGGTAATCAATGGAAGCACTGCCAGTATAAGCAAAATTGGCACAAAAAACTTTTTCCCATATTCTTTTTGCTGCTTTTGTTGTTTCATTTGCAATCTCCTTTATTCCTCAATAAACCTCTTGATTTTTTTCATCTTTTCTTTTGTCATGCGGTAACCATGCCAATAAGCCATTTCCAGTTTCCGCACATCACTTTCAAAGCTGTTCAGCAAATGGTTCGGCCGTAGAATCATCACTTTTCCTTCCTTCGCTAACGCCTCACACTCTTTCACCACAGCATTGTAGCGGTCCGGTCTCTCCATAATCACTCGTTTAATCTCCGGATATTTATGTCCTAGCATTCTGGCACCCATTTTATCATATTTGCCATAACGTTTCACAAAACCGCGTGGCTGCGTAAGCACAACAATTAATTTGTCACAACCGTCATCTAACGCTTTTTTAAACGGAATCGGGTCAACCAGCCCGCCATCGTAATACTTCTGTCCGTCCAAATCAATCGCTGGGAAAAACATTGGCAATGCGCAGGTTGCACGAAGCATTGTAAATTTCTCATCCATATCCATTGCGTTTTTATACTCAATCTGTCCGGTTTTTGCATTTGTCACACCAACCAGACAAGTTCCCTCATATGAACGAAAGGTGTCCCAATCAAATGGAATTAAGTGGTCCGGAATTTCTCCAAAAACAAAATCCAGTCCGAAAATACTTTTATTTTTTTTCCAGTTGCTCCGGCTCATATATCGCTTATCATTACGGTATTTCTGCATAATTTCCAAATTTCTCTGTGGTTGTTTAGAAATATACGAGACGCCATCCGCAATTCCAGCGGAAACACCAATACAGTAAGGCAGTAATATATTCTCCGACAACAGTGCATCCATCACACCGCAGCTAAAAATCGGTCGAAATGTCCCACCTTCAAAAACAATCCCTGTCATATGCATGCTCCTTTCACGCCATTTACTCTATTTTATCACAGATAAAGTGACGCCGCAACCAAAGAGCGGCATGTCTGCGTATAAAATAAAAATAGCAAAAGAAGTTCCATTCGTTTATATCGAACAAACTTCTTTTGCCATCTTTAGACTATTTTATTATAACAGCCCTGCTTTTCAACAATCCATTTTCAAATCTTACTCAGCGTTATCGTATTTCACACCTGTCATAAGCTTTTTGCCTTTAATAGCAAACAATTCAGATACACTAACAACCTGATATCCTTTGTCTTTGCACTGCTCCAAAATTTCCGGAACTGCCTCTGCTGTTTTTTGATGAACGGAATGCATGTTAATGATACCGCCATCTTTTAAGTTACTGATTACATTGTTTACCAAATCATCCTTTGTTGTCGAATTCTGATAATCCTGACTCCAAATCGATACATCGATAAACGGTTTCTCGATTACTGCATACATCGCCTGACTGTAAGCAACGTTTGGCGCACGGAACAAGAAGTGTTTGTATCCGGTGATTTCAGAAAGAAGTGCATCTGTCTTAGCAATTTTCTCTTTGATTACCTCTGGTCCTACACTATTCAATCCGTTGGAATCATAAGAATGGTTTGCCACCTCAAATCCAGCCTCTTTCGCTGCAAGAACTTCATTTCTGGAATCCTCATCATGCTCAATATGAGCACCGATGTAGAAGAATGTTGCATGAGCGCCTGCTGCTGTCAAAGCCCTCTGAATCTGCATACCATAATCAACAAATTCCGAATAACCTCCCGGACCATCATCAAATGACAATGCAACAACCGGTTTTTCAGGGTCAATGTTTTTGTCAATCCAATTCTGATCAAGACCATCGTATTTGAACTCAGAAGATTCAAATTCCGGTGCTACTGTTGGTTTTGGTGTTGGTTTGCTTGCTCCTGCTGCCGGATAAGTAGCTCCTGCTCTGGCAACAAATACAATGCTTGTAATCTTAACGGATTTCAACGTTTCCGGCCAACCATAGCTGGCATTTTTGTCCATTGGCTGAATATTTAGTCCAACAGCAGGACCGGTTAATTTTTCATCAAACGGTACGGATACAGATGTAGCTCCTGCTGCCATATTATAGGTATATGCTACGCCATCCTCAAAACCTGTCAACTGATCTGTTGTACCTGCTACAGCAATTTTACCAGCTGTTAATTTGGAAGTGTCTTCACCTTCAAAAGTAAGTTCATAGCCAATTTTTACTTCCTTAAAATAAGCCAAATCAAAGCGTGCATCCAGCTGGCTGCTAAAATTAATCGTTGCCGGTGAAGAACTGAATTCGGTATCGCCAACTTTTGTCATATCAATTGTAATGTCTTTTACTGCCTCGCCCTGTTCCGGAGTAGCGGTTGGTGTCGGTACTACAGCGGTTGGTGTTGCGGTTGGTGTTGCTGTCGGTGCCGTACTTGGTTTATTCGTGTTTGGTGCAGTGGTAACTGCCGGTGCTTTTGTAACTGCCGGCTTCTCTGCCTTAACAGTAACTTTGCAGGTCAGTTTTTTCTTTCCAACCTTTGCTAATACGACTGCCTTTCCGGCTTTCTTTCCTTTTACTACGACACTTGTTTTCTTTTTCTTCGAAAGACTAACAACCTTTTTACCTGACTTAATGGACCAAACTGCTTTCTTTCCATTCTTCAGTTTAATCGTCTTTTTCTGTCCAACCGAAATGCTTACTTTCTTTGTGCTAAGTTTCGGTGCCTTTTTCTTTGCTGCTGCCGGTGAAGATGGCATTGACACGCCAAGAAGCAATGCTGCCGTCATCACATAACTCATTGTTTTACAAAACTGTTTTTTCAACCTTGTGTCCTCCAATCATTTTTTGTTTTTGAAACCGCCCCGTAAACAAACCCTGTTTCGTATACGATCCCTCTCTTTGAGATTATTGTAACACCAAGGTATAACTTTGTAAATATATTCCATACGATATTATAATATTTTACTTATAGCAATTTTTAATAAAAGTATAAGGTTACGCTTATACTTTTATTCATCTTCATACATTCGGAATAATGTTTTTAAGATATTCTGGTACTCTTTCTGCTTTTCTTCGTCCTCCAACTGCTTTAATTCCTGAATCGGCTCGCGAATCAAGCGCTGCAAAGAAGCATGAAGCACCTTTTTCAATAATTTCTGCTCTCTGTGATTGAGAGGAATTTTTCGATTTAAATATTCATAACTGTCCGTCTCAATCTGTGAACACCGTTTCTGCAGCGTCTCAATCGTGCCATCCACACGGCTCAATAAAAGCCACTCCATCGTCTCCTGCACCTTTTCCTCAATAACCTGTTCACAATCTGCCGCCAGTTTTTCCCGCTCATTCTGATTTTTTTCGGTAATTTTCTGCAGCGTATCCATATCAATCAACTGCACCCCCGGAACTTCTTGTAACCGGCTGTCAATATCCCTCGGTGATGCCAAATCCAAAAACTGCATTTGTGTGGCACCCGTCTCTTTCCATTTGTCATACAAAACAACCAGATGTGGCGATGACGTTGCTGATACAACCGTTTCACACTGCTTCATCACATCATAACGCTCATGATAGTCCACCACTGTCAAATTTTCATGTACCGCTAACAATTCTTTTGCGTGCGCAAGCGTCCGGCTGCACAGATAAATCTTTTTTGCTCCGTATTCAAACAAATATGTCAAAGCAAGTGCCGCCGTTTTTCCGCTTCCAATCACAAGAATATTTTTCCCGCTAACGCCACCGGCACGGTGCAGCTCTTTCACGCCAATATAACTGACTGACAACGGCTTTTCGCTGATGCGGTAATTCGTCTTAATCCACTTGGCACACGTCACTGCATCCCTTACAATGCGCTCCAATTCTTTGCCGCTGTGCCCCATGGTCCTGGCAAAATCCATCGCCTCAACAACCTGCCCTAAAATCTGGTCTTCACCTACGACTAACGATTCCAAGCCTGCCGCCACGCGGAACAAATAAGAAACCGCCTCACTGCCCTCTTTTTTCTTACAGCAATCCCCAAACGAAACATTCGGGAAAATGTCCTGGTAGCAGGACTGCACCTGCTCCCCCGTCACCGCATCCGAATGAGAAAAATAGAAAATCTCGCTGCGGTTGCAGGTCGAGACAATCACACACTGTTTTAAGCCAATGACAGAAAGCCGCTCCCATAATTCAATTTTTTTTGAGTCGGGTAACGCCACCTGCCCGCGCAGGGCAAGTGGTGCTTCTTTATAGCAAATTCCAACATAGCCAAAAATCATGGTTACTGCTCCTTTTGTTCTTCCTTAAGCCACCGAGCTACATCAAGCGCATGATAAGTAATAATCATTTTTGCACCGGCACGCTTAAATCCAATCATGTGCTCCATCACAATTCGTTTTTCATCAATCCAGCCTTTTTGCGCTGCCGCTTTCACCATCGCATATTCTCCGCTGACGTTATACGCCACAATCGGAATGTTATAATGAATCGAAATATCTTTTAGCACATCCAGATATGCCATCGCCGGTTTTGCAATAATTAAATCAGCACCTTCTTTGATGTCCTGCTCCACTTCCCGCAGAGCTTCTTCTCCATTTGCCGGATCCATCTGGTAGCTTTTGCGGTCACCAAATCCAGGTGCCGAATGTGCAGCATCACGGAATGGGCCATAATATGCCGACGCAAATTTTGCACTGTAGGACATAATCGGCGTATTGTATAAGCCCTCCTCATCAAGAGCCTTGCGGATTGCCTCAACACGTTTATCCATCATATCACTCGGTGCAATAATATCTGCTCCTGCTTTAGCATACACAACAGATGCCTTTGCCAAAAGCGGAAGCGTCTCATCATTTAAAACTTCCCCATCGCAAATCAGACCGCAGTGTCCATGTGATGTGTATTCACACAGGCAGACATCCGCAACAACAACAAGTTCTTTGTAATTTTTCTTAATATAGCGAATCGCCTGTGGCACGATTCCGTCTTCGGCATACGCACCACTTCCCTGCTCATCTTTGTGTGCCGGAATACCAAACAATAAAACTGCCGGAATCCCTGCCTCACGCACTCGGTCAAGTTCTTCATGAAGTCTGTCAATCGAATACTGGCAGATGCCCGGCATCGACTCTACCGGTTCACAAATATTTTCTCCTTCTATTACAAAAATCGGATAAATCAATTCGTCCACCCGGACATGATTTTCCCGCACCATATCTCTCACTCGTTCGTTCATCCGCAGTCTTCTCGTTCGTTCCATTTTAATGCACCTTCCTTTTCGTATCCAATTACCTGTTTAATAAGATAGCATAAACCAGCGAAACATCTTTTTGTTTCGTTTATAAATCTTTTTATACTGAGAGTGCGGCAAAGGGCATGGCACTGTCCCTGTTTCTACCGTAACACTCACAATTTTCTTCTCGTACACAAGCCAGTCCGCAAAGCCTCCGTGTTCTTCTGTACTCGAACTCTTTGGCATCATTCGGTAATGATTTCTCTTTTTTATTTCACTTGCTAACCTGTACTGCTTTTCATGCAGTGGCGACGATACATCAAAATCCCAGTATAAAATACTGCCGGTCGAATGGAGATTCAACACCGTCTTTGGCGATATCCGCTTAATAAAAGAAATTAATGCCTTCGTTTCCTTTTCGCTCGCTGCCTTTTTTCCTCTATATGTTGTGGCATCCGGTTTCCTTTTCTTGCCCTTCTTTTTATCCTTTTTCTTGTCCGCTGAAAAACCGGCAGGGAAATTATTGTTAATATTAACCCCTCTGGCATTATTTTTCCACGTATTGAAATGCCCTATCTTCTGTATTTTCTTGCGAAGTTTTGCATTGCGGATTCCACTTGCCCCATACTGCGAAATTGTCACACCGTCCGGGTTATCCATCGGCAGAATATAAAGGCATGTCGAACGGAATCTTGCGCGGTGCTCACCATATTCCCGAAGAATTTCCTCGGTCTGTCGCATAATGACCTGTGTATTTTTCCACTCTCGGGCATGAATTGCCGCATCAATCACAAGTTTCTTTGCCGCAGAAGGATTTCCCACACGCAGGCACCAGATTTCCCTATTGTCATATGTCCTGCCAAGGCTCGACAGCCCGGTTTTTCCGGGATATTTGCGGGCAATCTTACGCAAATCTCTTGTCATCTCTGCGTAGTCGTATTTCTGATCCTTTTCACTGACAATCCACGGTTCTTCTTTTACAACAATTTTAATCCTGCACTGGTTTTTATCCGAATCTTTCACCTTTACGAAAAGGTAAGTCGTACCCTTCTTTTTCGCCGTAATACGTCCGTTTTTATTGACACTTGCAATCTTTTTATTCTTTATTTCAAAAGACAATTTCTTTTTGGCATAGTTAAAAGAAACTGTCGCTTTTTTCTTTTCCCAAAACTTTATTTTGCTGCCACTTTTGCTCTTAATTTTTTCATTAAAATAAATGTAAATATAGCAGCTTTCGCCTGTCACTTTAGACGTCGCCTTTAAGAGCGTGTAAATCTTTTTGTTTTTTGTCTTACATTTTACCACACCGGAGGAAGATACGGTAACTAACTTCTTTTTTACCTCTTTTTTCGAAGCACCTCCGTAAATCTCAAAAGTCGATGCCTGTGACATAATAAGTTTTACCGAATCGGTCGTATACGAGTAAAGGTGATATACCTTTTTCCCTTTAACCTTTCGGTAATGAATCCCCTTCGTGCCGCCTTTATAATATTTGGCGTGAGGCGATATCAGTTCATACTTTTCCACAGTCTTTGGAGTCTCAGCCGGCTGTGGAAAAGCTGTTGGCTCCGGCTCCTCCGTTGGCCCCTCAGTCGGTTCTTCTGTCGGTTCAGGCGTTGGCTCTTCACTCCACTCCGTCTGATTGCTCTTCTGTCTTGCCTGCAAATGGGCAGGACTCCCGCTTATGAGGTCACATAAAATTAAGGTTGTGGCAAGCAATGCCGCTATTTTTTGCTTATGCGTCTGACTCATTTCCCTCATTTCCTTTCCATTAATCGTGATATTTCACTTTTACTGCAAGATAAAAGGTACCTCACAACGAGATACCTTTTTGTACTTGTTTGTTATAACAGATAAAACTTAAGCTAATTTGCTTTTTGCTACTTCTACCAAAGAAGCAAAACCTTCCGGATCACTGATTGCCATCTCAGAAAGCATTTTACGGTTTACATTTACCTCAGCAAGTTTCAAACCATACATGAATTTGCTGTAGGAAAGACCATTCATTCTAGCTGCTGCGTTAATACGAGCAATCCAAAGCTGTCTGAACTGTCTCTTTTTCTGTTTTCTACCTGTATAGGACTCTTCCAACGCACGCATAACAGACTGTTTTGCAACACGATACTGTTTACTTCTTGCGCCTCTGTAACCCTTTGCCAGTTTCAATACTCTTTTATGTTTTTTCTTTGCGTTCATTCCGCCTTTAATTCTAGCCATTTGTCAGTTCCCTCCTTCGCCATTAGCTGTATGGCATAATCTTTTTCATTGTTTTTACATTAGTTTCATCTACAAGAGCAGACTTTCTGAGATTTCTTTTTCTCTTTGTTGTCTTCTTAGTCAAAATATGACTCTTGTATGCTTTGTTTCTTTTCAATTTACCGGTACCGGTAACTTTAAAGCGCTTTGCAGCAGCTCTTTTTGTTTTCATTTTCTGATTTGCCATGATATTATTCCTCCGTTATTATTTTGTGGCTGATAAAAACATTACCATACTTCTTCCTTCCATCTTCGCAGGTTTGTCGACGGAAGCAACGTCCTTTAATTCTTCAAAAAACGCATTCAGGATTTCCCTTCCTACATCTTTATGAGCCATTTCTCTACCACGGAATCGGAGTGAGACTTTTACTTTAGCTCCCTTTTGCAGGAATTTCTTTGCCTGATTTACTTTCGTGTTCAAATCATTGGTATCAATGTTTGGCGAAAGTCTGATTTCTTTTGTCTCGATGGTTTTCTGTTTCTTCTTTGCTTCTTTTGCTTTACGAGCCTGCTCATAGCGGTACTTGCCGTAGTCAATAATTTTACATACCGGCGGTTTTGCAGTCGGTGCAATCTTTACCAAATCAAGTCCTGCATCTTTTGCTTTGAAATATGCTTCTTTTGCCGACATAATGCCAAGCTGTTCTCCATTTGGTCCAATTACACGAACTTCTCTGTCACGAATCTGCTCGTTAATCATTAAATCGCTTATTGTTCTTACCTCCTAAATGAAAAAAAGATAGCTGTTTCTAAAAGCCAGCTATCCACGTAAAACATTTCCTATCATTATAATAGATGTGAACCAATACCGTGTGATAACAAATGTTATACGGCAAGGTGAGAGTGGATAACTCTGCTTTTTACACCTTTGGTAGTGTACCATAGAAAGGTGGTGTGTGTCAAGTGATTGCTGTTAACTTTTTTTCAGTTTCCATAAATGGCCTTAATTCAATTTATATTTCTTGCGCCGCTCCCGCTTAGCAAACGCACAGGGGTATCGACACGCAAACTACGCGTGTCTGATACCCGATGTGTTTGCAGCGCAATCATTATAAATTGAATTAAGGTCATTTATTGGATTCCTGAAAAATCGGCAGCAATCACTTGACCACACACGCTTACATACAAAGTATCAGCCATGGTATTAAGGCAGGGCAACAAATGATTGGGGGGATGCCATTTATTGAATTCCAGTAATTTGGCAGAAAAACTTTGAAACTCGTGGGTTTTGAGTACGTCGGTATGTAGCGCTGGTAGTTTCAGCGCCCATACCGCTACGTACTCAACGAGCGAAAGCGGCGCAAGAGGTTCGGGGAACCTCTGTTCTGCGCGGACCGAAGTGGAACGTAGACCCACGAGATACAAAGCTTTTCTGCCTAATTACGGAAACAATAACACGCACCCCCCACTTAATTTACCATCCCCGATATATCAACCTTAATAAACTGCTGAAGCCATTCGATGATGTCTTTTTCGTTTGCAGGATTTAAGTTCTGAATTGAGGATAGATTTTCAATTGTCATGTGGTCCCAGCGAATCATCCAGATTCCGTATGCCAAAATCACGGCATTTAAAACCAGACCGATGGCACTCAAAATCAATCCAATGATTCCTAATTTTTTCGCATTTTTACCGCCTTTTGCCACAGCGATAATACTAAAGACAAGGGCGATTGCGGCAGGGATTACGCCGATACCTGTTCCAAAACAGCAAAAACAGGAAATTCCACCTAATATAAGAGAGGCAATTGCAAGCCCTCTGTGTCGATTTATATCTGTCATAGATACCTCCATTTCTATATCCTGCCGTATGGGGCGAAAAAGGATGCTGTCTGTTCCAGATGCTGCATCGACGAATTATTCGTAATTTTAATTAACAGCACCGCTACGACAATGGCAAGGATGACCCCTGCCACTCCCACAACGATACCGGCAATTGCTGCATCTTCCTGATTCGGATTGTCATCCCGAAGTCCCAAAATTCCAAATACAATGCCAAGCACTGCCATTACCAAAGAAATGGACCATTGCACACAACAAATCATCGAAGCACATGAAAGCACTAACGACGCAATCGCTTTTGCATTTGTCTGTCTATTCTGCTGCATACAAACCTCCTGCTTATTTGCTCTCCGGTGTCACTTCTACCTTACGAATTTCTTTCGTACGGATTTCCTTGCAAATGTCATCAATGAACGCATCCAAAGACTGTGCACCCTCGTCTCCTTTGAAACGGCTGCGAACGGATACAACGCCTTCTTCCTCTTCTTTCTGCCCAACGACGAGCATATACGGTGTTTTCTGAAGTCTTGCCTCGCGAATCTTGTAACCGATTTTTTCGGAACGGCTGTCCACGCTGCAGCGGATGCCATTCGCTTTTAATTTCTCTTCCACGCTGTTTGCGTAATCGAGATATTTCTCGGAAATTGGCAGAACACGTACCTGCTCCGGTGAAAGCCATGTCGGGAATGCACCGGCATATTTCTCAATCAGCCATGCTAACGTTCTCTCATAACATCCAATGGATGTTCTGTGGATGATGTATGGGCGTACTTTCTCACCATTTTCATCAATATAATACATATCAAACTGTTCAGCCAAAAGGGCATCCCACTGAATGGTAATCATGGTATCTTCTTTACCGTATACATTTTTCGCATTGATATCTACTTTTGGTCCGTAGAAAGCGGCCTCTCCGACATCCTCAGTAAATGGAATATTCAGTTCTGTCAAAATCTGGCGGATATCTTCTTCTGTCTCATTCCAAACTTCCGGCTCGCCGATATATTTTTCACGGTTTTCAGGATCCCATTTGCTCAGATGATACGTTACATCTTCCTCAACACCAAGTATCTGCAAACAGTACTGAGCGAGAGCGATACAATCCTTAAACTCTTTTACCATCTGGTCCGGACGCACAATCAAATGTCCTTCAGAAATTGTAAACTGGCGCACACGAGTCAAGCCGTGCATTTCACCGGAATCCTCATTACGGAACAATGTTGATGTCTCACCATAACGGCATGGCAGGTCACGATAGGATTTCTGGCTTGCCTTGTAAACATAGTACTGGAATGGACAGGTCATCGGACGAAGGGCAAATACTTCCTTATCCTTTTCCTCATCGCCAAGAACAAACATACCTTCTTTGTAGTGATCCCAGTGACCGGAAATCTTGTACAAATCAGATTTCGCCATCAAAGGTGTCTTCGTTCTCATGTAACCGCGCTTTTCTTCCTCATCTTCAATCCAGCGCTGCAAAGTCTGAATAACCTGTACACCTTTTGGCATTAAAAGCGGAAGTCCCTGACCGATTACATCAACGGTAGTAAACAGTTCCAGCTCACGTCCCAATTTATTGTGGTCGCGTTTTTTAATATCTTCCAAATGCTCCAAATAGGCATCCAAATCCGCTTTCTTTGTATAAGCAGTTCCGTATACACGGGTAAGCATTTTATTTTTCTCATTTCCTCTCCAGTAAGCACCGGAAGAAGAAATCAGCTTCATTGCCTTTAACGGTTTTGTATTCATCAAATGAGGACCGGCACACAAATCAATGTATTCGCCCTGCTGATAGAAAGAAATCTCGGCATCTTCCGGTAAATCTTCAATCAACTCAACCTTATACGGCTCCTCACGTTTTTTCATCAAATCAATTGCCTCTTGTCTTGGCAGGGTAAAACGCTCTAATGTCGCACCTTCCTTAACAATCTTTTTCATTTCTTTTTCAATCTTGTCCAGTGCCTCACGGTCCAATGGTGCTATATCAAAATCATAGTAGAAACCTTCCTCAATCGAAGGTCCAATGGCACATTTGGCATCCGGATACAATCTCTTAATCGCCTGTGCCAGCACATGGGATGCAGTATGACGGAATGCTGCTTTTCCTTCGTCGCTGTCAAATGTCAAAATATTCAGTGTGTGTTCGCCATCTACTATTGTGCGCAAATCCACAACTTCGCCGTCTAACTCGGCAACGCATGCCACTCTGGCAAGTCCTTCACTGATGTCTTTGGCAATATCAATAATGCTCATTGCCTGTGAATACTCTTTGCTTGAACCATCTTTAAGTGTTACTTTCATGTCAATTCCTCCTGTCTTCATTCAATATACAAGAAGGCCTCATCCCTTCTTGCTGTTATAGTTCGAAGGGACGAGGCCATTAATTCAATGTTCTCGCGGTTCCACCCTTGTTGGACGAAATAGTAATAAATCATCCCGGCTTCATTCTGACGATAACGGGGTCACCGGACCGGATTGGGGTCACTCCGAGGTAGTTTTCAAACGGTTTCCATGAAAATGCTTCCAGCACAAGGCATTTCTCTCTGACATGTTCTGCGTTTTACTCGTCTCATCTACGTGTTACCGCTATTATAATCTTGAAAATTTAAAATGTCAACACCCTTAAATTCTTTTATTTGCAAGAACCTCATACACATTCTTAAACGAATCTTTCACCGCATACAACTCGGTAAACAAACCACAGTATGGTCCATTCATAGAATAACTGTAATTATTATCTTCAAGCGACGGGTCATCCTGCCAGCCCCAGATTGAAACCGCTTTCAACGGACGGCTCTCCTCCAGTTTTTTGATTTCTTCCGCCGATTTACCGGAGCAGTCTGCCGGAATGGCGTTCACATCCACAAACATCTGGAATAATTTCTTATAAAATTCCGCATGTTTTTTCTGTATTGCCTTTGTATTCATATAGTTTCTTACTGCCATTTCGGTCACCTGAACTTCACATCCAAGTGCTGCATAGGTCTCAATTGATTTCTTAATATCCGAAATATTCTGCTCATTCATGCAGCCATTCTGAGTTCCGTAACCACCGATGTAGCCCTGCATGCCAACGCCGTCACACAGTTTGCGGACGTTTCCTTTGGCGTCTTTTGCATAACTGTTAATGCTCTTAACCAGATTTACAATTTCCTCACGTTTTGATTTGTAAAATGAATTGTAATCATTATAGTACAGCTTAATATCGGCACCCAGCTCATCTACCGTATTTTTCGCATAGAGGAACGACTGCTCCACATAATCGCTGCCAAGGATTTTGTAAAACTGATTATCTTTACGCAGGTTTCTGTTATCATCCCCTACATTCTGATCTGCCACTGCCTCATTTACAACATCCCAGCAGTAAATTACACCCGGATATTTCTTTTCAAAATGAGTGATTACTTCTTTAATATAATACTGAAGACGTTTCTGCATAACCGCCTTGCTTACATATTTCTTACCTGTGTCATAGCCCTCGCGGAAGAACCAGTCACACATATACGCATGCCACACAAGAACATGTCCCCGCATCTGGATTCCGTTTTCCTTGGCAAATGAAATAATCGTATCTGCCTTGTCATAATTCATCACCGGCATACCATCTTTGCTCTTTGCGGATTTTGCCTGGTCTAAAAGCGAATATGCCTTAAACTCATTTCCTGCTGTCAAACTGTTAAAATGGTATTTCACAAGATTTTTGTAGTTGTCATTTGTTGTAACATTTGTGTAGTTTACAACGGTTCCCAACTTGAATCCATGCTGCGCTGCCAACTTAGCAAGCGGCTGATACTTCGTCGTCGCATTTAACACGTTCGCCTTTTTCTTCGCCTCAGGAGAAACGTATTTTGTTACGCTCACCTTACATTTTAAAGTGACTTTTTTCTTCTTTTTGGCACCTTTCTTCTGATACCAAACCTTGGCTTTTACTGTCGCACTGCCTTTTTTTAATCCCTTAATGGTGACCGATGTCTTTTTCTTTTTCGACAGTTTTGCCACTTTTTTTCCGGACAAAGTCCATTTGGTTTTCACGATTTTTTTCGTTCCGTTTTTCTTAACCTTCAATGTCTTTGTCTTGCCGATATAGGCAGTCATTTTTGTTTTTGACAATACCGGCTTTTTCGCTTTTGCTTTTGCCTGCGCCTCACCTGCTCCGGCAAGAGAGCCAATCGTCAGGCATGCGGCAAGGGAAAGCGAGAGAATCTGTTTGCTTTTCATGCTGCTTCACTCCAATCTTTTATGATAAGAATAAGTATAGCACATTTTGTCAACACTAGCAGTTAAAATCAGCCGATTGCCCAACAGGCAATTTTTACACCGGACGCCCCGGATGGCTGTGTCATGAAGTCATCCCCTGACACTATTGCTTTCAATGTATGCCGGGGAATGATTTTTGTTCTCAGTTCATTAAGCGAGAAAAAGTTTGTGCTAAATGCCGAAGAGAAGCTTATGCAACCTAAAACCTCACAAAAGTTCAAAAACGTTGCATGCTTTCGCCTGCTTTTCAAAATAAAACAACCAAAAAGGTTACAATCAACAAAAAGCGTTGCAATTAATACGTGATTTTTGCTGATAAAGCCTAATTTCAACGTAAAAATGCAACGCTATGAAACAAATCATAGAAAAAGAGTTGTCGAAGAAAATTTAAATCAGTTTTGGAGCAACAAATTTCTACCAAAAACGTACAGCCCGTCTTTTGGGGGTTGCCGTAAATTATCAAGAAATGATTTGCAGCGAGTGGGTACAAACACGTGGGTATCAAGCTTGCGTATTTTGCAAGCTGATACCCCTACGCGTTTGTCTTAGCGAGAGCGCCCACTTGATGCAAACTTTTCTTAAAAATTTACGGCCCCCCAAAACACGGCTACCTCCAAATCCCCTTCTCTTTCCGTATCACATAATACAAATCATTTTCCATTGCCATAACTTCTTCCATCGGCACGCTCTTAAAGACCGGCATCCGCATTTTGTATTTAATCCAAAAAAACGAGTAGATACCAAGAATCAAAAAGGCAATTCCGGTTACGCCCCAGATGGCTAAGCGCTCTGCCGAGTCGGTTGAAATATTTAAAATCATGTAGGTTGTTCCTAAAATCCCGATAAGCGGCAGAATTTTACCGAGTGGAACTTTAAAGGAACGCGGTGCATTTGGCACTCTTTTTCTCAGAATCAGCACGTCAATATGCGCTAAGATATACGAAATCATCCAAAATACAGAGCCCACCAGAATCAAAAATGAGATTGCCGAGGAGGAACTGTCACTAATGAAAGCAAAAATCAAAATGGTAACACTGACAAATATTACACCGAAAAATGGTACTTTCCTTTTATTTGTCTTGGCAAAAAACTGTGGCATCATATTCATTTTTGCCATGCCCTGACAAATGTTTGAAAGACCACTTACCGTTGAATTTTGCGTGCTGATAACCGCCAGAGCAGCCACCATTGTCATCCAGTATTTTCCTGCTCCGCCAAGAAGATTTTGACCGTATAACAAATGTGGTGCGGCAGATTCGGTCAGTTTTGCCCACGGCGTATAATTATGAAAACCTAATACCATGATTGCCTGCACCAGGCAAATAAGCACCAGTCCAATCATCATACCAAGCGGCACATTTCGTTTGGCATTTTTAACATCTTTGGATATTGGAATGACATATTCGGCACCAATAAACAGCCAGAATGCCACTGCAGTTGTCGACACAATATCAAAGAAATTCGTTGACATGCTTGCCGGCTGGGAAACAACCTGTCCGGTTCCAAGCCCCAAGGCACCGATAATTCCCATAACAACCATCGAGCCAACCAAAAGGAATGCAACCAGATTCTGAATTTTAGCAAACATATCGACACCAAACAGATTTGCCACCATAACGATTACCGTCATGATAATGGTGTAGCCGATGCTTGGAATCGGCAAATGAAGTGTCTGCGACATGGCATAGGCAAAAATCGATGCTTCAACACCACACGATAAAATGTTACAAATCAGATACCCTCCCACCATAGAAATCATGGTTGGAAACGGTCCCATACAAGCGAGCGTATACTGCGCCAGTCCTCCGGTCGTGTTTGGCATCAGACCATTTAGCTCAGAAAGCGAAGCAACCGTTGTCATATTCAGCAGACAGGCGATAATCATCGCACCAATAAATGGGATTCCCACCGTTCCTGCTCCCTGTCCCAATGACACCAGACAGCTTGTCGCAATGACAAGTCCGACAGAAACAGAAACCACACTTCCTAATCCTAATTTCTTGTTTTTCTCCATGTCAATTCCCCCTTGTTCTCTTAAGCCATTTCCGGTTTATCCCACAATGGCAGTTCCACACCAATGCCTTCTTTTAAAGCGCGGCGGTAAACAGTAGCTCCCCACGCGATGTCCTCAACCGGCATGCCTCCAACAGAATATACGATAATCTCATCTTCGCTTTCCCGTCCTTTTCTCTCACCGGTAATCACATCTGCCACATCAATAATGTCCTCTCTTGTAATTTTTCCCATCTGTTTTAAATCTGTAAATTTGCTTCCTACAATCTGCACCTGATCGTAAGTCGGATATGGGTATTCCTCCTCCCAAGCCTCATACAACTTGTAGTTGTCCACAACTTTTTTGCAGCCATTTACAAGAAAATCCTCATCAAAACGAGCTGCCGAAGGCATACTGATTAGTGCACCTTTTTTAATCCATTTTGTATCAATATAAGGAAATTCAGCCTCGCTGTCCTTTACCGTTGTTGTCATACTGATAATGTCACTGTCTTTTACAGCTTCCTCAATAGAATCACAAATCACAATATTTTTAATTCCCGGACATTCTTCTTTGACAAATGCAACAAAGGAATCAATGGACTTTTGTCCACGCCCCTTGATCTTCACGGTATCAATGCCCGGTCTCACGCTGACAAAGGCACGAAGAGACGTTTTCCCCATAACACCCGGTCCAATAATAGCGACTGTTTTTGCAGCCTCTCTTGCCAAATATTTGCAGCCAACACCGGGAATTCCCCCTGTTCGGTAAGAACTCAAAAGGTTTGCCGACATCATCGCAAGTGGTGCCCCCGTATCTTTATCATTTAACATCATCATCAAAATGGAACGTGGCAGCCCTTTTTTCTTATTTTCCATGTTCGATCCGTACCACTTCATCCCCGCCATCTGATAGCGTCCGCCAAGATATGCCGGCATCGCCATGAAACGTCTGTCCTCTGCATTTTTCGGCATTCCATCAAATTCCGGGTCATCCGGGAAAGTCACCATGCAGCCATGGGAGTTGTGATTTTTTCCGCCCATCACATAGTCCCCTTTATGTAAAGTCAACAATAAATCTTCCATTGCCTCCACACAGGCATCCATATCCGTCACACCTGCCCGAATCATATCCGGTTCACTTAAATATAAAAATTTGATTGCTGTATCCATTTTGATAACCTCCTTTGCCACTTATGTCTTTGGTTCATCGCATAAAAAAAGGACGTCACAAACTTTCGCTTGTGACGTCCTCGTCGAACCCTAGTATAGCACAATGGTTTTTGTCCGTCAAGGTTCAGATTTTCTAAGTGTCACAGATACATTTTTATCTGTCACCGTTACCGTTCCGTAACTTTCTTTTCTAAGCATAGCTTCATAAGTGCTCGGTTTACTAATAATCAAACAAGCTTCTCCTTCGTCATCGGTATTAAAATATTTCCTATCCGTTTCGTCCTCCGTATTTATGAAAGAAAACTGTTGATACTTCATAGGGTTTCCTTCACTATCTACTATCTTCATGTGAACTGCATATCCGGAAATCACAAAATTCTGGCTCTTTGTATTGCTGTCAATTGTTATTGTGCCAACTTTTACATCCGCATTGCCATACGCCGAACACACCATCACCTCATAGGTACCAAATAAGATGTCCTTTACTTCAAAAGAACCATCCTGTTCTATATTCGCCAAACGGCTTGAATAATATGGCTCTTGCCTTTGCAAACCAATCTGACACATATCCGTATCAAAATCGGTAAAGGAACTACCATTTTCCCATGTAAGTTTTCCGGTCAGTTTACCAGCCTCTATATCAAAATTTTTCTCAACGGAAGCATCGGTTACTGTTATTTCCTCGGATGCTAATATTCCCACCGAACCGGATATTGTCACCTTATACTCTCCCGTCGATACATACACAGAATATTTACCATCCTCCACATCATTTGCTGCGGAAGTCGAAGACGAATTCTTGTCAAAGAATGTTATCCTTGCATCGTCTGAAACATTAACCCCATTCAGTTTGCAATAACCACTTACTCGATACAGTTGTGTATTCACAGAAACCACATCGTCTTCCTCGGTAACTGTAAATGTCTCATTCTGCAAGTTCTGTATATTTGAGTTTCCTCCGCCAAACACATAAGAGCCGAGCGGAAGCATTGCATGTGCGGAATAACCTGTCAGTCCTTCCGTTAGATAGTATGTATTTCCGGTTTCTCCGGTTTCTTTCACATAGTTTTCCTCCGATAACGGAATTACGTGATTTTCGGCATCAAACAATTTAATTTTTACATATTTGAACGGCAGCGTTAAATCTTTCACAACATCGGAGCCGTCGATTGTAACCTTGGCAACGCTGGTGTCTGCATAGAAAAACTCATATTCACCATCCAGCAAATCCAATTCATAATCAAACGCATTCTCTTTACTCCCCGTCGGAACACCAATTGTTTTATATTGTTCCCCATTTTTCTTGACAGAAATCACATATAATTTGGTCTTACTCACTTCTTTCGGAATTTCAAGCCCCGATACATCAAGTAAGTTTCCTTTGCAGGAATGTTCGATATAATCTTTCCTTGTATCACCCAGTGCCACATCAATCGTATCAATAACAGTATCTTCATCGATTACCTGATAGGTTCCCGGCTTCAGATAAACTTCATACCATCCACTCGCGGCAGAAGCATATTTTGAATAGTTTTCGTCATCCACATTTTTATATAAATACGTGTTGCTGCATTTTCCAAAAATTCGCGCATAATCGAGCGTAATATCGCGTTCTTCACTGCCGGTCACTTCAAACCTATCCAATTCATAATCACCTACATAAATTACATAGGTTCCTTTTGTCAGGTATCTGTAATAATGATTGTCATCATCGAAATCACTGCCATAAAGGACACTGCTATTTTCGGTTGCCAAAATCCAAATGTCAGGGATATCCATTGTCTGTGCACCAGTTCTCTTTACCGTACCGGACATTTTATAAACCGGAAGCTTCTCATCATGCTGCATGTCACCCTCAACGGTAAACGATTTTCCCATCTGAATTTGGTACTCTCCCTTTGGTTGTTTAGTCGTGAAATTACCCTTTTCATCGGTCTTAATTACGTCATTCGACTCCCAAAATTCTCCGTTCCATTTATCTAAGGAAATTTCAGCATTTGCAATCGGCTGTCCATCTTCTGTCTCCAGTTTTCCGGACACCGTATATTTTCTCTGCTGTTCAACAAGCACATACGACTGCTTAAACTCTTTACCGTCAACCGTTATCACAAGGTCAAACGTATAATATCCTTTATCTTCTTTTCCCTCGTAATAAGGCTCATCATGCCAGACAACGTTACGGATGCTGTTATCTACGCAGTAAACATTACGATAAATCGTGCGGTATATCTTCAAATTTTTCGATAAATCCGTAAATATATCCTTCAACGATTTGCCGGCTTCTATCGTTTCGTCATAGATAAAGCCCTGATCGCCTCCCGCCATATATTCACAGTATTTTACCGCTCCTTTTGTTGATGTAAAGGCATCTATCAAAAAGTAATTTTCTACTTTTTTATAAACATCGACATAACTAAGCTCTAGGAATTGTCTTCCTCTTTTATATGACGAAGGTCTGAACATAACACTGTCCGTCGACGCACTGATACTCTCTATATCCAGTGTTATCTTCTCATCTTCATAAACACCGGTTATTTTTTTCGTACTTGCATCTTTTATGTCCTCTGTGTCCACGTCTTTATCTTTAAAATAATAATAACTGAAATGGGAACTATCGCCATTAGGGTCTTTTGCTAAACCTCTCTCCAATCCATACTCTCTGTCATCTGCCTGTAACGTAAGCAGCGTAAATCCATTATCAAATACCTTCTCTTTGGTTTTGTCCCGCGACAGACCAAGCATCATTTTAGCAGTCTTTGTATACTCTTTGCCATCGAGTGCTGCTGTTATTGAAAAAGTATAACTGCCTTTTCCCTTTGATGTTTTTTCGTTCCACTCGATATCCGAAATCGATTTTACCTCTGCCTTCTTTCCATAACAGTAAACCGTAAACTCACATTTTGTCACATCCGGCACGATGTCTTTCAGCGAATTTGCCTCCCCGTCACACACATAAATATTGTTATAGCTCAAATAATAATCGACTTCTTTTTCAAAAGCAATCGAGCTGATGATGAGTTCTTCATTTTCTGCATAAAGTCCCTGATTGTTTCTCACCGGTTCTACCGTTGGTCCCAGTGTCTCATCCGGCGGAAGCATCGTCTGTTCCGGCACCTTGGTCGGCAGCGGTGTCGGACTCGACGGCAGAACCGGTTTTTCGGTCGGCTTTGGCGTCGAAGTCGACGGCAGAGACGGTTTTTCGGTCGGCTTTACCGTTGGTTTTGCTGTCTTTTTACCGTTATTCTTGTCTGCATTTTGATTGGTTCCGGCTTTCTTTACCGTCACTTTACAGACAAACTTTTTCTTGCCTACTTTCGCCTGCACCTTTGCTTTTCCGGCTTTTTTACCATGAATCGTGACACCGGTCTTTTTCTTTTTACTCAGTTTCACATTTTTCTTGCCGGATACAACCGTCCACTTCACTTTCTTTTTGTTGTTTTTCAACTTAACCTTAACGGTCTTTCCAACCGTTATCGTTACTGATTTTTTGCTCAGTTTCACCTTCTTCTTTGCCGCCAGTACATTTTGCGGCATCATCGTAAATGCCAGTACAAACACAAGCAAAACGGCAATTTTTCGTCTCATTTTTCTCATATCATATCCCTCCATGTGTAATCAAACAATTTCATCGTTTTACTCTCCTAACTCCAAATTCCTCTCGACAGATGCATTGGTAATCGTTACGTCTGCTGCGGTAACCATTCCGGAATCCAAGGACACTTTTATCTCATACTCTCCCGGCTCTACATAGAATTCATATTTCCCTTCATCAAATGTATAGTTCGAAAGTTCTGTTGCGTCTCCCTTTTTGTGCAAGTACACCCATGTATCATCGGACACCTCGGTTCCATTTACCTTGCAGCTACCGGATATCTTATACACGTTTGTATTGATAACAACAGTATCGCTCGAACCATCCACGGTAAAGCCATAGTCTCCTATACTTGGCATACAGTAATAATCAACACACTGGTAATCGCCGGTTGGCAGCACGATGCGTGATGTATAATCCCCAGACTCATCATCGTCCATATAGTAGTAGTAAATGCTGCTCGTACCCTTATTTGCAAATTTAAGCCTCCGTTTCGGATATATCGATATCAACTCATCTTCTGCATCAAGCATTTTAATTTTTACATATTTGTACGGCATCGTTAAATCTTTCACTACATTAGAATCGGTAACTGTCATCCTGCCAACCGATTTCCCGTTGTGCAAAAACTCATATTCACCGGCTAAAACGTCAAATTTGAAACCGGATATATCATCCTCATCAAATTTTGGTGCCATAATTAATTTCTTGTAAACCACCTCATTTCTCATAACCAAAATCTCGTAATTTCTATACATGTCTTTTGGAATTTGAAGTCCTGCCATATCTAACAGCTCACCCTTACAGGAATACATCTCGTAATCCTTTGTCATCTCACCAAGTGACACTTCAATGGTATCAACTGTAGCATCTTCTATTTTTACATAATAAGTACCCGGCTTTAAATAGACGTTGTACGTATCAAATACGGAAAATGCCCAATAGCAGTTATTTTCATCCTCGGTATCTACAAATTTATAATATCCGGAACCTTTTCCGGACACAAGTGCAAGTTCCATCTTGATATCATATGTTCCACTTCCGGTTACTTCCACGGTGTCAACCGGGCAATCACAGGATTGAACCGTGTATGTTCCTTTCTGCACATATGCGTAATAACGGTTGTCATCTCCCAGTAAATCTCTCAAATAAATGCAGGAAGACTCCTCTGATTCAAAGTTAAAGCCCGGAACATCCGGCGTATTCGCACCTGTTCTTGTCACCTTTCCGGTGATTTTATAAACCGGAAGTTTCTCATTATGCACTACATCTCTGTCCTCTACCGTAAACGTCTGCCCCAGTTCAAACTCATAGGTGCCTTTTTGTAAATCCGTTTCGAAACATCCGTTCTTATCCGTCTCAATCGTGTATTCACATTCCTCATCGCTTAACTTAGACAATAAAACTTCTGCTTCTGCAATCGGCAGTCCATCTTCTGTTGTCAATTTTCCGGACACTGCATAGGTTTTCTGTTTTTCCACCAGCACATACGACTGCTCATTTTCCTGTCCATCCACTGTAAGTACAATGTTAAAGGAATAATAGCCATGGTCCGTTTTGTCGTCATAATAAGGCTCATCGTGCCAGACCACATTGCGAATCTCAATATTTTCATTATTCCAATATACATTATTATAGACTGCACGGTAAATCTTTAAGTCTTCCACTACATTAGCAAATATGTCTTTTAATGTTTTTCCTTTTTCTAACGCCGGCTCATATACGAAACACTCTTCACTGTATCCCGGATATAAATTCACCTCACCTTTTGTTGCAGTAAATGCATCTATGTAAAAATGAGAATCTGTCTTGGCATCAATGTAAACCATACCTGAACCGACTGCCAGATTATCTTTCGCAAAGGAATCACTAATAACGCTCACAAAATAATCATCGCAGACTTCTTTTCTTGCATTCACTGTATACTGCTGTTCCTCGTAGACACCAACAAGTTTAATATTTTCTGCATTTTGAATCTTTGAAGTATTAACTTCTTTATCTTTAAAATAATATCCGCTTTCCCCTTCTTCATCATGCAGACTTTGTTCTAATTCATACTTTTCACCATCTGCATCCAAAGAAAGCCATGTCATACCATTCTCCGAGCCTTCCTCTGAATCCTCGCGGACAAGTTTCATCGTAACTGTTTGCTTATACTCCTTACCGCCCTGCACAGCCGTAAGCAGGAATGAATAATACGGCTTCTGCCATTCCTCATCGTCATGCCAGACAACATCGGTAATTGACTTTACTTCCGCCTTTTTACCGTAACAATAAACGTTATATGTACATTTTGTCACGTCCGGTACAAACTCCTTCAGGGAATCAGCCTCCTCGGAGATTACATAAATATCATTATAATTCAGCGAATACGACGGAACATCTTTTTCAAATGCAACGGAGCTGACAATCAATGGCTCTTTTTCGGCATAAAGCCCCTGATAATTTGACTCCGGTTTCACCGTTGGCGCCGGTGTCTCATCCGGTGGCATCATCGTCTCAATCGGCGTCGGATCCGGCTTATTGTCCGGCTTTGGCGTCGGAGTCGACGGCAGAGACGGTTTTTCGGTCGGCTTTGGCGTCGGAGTCGACGGCAGAACCGGTTTTTCGGTCGGCTTTACCGTTGGTTTTGCTGTTTTTTTACCATTATTCTTATCTGCATTTTGATTGGTTCCGGCTTTCTTTACCGTCACTTTACAGACAAACTTTT
>ERZ780177.474-NODE-474-length-44447-cov-5.745720_pt1 | contig 44447 bp, 45 predicted proteins | sample MGYA00510973_ERZ780177 | MGnify/ENA primary metagenome ERZ780177 (study PRJEB29588, sample SAMEA2144396) | human gut metagenome | biome: human gut; feature: human-associated habitat; material: faeces | place: Denmark | collected 2008/2010 ...
CCCCGGTAGTAGGTAACGAGCCGGAGCCGAACTACATAACAGACAGCTTTGACGCCGCTATAAGCGGTGCTGAAGTTGTATTTCCATATCAGTCCAACAAAATATATACAGTGTATTCACAAAAAGGGTTTATTACCGATATACGTATGCAGCCGGGTGAAAATATAACATCTGTTTCGGCCGGTGATACTGAACGCTGGGTAATAGACAAAGCTGCCGTAGGGCAGGGGTTTACCAAAGTAGAGCATCTTTATGTTAAACCGGTTTATACCGGCATACGCACAAATATGGTAATTAATACTACCGCCCGTACCTATCAGCTGAACCTTGTTTCCGGCAATTTTTATAATCCGGTAGTTACCTGGCAGGTTGAAAAGGGCATAAGTGGTGACAGCGGCTTTAAGCCCGCTAAAAATTATGCTGCTATTGACCCGATGAAACTTAATTTTAATTACAAATTTAATAAAAAAGACCTGCCCTGGGCACCGGCAAAAGTATTTGATGACGGTATAAAAACGTATATCAAAATGAAGCCGGAAGTTTTCTCCAATGTGATGCCTGCGTTTTTTATTTTGAATGAAAACAATGATGTTGTGCTTACCAATTACAGAGTAATTAAGGGCACATACATTGTTGACCGCATTTTTGATAAAGCGCGGCTTGTTGTAGGCAAGGAGCAGGTAACGATTAAGAGGCAAGACTGATGGATAAAATCAAGGAATTATTTAAAACTTTGGCGGCTAACCTTGGTTTAGGTAAAAAAAAGGCTGCCATGCCGGAACAGGCACATGAAGGTGAACAGAATGACGGGCAGGCTAAAAGCCTGGAAGGCGTTGCGCAGGCACGAACAAAAGCAAGCGGCAGCGGCCTGAACCGTAAATATGTTATTGGGCTTGTTTGCGTAGTTATTGGCCTTGCCCTGTACAGTATGCTGGCAGGCGCGGGCAGGGAAGGCAGCCATTTAAGCAGTGCCGGAGAAACAAAAACTGAAACGGCGCAGCCCGTTGGGAGCGGCAATCACTTAAAAAACGTGCCTGGTGATTATACCGAAGAAGGAAAATTGGAAAAAGATAAAAATGCCAAAGCTGCTGTAAAAGAAGAAAAGTCTGTTAAAGAAAAAGCGGTGCAGCCGCGGCCTACTCTGCCGCGTCAGCCTGCAAGGCAGGAAAAGCCGCGGATGACTTTGGAACAGCAGGAACGTATGGAAGAATACGAGGCAATGAAAAAGGCTTATCAAAGCCCTATCAAATTTGAATTAAAGGAGTGAGCAGTCCGTGAAAAAGTTGATTTTAAACACAGCCGCAGCCGCAGGCCTGCTGCTCGCGTCCATTGGTGCGGCGCAGGCAGCAGGTGAAGCTATTGCCGAACAGCCGGCTATGGCCACCGAACAGCAACAGCAGCCTTATACGAGGTATGACCAGAATGGGCAGGCAGATAAAATCGGTTTTGTAAACCAGGCCGTCAATGAAGATATGTATTCTTCATATATGCTTGTAAAGCAGGTTACACCGTATGAGGTTAAATCCGGCACAGTAATTCCCGGCGTTTTAATTACCGGCATGAACAGTGACCTTCCGGGTACTGTAATTGGCCAGGTAAGCGAAAACGTCTATGACAGCACCGAAGGTAAATATCTTTTAATTCCGCAGGGCACAAGGGTTATAGGCAAGTATGACAGCCGTACTACTTTTGCCCAGGAACGCGGGCTTGTTGTATGGCAGCGCCTTATTTTCCCGAATGGCAAGTCGCTGATTCTTGAAAATTTACAAGGCACCGACCAGGCAGGTTATTCCGGGTTTAAAGATATTGTGCGCAGCCATTACGGGCGCGTGTTATGGTCAGCACTTTTGGGTGGCCTTATTACAGGCGGCGTCGCGGTTGCCGCTGATGTTGATGATAACAGCAGTCTGCGCGGCGAAGCAGGCAGCCAGGCGGCCAGCAACATATCTTCGGCAACAAACAGCATAGTTAATAAAAACCTTAATATTCAGCCAACCATTATCATTGAGCCGGGCTATCAATATAACATTATTGTTTCGCGTGATTTAATTTTGGAGCCTTATGTGGACTAAACATGACGTTGACGAGAAAAAGTTAAGAAATATTTCCATTGTGCTGTTTTTGGTTGCCGTTATTGGCGCCGCATCCGCAGCAACGCAGTATGCGGCAGCTAAATTAAATTACCAGGAAGCATTATATTGGAGCCTTTGGGATTTCGGGGACTGGAAGTTATACAATCCTTTTGCGGTGTTTGCCTGGAATGGCGACTACCGCAAGGAAGCTCCGGTACTTTTCGTTAATGCGTACAGTATTTTCGGTATATCAACGGTAGTAGCCACCATGATACTTGTATTTATCCGCCTGATGTTTCATAAGAACACATCAGATAATTATGGTTCCGCGCGTTTTGCAACACACAGGGAATTGGAGGAGTCTGATTTGTTAAATGGCAAAGGAATTTTTCTAGGCATTACCGATGATGGCTATTATCTTCGTGATGATGCCAAAACGCATACCTTTTTGTGCGCGCCGAGCCGCAGCGGTAAAGGCGTGGGTATTATTATACCAACGCTTTTAGCCTGGCCTCATTCAGTAGTTGTAGTGGACGTTAAAGGCGAAAACTACGCTTTTACCGCAGGCCGCAGGAAAAAAATGAGGCAGTTGGTGCTGAAGTTTGAGCCTACGGCACTTTCAGGCAGCGCGAAGTTTAATCCGTTTGATGAAATACGTATGGGCACGCCGGACGAAGTTAAGGATTGCCAAAATATCTGCCGCATCCTGGCCGACCCGACAGGTAAAGGCTATGAAGGCAATAATGCGCACTGGACTAATAATGCTTCCGATTTGCTTTTTGCCATAGTTTTGCATCTTAAATGGACGCTGAAAGACGAGCCGGTAAACATTACAACGGTTCTGGAGTTTCTTGCTTCCGGCACAGGCGGCCTGCAAAAGCTGATTAAAGAAATTAAAGAGGGCGTATTAAGCGGCAGCGTTAAGCATGATGAAAGCGGTGAAATATTGCAGTACAGCAATAATGCAGCCGAAAAGGTTTACTTTCATCCGCGCGTGTTTCAGATTTTCTCAAAAATGGCAAGCACGCCGGATAAAGAGTTCGGTAGCATCCAGTCCACGCTGGAAACCGCTCTTTCCGTTTACCGCGACCCGGTGGTTGCGGAAAATATGTCGCGCAGCGATTTTAAAATCCATGACCTGATGAATCATGATAAGCCCGTTTCACTGTATTTAATTGTGCCGCCTTCGGACATTGACCGTATGATGCCGGCCTTCCGCACCATTGTCGAACTTCTGTACCGCAGAAACGTGGAAAAAATGGAGTTTGACCTGAAAGATAAAAATACCAAAGCCAATAAGCACCGGCTGCTGATGCTTCTGGATGAATTTCCGCAGCTTGGCAAGCTGGAAACATTTGAAACGGCAATGGGCGTAATTGCAGGTTACGGTATCAAGGCTTTTGTAATATGCCAGTCTGTAATGCAGATTAATAAGCTCTACGGCAAAGATAACGGTATTATATCAAACTGCGAAGTGCAGGTTTATTACGCGCCGAATGACCAGGAAACGGCAGAGCAGCTTGCAAGGATGCTTGGTAAAAAAACCGTGGAGACCAAAAGCCGCAGTACCGGCACGGCACTTATCAGCCTGGATAAATCCAGGACATATAACGAAACCGGCCGTGACTTGTTAATGGCTGATGAAGTACGCGCGCTTGACCCCAAAAAGGAACTTGTGTTTAAGCGCGGTATGCGCCCGATTATGGCCAATAAAATTACCTGGTATGATAACCCGGATTTTATGAACCTGCCGGAAGAAATGCCTAAAGAGCCGGATGTTATACCGCACGGCGAGAAAGGCTGGTACGCGCAGGCTGAGGATAAATTCAGGCTAAAAGAAAAGCGTAAATTGGAGAAAGAAATGGAAAGTTTAGCACTTTCAGAAGAAATTGAGGTTACAGATGACATGGTTATGCCCTCTGAAGATGATGAATAAAGTGCAGAAAAATTCCCCGGCACAGCCTGCGTGCCGGATAAATAAAATAATTTTGCTGCCGGCTGGGGAGTGAACGGCAGCTATGGAAAAAACGTGGTTACACAAAAACAAGGAAAGGTGAAAGAAATGTTATTGCGTCAGATTCGTTATTTTTTAGCAATAGCCGAGACGGGCAGTTTTTCAGAAGCTGCCGCCCGCTGCTTTATTTCGCAGTCATCCGTATCACAGCAGATAAAGGCACTGGAAGATGAACTTGGGGTAACGCTTTTGGAGCGTACTCCCCGCAGGGTTATATTGACGGATGCCGGGCGTTATTTATATGAAAACGGCAGGCAGCTTGTTGCCGCGGCTGAAAAGCTGAAAATTGGCGTTCAGGCCGCAGCCAATAAAGGCAGCGAGCGGCTTGTTATAAGCTGGATTAACGGCAGCGTACCGGATTTTCTTGAAAATGCACTTTGCGGGTTTAAAAACAGGTTTCCGGATTTACTTGTTGATGTATACGGAACAGGGTACTATGAGGCTTTTTATGATTTGGAAACCGGACGCACTGATATTGTGCTGGCAGGCCGCAGTGCGCCGCGGGAAAGCGGATATGAAAGTTTTCTTATCACTAAGAGCGATTATTATGCCTGGGTTTGTCTGGCACTGGAAATAAGCAAGCGCGAATTTGTAACTGCCGCAGATTTAAAAGACCTGGCCTGCATTATTGTATCAAACGATAAAGAGCGTGATACCGAGCAGCGTTACCTGCGTGAGCTTACCGGGATTGATAATTACAGCCTGTTTGCCGCAAGCTGCGAAGAAGCGGCACTTATGGCAGCGGCAGGAAGCGGTTTTTATCTTACGGATAACCAAAACTTACCGGCAGGATTGAAAAAAGTTCCGTTTTATGCCGGAGGCAGGCCGCTTTCAAAAAGTTATTATTTGTATACGGATAATTTCGGAAAGTATGTACGCGCTTTTATTGATACGCTGATAGATTTAGGGCTCGCGCCGCAGAGCGCGGAGCAGGCAATGTAAGGTGGTGTGTTAAATGGCACAGGATAAACTGGCAGCGCAGCTGCAAAGAATGAAAGCGCAGGCCGCGGAACAGGATGCGCGCTCAGCGGCCGCGGCCGAAAAGCTGAAAAAAATGCGTGATGAACGCAAGGAATTGGGCATTGAAATTGCCGCGCTTGAACGTAAGGTACGCAATCACCGTTTAATTGAAACCGGTGCGCTCGTTGAAAAAATCCTTGGCGAAAGCGTGGATAAAGGTATTCTTGCCGGGCTTTTGGATAAATATAAGGGTTATTTTGACGGCAGCGGCGCGGCCATGGAAATTAAGATTGCCGGTGATACTTTAATAAGCCGCTGGGAAGCAGAAAAAGCTGCCGAAAAATTATCAAGGAAACGCCGTGCGGCCGTGCCGGAAGTGAACGCTGATGCAGACGAATAACGAAAAAATCCTGCGCGCCGAAGCAACTGACCAGGGTGCTAAAGTCCTTAAAATTTCACTTGGCCCGATTCGTCCGTTTTTTGATGACCCGGAAGTAGTGGAAATTATGCTTAATCCTGACCGGCATTTATGGGTAGAGCGTATCGGCCAGCCATGTATGGATACCGGAATTATAATCAGCCCGGAAGAAAGCGCGCGCGTAATAAAACTTGTTGCCAGCTATTGCCATACGGTTGTTACGGAAAATAACCCTATCCTTTCAGCGGAACTGCCGAATTTCGGCAGCCGCTTTGAAGCGGTTTTGCCGCCTGTAACCACGGCACCGGTTTTTTCAATAAGGCAGCCGGCCAGAAAATTGTTTGATTTACAAGACTACATTGATAAAGGCATTATGAGCCCTCGGCAGGTTGAAATAATTAAGCAGGGCGTGCGGGATAAGAAAAATATCCTGTTTGTTGGCGGTACAGGCACCGGCAAGACCACGGCAACCAATGCCGTGCTGGACGAGATTGCCAAAACCGGCGACAGGCTTGTAATCCTCGAAGATACCAAAGAGCTGCAATGCAGCGCGCCAAACGTTGTGTTCCTGCGCACGCAGGATAATATCGACATGACCAGGCTTTTAAAATCCACCATGCGCCTGCGCCCGGACCGCATTGTGGTAGGTGAGGTTCGTGACGGAGCCGCGCTGGCACTTTTAAAGGCCTGGAATACCGGTCATCCCGGCGGTATATCTACAATACACGCGGATAACGCTTATGCCGGGCTTTTAAGGCTTGAAAGCCTGATACAGGAAGCCATACCGTCTCCGCAGCCGCAGCTTATCGCGGAGGCCGTGGATATAGTAATTTACATTGAGCGCGCGCATTTTTCGCGCCGGGTTAAAGAAATGGCTTTTGTAAACGGATATAAAGACGGTGTTTATCAGCTGGAATATATTGAGAGGTGAGTGTTTTGGAAGAAAAAATTCCCGACGGGTATTATATACCCGCGCATAAAAGCCTTCAGGAAGAAATCCTTTGGGCAGGTGTGCCGCGTGAATTTATGATTTTAAATTTTACCATGTGCATTTCCATTGCCATTATGCTGCGCATTTACCCATTTTTCATTATCAGCCTGATGCTGCATTTTGCAGCTAAAAGGATGACTAAAAATGACCCGCAGTTTTTTAAGGCAATGGTAAGGCACTTGAATGAAAAGCGTTATTTTGACGTTTAGGAGAATGGCTAATGTACGATTTGAAGTATTTTCATAAAAAACGCCGCAGCGTAGATGATGAGTTATGCGACCACCTTCCGTGGCTGCTGTTTGTTGTGCCGGGAGTAATTTTAAATAAAGATGGTTCTTTTCAGAGAACATTTGAGTTCCGCGGCCATGATTTAACGAGTTCCACGAAAACAGAAACGACAATTGTTGCAAGCAAGGTAAATAACATTTTAAAACGCCTTGGTGACGGCTGGGCTTTCTTTTCAGAGGCTCGCCGCACCCGCAGCACATCTTACCCTAAAAAAGATTATCCTGATACCGTTACTGAGATGATGGATTGGGAAAGGCAGCAGCTTTTTGCAAGAGGCGACCATTTTGAAAGCCGTTATTTTGCAACCATTGTTTACCTGCCGCCTTCAGACAGCTTTAATAAACTCGTTGGCCATTTCATGGAAACGGAGCGAAGCGCGGAACTGCGCGAAAATGAGCGCGTAAAAGAGCATCTCCGTAACTTCTTAATAACTTACCGCAGGATATATGACCTGTTTAATGACGTTATGTATGAATGCCATGAGCTTACTGATGATGAAACGCTGACTTATCTGCATGACTGCATCAGCGTCAAGCATCATAAGGTTAAGACGCCGGACGTGCCGATTTTCCTGGATAAAGTTGTTGCGGACAGCCCGTTTGTAGGCGGCACAACCATGACGCTTGGCCAGGAGCGCGATAAACGTTACCTGGGCATAGTTTCCATAACTTCCCCTCCGGACAGGTATTATCCGGGCATTTTGGACGAATTAAACCGCCTGCCTTTGGAGTACCGCTGGTGTACCCGTTACATTGCGCTTGATAAGGTAAACGCACTAGAAAAACTGGACGTTACGCGCCGTAACTGGTTCAGCAGCCGCAAAGGCTTTTGGGCTTTCATCAAGGAAGCCATTTTCCGCGCGGAAAGCGCCATTGTAGAGATTGCCGCCGTGGAACGCTATAACGATACGCAGGCGGCAATTACGGAAGTCCGTGATGACATCTGCTCGCTCGGTTATTACTGTAATACTTTTGTTGTTATGGGGAAAGACGAGCGCAGCCGTGATGACGCGGTACGCGAGATTGAGCGTGTTTTAAACAGCCGCGGCTACGTTACGAAGTACGAGGATTTCAATGCCTGCGGCGCGTGGATGGGAACTCTGCCCGGTCTTGTACGCGCCAATATCCGCTGGCCGTTTATTACATCTCTGGAATTATCTTATATGTTCCCGCTTTCTGCCGTTTGGGCAGGTGATGCCTGGAATAAGCATCTTAACGCGCCCGCGCTGATGCAGACGGAAACTTCGGGCAGCACGCCGTTCAGGTTTAACCTGCATTATAACGATTTTGGCAACTGCATGATAATTGGCCCGATTGGCAGCGGCAAATCAGTGCTTTTGAACACGCTTGAAATGCACTGCCGCGGTTATAAGGACGCCAAAGTTTATATCTTTGATAAAGGCGGCAGCTGCCGCGCGCCGACAGCAGGCGTTGGGGGCATTTTCTATGACCTTGGTGAAGCCGAAGGTGGCATAGCTTTTCAGCCGCTCCGCTATATTGACCGCGAGGACGAGCGTGTGTGGGCATCTGAATGGCTGCAAATGATATATGAACAGGAAAACGTTAGCCTGTTCCCGGAAGATAAGGCCGAAATATGGAGCGCGTTGCAGTCGCTTGCAAGTTTACCGGCTGAACAGCGTACAATGAGCGGTTATTACATGGTGGTGCAGAGCCTGAAACTGCGCGAAGCCATAAGCCCGTTTGTTGACAAAGTTGAAGGAATGGTTGACGCCGGTCCTTATGGGGAACTGTTTGGTGCAACGGAAGATAAATTATCCGATAATCCGTGGCAGGCATTTGAAATGGGCGTATTAATGGAGAAAAAAGCGGCAATCATGCCGGTACTCCAATACCTGTTCCACGTTATAGAAAAGCGTTGCCACGGCGAGCCGACATTTATTTTTCTTGACGAGTGCTGGACGTTCCTCAGTAATCCGCTCTTTGCCGCGAAAATTAAAGAATGGTTTAAAACCATGCGTAAGAATAACGTATCCATAATTTTCGCAACGCAGAGCCTTACAGACGTAACCGAAAGCAATATTGCAAGCGCGATTTTGGAAAGCTGTTATACAAGGATATTCCTGCCGAACCCTAACGCTTTAACGCCGGATGCAGAAGCCGTTTACAGCAAGTTCAGCTTAAATGATACGGAACGCAGCATCATTGCCACGTCAACGCCTAAAAGACAGTATTATTTTAAATCTGTGCTTGGCTGCCGCGTATTTGAACTGGCACTGAGCCCATTCATGCTCTCATATGTTGGCGCGGCAAGCAAAGAGGACCAGGCAGAAATAAAACGCATCCAGCGCGAGCATCCGGATGAAGATTTTAACCTTTACTGGCTGAAATATAAAGGGCAGGAAGATGCACTGGCTTATTACAAAGCGCATAAAAAATAAAAAAGCAGGCGCATAAGCGCCTGCGTAAAGTTGGCAATTATTTTATATAAACGTTTCTTCTGTGACCCGTCTTGATGATTAAAATGATAAGTTCACTGTCTTGAATATCAGCAAGAATACGGTAATCACCAACACGATAACGCCATTTACCTGCATGATTTGCTGTTAAAGGCTTGCCGTGCTGTCGAGGGTTTAAACAACCTTCAAGATGTTTGTTAATCCAGTTATAAATATATGCCGAAACCGGTTTATCAAGTTTTTTGAGTTGTTTTAATGCTTCTTCAGAAAATTTTACTGTATAAGTGTTCATAATCCGAGTTCTTTTGCCACTTCTTCCATGGAGTAGGTTACAGGGTTTTTCTTAAAATCAGCCATTGCTTTCTGATAATCCTGCAAATCAATTTCATCTTCAATTCGCTCCATGACAGCTTTTCTGATAAATTCGGAAACGCTCATATTGTTGATTTTAGCAAAAGTTTTAATCATTTCGTTTTCCTGTTCATTAAGTCTGATAGAAATAGACATTGAACCCACCACCTCTCTGTATTTCAAGTGTAATACATAAGCCGTTGCTTGTCAATATTAAATACCCCCTTCACAGCTTTTTTTTCGCCGGTTTTGGCATGAATTTAAAAACGGACTGCTGCTGCACGGCAAGGACGGCGGAGCCGCATAGTATATCCTTGCAGTACAGGCAAAGCAGGCCGTTAAAATGAAATGCTCAAAACCGGCAGAAAGGATTTTGTTTTATGTTTGATTCTCCTTCAAGTATTATGCTTTTTTCAGTTTTTCCTGCATTTTTTATTTTCAGATTAGCAAAATTATCTGAAAATGAAGATTTTTGCAATCTTATTGACTACCTGAATAAAAAATACAGCAAATTTTTTCTAACCGCAACCCTTTGCTGTTCTTTATTTACTTTGTTTCTTGTCCAAAGTCATCAGACAAACCTGATGGAAAATCCAGTGAGTTTGGGAATTATCTATTTTCTTGTTTTAACAGCATCAAATTTGCGTGTGTATGATGGCTTTGGCATTGTAATTATGCTGGTTGGCAATTTAGCTGTTTATGCTGCAATTGAAAGGGAGCTCTTTGATGCGGGTGGCATATATTACGTATTTATTTTTAATGTTCTGTACTGTATTTACAGCCTGATATTTATTAATCTTCATCATATTATGAAATTTTTAAATATAAAAATTTTTGAAAGGAAGTGAAAAATCGTGTCGCTTTTTGGGTTAAGTGAGAAACGCAGGATTGCGGAGCTTGAAAAACAGGTTGCTGACCAGCAGTTAATAATTGACAAGCTCATAAACCTTTCTGAGCGTAGTGTTGATAGTTATGCCAAGGCGCATAACATTGCAACAGAAGCTATTGCCATTGCTAAAAAGGTTGTTGATGACCCTGATTGTTTAAAAGAATTGGAAGCTAACGTATAGTTGCATAAACGTAAAAAAATAAGAAGTTCATGCACTGAATGGCACAAACTTCTTTAAGCGTTATAGATTTTCTAATTTTGTGATACGTTTTGCCCATGTTTTTAAAAGCTGCTCCATAAGGAATGCTTTCAGCGGCGCAAGGTTCTGCTCTGTATCCCACGCTTCGAGGGCTTCAAAATAGGTTTTCCTATCTTCCTGGTGGATGATAAGCGGTGGGTGGTTATTTAAAGTGAGCAGGTAGTTCATGGCAAGGCGGCCAGTCCTGCCATTGCCGTCAGCAAATGGATGGATATTTTCAAATTTCGCGTGGAAAAATGCCGCAGCCGTTAAAACTTTTTCCGGCTCTGCCGGAAGTTGCTGCAAATCTTCCAAAAGTTCCTGCATTTCATCAGGAACATCTTCGGCAGCTGCACCGGTTTCATTACGGCCGGTAACATAATCGCCCTTTTTGTATTCACCGGGACGCTCACCGCGCTGCCAGCGGCGCTCGTCATAAGTATTAAGCGTTAAGCGCCGTTGCAACTCTTTGATGAAGTTTTCATCAAAAGGCAGCTTATCACGGAAGGCTTTAAAAAAGTATTCCATGGCTACTTTTGCATTGCGGATTTCATATAGCGTGCGCAGGTCGCCGGTGTACGAAGTAACACCGTCATGCTCGAACACTTCACGGGTATCGTGATAGGTAACATTAGGGTTTTCAATATTGCCGGAATTATAGGCAAAAGAAATAATGTGGCCGTTAAAGGCTTCGGCCAGCGCGGCATCATCTGAAATATTCAGTGATTGCCACCAGTCAGTTAAAAGTATGTATTTCTTATTTAATTCGTTCATTTTAACACCTATAAAAGTTGTTAGGTTTATTTAGAAAAGTGATGAATAGTATCGCCAGGTTTAGCTTCAATTTTAGTTTTTCTGTTTCCACTGCTGTAAACCTTTTTACCATCTGGGCGGGTTGTTATAGTGCTACCGCTTTTAGTAGTTTCAACAACGCTACCGTCTGATAATTTTTCGGTTTTAACAACATCTTTGGTAGTTTTAGTGGTAGCAGTTGGAGCTTTAGCAGGTGCATCAGCAGCAGGTTCATCACTGCCGCAGCCAAAGGCTGCAAAAGCGGCTAAAAGTGTTAAAAGTACAAGTAATTTTTTCATAGTAAAGTCCTCTTTTCTATAAGTATTTTAATTATTACACAATTTCTTTACCAACGGGTTTGCTCCAGTTAATTTCAACAGGTTTGTAATTGCCAGTATAACCGGCAAATATACCATTTAAAGTAATTTTGGATTTTCTTATTTTAAGTTTTTTAATTTGTTTTAATCGTTTTCTTTGTTTCATAAATCAAGACAAATCTAACTGAAATTTAATTGCTTCTTTAATTTTTTGAATGTATTCTTCATCAGTCAAAGTGCTTACAAAGTTTGTGAGACGTTGTTTATCAACGGCGCGTATCTGGTGCGCCAGAGCAATAGAATCTTTAGGTAATTTTGAAATTTCCTTTGGTAGAAATACCTCGTTTGGATAGATGGTTGTGTAAGACTCTTTCATGCTGGTTATTGGTAAAACCGTAACCTGATTCAAATTATTGGTGTAGTCAGCAGAAATAACAATGCAGGGTCTTACACCAGCTTGTTCAGAGCCGATAACAGGGTTTAGGTTAAGAAAATAAAGTTGCCATTGTTTTACCATTCATTGTTACCTCCTGGATAATCTATGGCAGCAAAATCCCTGCTGATTTCTTCGCATCTTTCTTTAAACCCAGGGTCATTGGCGGCCTGTTTCATTAGGTTTTCCTTTTGTAATTTTTCAAAAGCAACTATTTTTTCAGTTATTGCATCAGCACAAAAACTGCGCATACTGGAAATGCTTTTATCATCAGCGAGTTTTTTTAACTGAGCATATAAAGCAGGTGTTAATTCGATATTAATAGTTTTTCGTAAAGCATTTGGCATAGTTTTTACTCCTTTACGTCATCTTATGTATATATTATAACATACAAAATGTGTATGGTAAATATACGTTATAAAATACATTTACGCGGAGGTAAGAAAATGAAAAAATCACTTTTAATTTTAGCTTTTGCAGGGACAATGGCTGTGGCGCAGTCTGCTTTTGCGCTTACTGTGTATGACCCTACAAATCATACTGAAAACCTGGCAACAAAACTGGAAGCTATTAAACAGACGGCGCATCAGGCTGAAATGGTGCAGAACGAACTGAAACAGCTCGCAAAATTAAATCCTGCTTATCAGGATGAAACGCTGATGCAGATACGTTCCAGTATTTCCAGCATTAATGACATCCGTAATTCCATTGATGCCATAGGTACAGATTTTAATTCCATGATGCAGGCTTTTGATGAAATCAGCCCGGATTATGAGGACTGGAACGGCGTGAGTGCCGAACAGTACGCAAGGCAGATGGACAAGGTGCGCGAAGCCTGGGATAAAGCTGTCAACCAGAGCATGCTTTCCGGCACGGCAGCAAGCCCGGATGAACAGCAGAAAACAGCAGATACCGTTACGCAGCTTGTGGAAGCTGCACAGAACGCCGAAGGCACAACAGGTGCCATACAGGCATTAGCACAGCTTAATGCCATTCAGATAAACGAGCTGCAAAAAATGCTTGCGATAACTTCTGATGCGCAGCGCACGCAAAATATGTATTTTAAGCGCCAGATTGAAGCCGAAGAAGCCGGCCGGCGCAGAACGGAAATTATGATGGATAATTACGAAGCTAATTTGAAGGCGGACGTTTCAATTACCGGTGACGGCAGCGATATTCACCATTTTACGAGGTAACAGGGCATGGATACAGGTATTTTAGATACAATGCTTGCCACCATAGCGGGTTATACAACCGGTTCATCCGGAACTATAACCGGCTATGCAACAAGCCTTTACGGCATATTAATTCTTTTGGATTTTATTCTTGCTGTTCTTTTAAATATCGGTGAAACCGACCATATAAAGCAGCTGGTAAGAAAGGTGCTGTTTTATGGTTTTTGGATTTGGATAATCCGTGAATGGGGAACGCTTTGTGACGCGCTGCTCGACAGCCTGATGATAACAGGCACTGCTGTGGGCGGTGTTGACGCTTCTGTGTTAAAAACTCCGTCTTTATTAATTGATAGTGGGTTGGAAATTGCGAAACCATATATGGATTATGCGAGTGAAATGTCCTGGCTTGAAATAACCACTTCACCTTTAAACTGGCTTATGGCCGTTATTGGTTATGCCGGTGTAGTGTTGGCTTTTGGTATTCTTGCTTTACAGATATTCATAACTTATGTTGAGTTTTATATTGCCAGTGCCCTGCTTTTAATTTTCATTCCCTGGGGTAGCTTTAAATACACGAGTTTTGTTGCTGAAAAGGCAATCGGCGCGGTAATAAGCTACGGTACAAAGCTGATGATGCTTGGTGCGGTATATGGATTATCTTCTGGAATTATAAATTCTATGTCAATAAATTTAGTTGATGAACCTGAACCTGGTGCTGTTCTTGCTTCGATGCTTGGGCCTTTCGCTCTTTGCCTCTTGTGCTGGCAGGCACCCGGCATGGCAGCCGGCCTGATGACAGGAGCGCCTACGCTTTCAGCAGGTACGGCCGCAGGAACAGCGGTTGCCGGTTTTGCCGGTGCTGCTGCCGGCGGCTCGGCAGGTGCAGGCATTGGCAGTATGGCAATGTCTACGGGCAGCAGTGCTGCCAGAGCAGGAGCCGCGCTTGCAGGTGCAGCTACGGCAGGTTCAACCGCAGGCGGACCGGGCGCAGGTGGCGCGGCAGGTGCAATGAGTGGTGCCGCGGGTTTTGCGGCGTCTGCCTTTAAATCCGCGCTTCCAATGCTACACAGGGCGTAAGGGGAGCATTTGCAAGCGGCCAGGCATCCGTTGCTGCATCAGGCGGCAGTTCGTCCGGAAGTTCAGCGGGCGGGTCTGTTTCTGGCAGTGGTGGAGCAAGTGGTTCTGCCGCAGGCAGTTCTGGTGCGTCAACGTCCGCTTCCGGAAGTGGTAGTACAGGCAGTTCAGCCGCTGGCGCGGCACAAAGTATGGGTGCCGGTAGCTCGGCAGGTGCAGGCAGTTCAACAGGTGGGGCATCAGGCAGTGCGCAGACAGCTTCTGCTTTTGCTTCAAATGCTTCGGGCAGCACTAAATCAGCAGCCGCGCAAGGCAATACAAGTACCAATGCTTTCAGCACGGCAGGCAATAGCTCTGCCGGAGGAAGCAGTGCTAAAACCGCATCCTCATTTGCCGCAGGAGAGGCTTCAGGCGGCAGCACTTCTTCTCATACAAGTGCCTCAGCCGCTTTTCAAAAAGCAATAGACGAAACCAAACAGGCAGTGCCGCCGGAAGCATCCCCGCAGGGTGGATTCAGCGTGCCGTTGCCAAAAGATAACGATTAGGGGGTTGGTAATTTTGTTAAGCAGAAAAAAACGCAGTACCATAACGGCAGCACTTGCGGTGCTCATGGCTTTGCCTGTTACGGGCGAAGCCGCAGAAAACGTGCCGGAGCCGGGCCCTTTTAAAGCAAGGGTCATAGAAATGTTAAAAGATAATCCGTTTTCAGTATATTGGGACGGCACGGCAAGCGCGCCGGTAGATATTAGTTCAGCGCATATTACGGTTAAGTCCGGCTCTATTGCGCATAACAGCACTGATGTTGCTGTATCGGCAGAAGATGTGGATTTTTGGGAGCCTGCGCCTAAAGCGGAACAGGCTGCTTATCAGCCGGAAATTGTTGTAGAAGAAGATACTACGCTTGATTTGTTTGAAGATAATGCAGCCAATGAAAATGTCGCGCTTTATGAATATGCCCGCGGCGAAAGCTATGACGTTTACGCTGCTCCCGGCTTTATATCTGATGTTCAGTTAAAGCCTGGCGAACAGATTACCGGCATTACGATTGGTGATGCAATAAGCTGGTCGGTAGAAACAAGGCTTGCGGCGGACAAAACCTGGCACGTTTATGTTAAACCTCTCCAGCTTGGCGTGATAACGAACATGATTATTAATACAGACAGCCATTATTACAGCCTGCGTCTGATTGCAGACAGCGATTATTCGCCGGTAGTAAGCTGGACTTATCCGGGCGAAGCCAGGGAAGAATATAATCCGCAGGGCATTTCCATGGAAGTGGAAAGCGTGCAGGATATAAATTTTGATTATTCAGTATCCGGAAAGGAAAGCTGGACACCGGAAACGGTTTTTGATGACGGCGCAAAAACTTATCTGATATTGCCTGACGGCGCGGCAGCAAGGCATACCCCGGTAGTGTTCCAAAAACGTGCAGGTTTGTTATTAAATCTTGATTACAAAATTGTCAATAACACCATTATTTTGGACAGGGTTTGCAATGAAATTTTTATGGCCACGAGCAACAGCGACCGCGTTGTAATTAAAAACGAGCACGCGGTAATGCCTTGGAGTTATTGATTTCAAAGGTTTTCGGTAGTTATGGAAAATAATGTTTTTGGTAATAAAATTAAATTTTTACGAAAATCAAATCTTTTATCAACGCCGGTGATGGCTATGCTTTTAGATTATAAACACAGAAGCTCTATTGTTCAGATGGAACATGGCGATATTAGTCCTACTTTTGAAAAATTAACTGATATTGCCAATTTATATGGCGTCAAAATTGACTGGCTGTTTGGGCGCTCAGATGAACCTTATGATGCCGCTATAATTTTAAAACTGGAAGAATCGTTGATGGATATTAAAATAGCGGACAATACAGTCTTTAAGGATATTGTGCCTGATACCTATTTGAGCAGCAGTCTGCGAAAATTAAATTTTTCGCTTTCCGAAAGGGCGCGTTTAATCTTTCTGTTAAAGTTTTTTAAAACTGTTACGGAAAAGCAGCCGGAGTTGTTACACAAAAATGTTGATGCCGCTTTTCTCAAGTGCATGGTAGCACAAAAATATAAGGCTAAAAATTGGAGTAAAAAGCCTGATGAATTATATATGCAGCTACTTCATTTTATAGCAGTCGAGATTTATAAATAATAAATTTTAAAGGAGCTGATTTGTATGACTAAGGAAGAATTTGTTCGTAATATGTGTGAAAAATGCGGCCTGACGCAAAAGGACGCCAACAGTGTTATCAAGGCATTTACGGAAACGGTAATAAGCGCCGTGGCAGCCGGAGATAAAGTTCAGCTTATCGGCTTCGGCACATTTGATAGCCGTAAGCGCAGTGAACGTACCGGCCATAACCCGGCAACCGGCGAGGAAATAAAAATTCCGGCTGCTACTGTACCTGCTTTTAAAGCCGGCAAGGCTTTTAAAGCAATGGTTGACGCCGCGCATACAGCGCAAGAACCTAAAAAAAGGAGGTCTAAAAAATGATTCAGACTGAAGAATTTACCCGTGAGGAAGCACTGGCAATGGGCGCCTTCCGCGAGGATGCGCTGGAACTGGAAGATGTTTTGGATGACCAGGAAATTATGCAGCTTATAGAGATGGGAGTAGATATTACAGGCTATGCAGACAAGTGAGTACAGAAAAGCTGTAACGGAACGCCTTATAGGGATGCTCGAAAGCGGTACTGCGCCCTGGCAAAAACCATGGGACGCCGGTATCGCTGCAATGAACCGGCCGCATAATTTTAACGGACGGCCTTATCATGGTGTAAACGCGTTAATGCTTTGGTGTACTGCCATAGATAAAGGCTATGAGGACCCGCGCTGGCTTACTTTTAAACAGGTTAATAAACTCGGCGGCCATGTCAATAAAGGTGAAAAAGCACAAATTGTTGAGTATTGGCAATGGGAAAAAGAGGTTGAAAATCCTGAAACCGGCGAGAAAGAAAAAGTTCCTTTGGAGCATCCTAAAGTGTACAGGGCTGCCGTTTTCAACGCTGACCAATGCACCGGTTTACCGAAACTGAGACGCCAAGCGCAGAAATGGTCGCCGGTAGAGCGTGCTGAAAATATCATAGCCGCAAACGGCGTTCCGGTAACACATAATACAGACGGCAGTGCCTTTTACAGTCCCGGTGGTGACTTTATATGCCTGCCGCCCCGTGAAAGTTTTGCAACAGTGGATGCCTATTATTCTACGCTCCTGCATGAAGTTGGTCACAGCACCGGCCATCCAACCAGGCTTAACCGTGAATTTGGCGGCCAGTTTGGAAGTGAAGGCTATGCGAGGGAAGAATTACGAGCTGAACTTGCATCAACGTTTTTATGCGGTGAACTTGGCATAGCTACAACAGGCAGTGATGAACAGCACGCAGCTTATGTAAAAAGCTGGGTATCTGCACTGAAAAATGATTATAACGAAATTTTCAGGGCAGCTGCTGATGCTGAAAAAATTTGTAATTACCTGTATGAGCGGGAAAAAGAATACCTGCAACTTAAAGAGCAGGGCATTGAACCGCGGGTTAAGCAGCCCGCGGCTGAAAGCATAAATGATGAACAGGTATTAATGCGCATGACTCCGGAAGAACGGAGAAGTAAAGAAAATACCTTGCCGCAGGATATTGTAACGGTGCAGCTCGCGGAAACTATACCGCTACGCGGCAAAGACGTTTTCATCATTAATGACAAAATCTATATAGGTGACAGGGAATATTACGGCAATAACGGTTTATATGATAATTCCGATAATACATTGGAATACGTAAGCAGTAACCCGCACTTATTACATTTTGTTTCCGGCCGTGAATTTGCGTACAGCGCAGAATCCATGCTTAAAAGGGAAGAACTGGACAGGGCAGATTTTGAGGAATATAAGGCACTGAAAGAAACCGGCGTGCTTGCAAGATATGAAAATATCCGTTTTGGTGATGTAAGTTTTGAAGGCAAAACTTTTAATGCAGTATATTCAGAAGTCATTTTAAAACCTGAAAATAAGGAGTTGAAAAATATGGCTAAAGATGAAAAATCAGCTTTAATGCCGGCAAGTGATGCGCAAAAAGGCTTTCTTGTAAGTCTTGGCGCAAAGTTTGAAGATGACATTACCAAAGGCGAAGCTGACCGTATTATCAAAGAGCGTGTTGCTAAACGCAGTGCATATTTTGAAAAAATCAACGCTCCTGCAACAAGTGAGCAGAAAGAAACGCTTGCTGCTAATAACTGTAAATTTGCAGACAATATCACAGTAGGCGAGGCGTCTAAAATAATCGGGCAGCTGCATGCAACTGTTGAGCAGATGGATTACATGGATAAGCTGAAAATAAGTTACCCGGCAGAAATTACGATAAATGGAGCATCTAAACTGATAGAGCAAAAAATGCGTGAATTTGAAGCAAGGGATAATTCGCCTGCTACGGATAAGCAGATTGCCGCGTTAAAGGCTCATGGTATACAGCCATCTGAAAATATTACTCGCGCTGAAGCAAGGGCCCAGATTTATTTGAGCCCTGCAACTGAAAAACAGATTAAATACCTTAACGCAAATAAAATTGAATACGATAAAGATAAAATCTGTTATGGCCGTGCAGGATATTTAATTGGAAAACATACTTTGCAGCTTACAGAATTACGTTCACAGCCTGCTACTGAATACCAGCTTGATATGCTGGATAAAATGCAGATTAAATATGACAAAGGAATTACAAAGGGTGAAGCCTATGACCTTATTAAAAAGCAGAAGCAGATAGAAAACGCTGTTACTGAAAAACAGGTCAAAAAAGCTGAAGAACTTGGTATAGAGTTACCAAAAAATGCCACGCGCGCCGAAGCTGCCCAGCAGATTGAATTAAAAGTCCGTGAAAATAAAATTGCGGAATTTGTTTCCAAAGAAGCAAACCCTGATGCTTACGATAAATACCTGGAACTTGCTAATAAGCAGTATGCGAAAACAGGTGATTTCAGCAAAATTGATGATAATAAAATTGCCAGAGAAATGCTGAAGCAGGGTTTTGAAAAACAATCTGTTGTTGATGCTATTACTGAACACTCTCCTGTCGGCAGGGATTATGCCCGTGCTGATAAAACAGTTGAGGCCGCAGCTAAAACTCCTGCTGTTGCCAAAGCCATGGCAAAAGCAAAGGACGCTGAAAAGGGCAGATGACTCTTAAAAATGTTTTAAAAGCATTTCTTGCTTTTAATATATTTCTGTTTATTACATTGCCCGCAGCAGCGGCCGAAATAACGTCCCCATTTGGTTGGCGTGAAAATCCGATAACCGGAGAGGAAGAATTTCATTCCGGTATTGATATAGCCTATGAATATGGGACGCCAGTAGGAGCTATGCTGCCGGGCAGGGTAATATATGCAGCTGAATACGGGGGTTATGGCAACTGTGTTATTTTAGCCCACGAAGGTGGAAATAATACTTTGTATGCACATCTAAGTGAAATAACAGCTGTATATGATACCTGGGTCGAAGGTGGTGATGTGATAGGTTATGTCGGGTCTACTGGATTTTCCACCGGTCCGCATCTGCATCTTGAATGGTGGCATCAAGGAGAATACGAGGACCCGCTATATCTCTGGAGGTAATACGGATGGATGAAAGTTTGGTTTTTGGTTTTAATTTAAAAATAGCCCGTGTCCGTCAAAGGCTAACTCAAAAGCAGTTTGCTGATAAGATGACTGCTGCTGGTATTAAATTAAGTACTGACGCTGTATCCAAAATTGAACGCGGCGAAAGAATGGTAAACAAAGATTTTCAGCGTTGTGCCGCAGGAATATTAAAATGCAGTGTAAACGAACTTACTACTGACCCCGAAAAAGTACAAAGTCCGGCAGAAAAACTGGTAGCAGCATTAAGAAATACAGCCGATTTGATGGAACAGGTTATTGTTGAAAAGTAGTCAAAAGGAGCGCTTTTTATGAGTCTGTTAAAGAAAACAAAAAGTAAGAAATTAAATGCTCTTGTAATGGCAAGTTTACTTACATTTGGTTTTATGAGTTCCGTTGAGGCAGTTGGTTATCGTCAATTAATTAGTTATGATTCTTTCCCAACTTCACGTCCTGGTAGTTATGATTTTGGTGGTAACTATGAGTCTACTATTGATTATTCACGAGAATTTTATATTCAGGTTGACCGTAGTGCTACTAATATTAGGGGTAATGAAGATAGTGATGGTAATGCAGGTACTGTAACTTCTACAAAATATTGGTATTATACTCCTGTTGATAAAACTGTATATTTTAGTGGAGGCAGCACTACATTTAAGGCCGGCGAATTATATTTGGTTGATATTCAAACAGAAACTAATGGTGGCCTTGACCCTGATATTGGTATTACCCACCTTGGAGATGCTAAAAGAATTTTAAATGGTGGTCTAAGCGAAGATGAAATTAAAGATTTAATTTCTAACGTCCAGGGCGACCAGACCGTAAATGGCAGCCAGGATATTACAGGGGACCAAACCGTTGAGGGCGAGCAGACTGTGAATGGTGGGCAGACCGTCACGGGCGGCCAAACTGTAAATGGTGACTCTACCACTACCGGCGATAGCACCACAAAAGGTGATGGTAATATTGAAGGTGATTTGAATGTTGGTGGAGATGGTAATGTAGATGGCGATATGAATGTCGGCTTTGATGGCGCTGATGATAATGGAGATGGTACTCCTGACCGCCCTGGCGACCTTAATGTTGCAGGAGATAGCAATATTAATGGCAATGAAACCGTAGATGGTGATGAAACCGTTAAAGGTGACTCTGATGTTTGGGGCGACCAAGATGTATCTGGTGATTCTCATATCGGTGGCAATGAAACCGTAGACGGTAACGAAACCGTTAAAGGCGATTCTGATGTATGGGGTGACCAGCAAGTAGGTGGAGATAGCCATATCATGGGCAACGAAACCGTAGACGGTGATGAAACCGTTAAAGGTGACTCTGATGTTTGGGGCGACTAGGATGTATCTGGTGATTCTCATATCGGTGGCAATGAAACCGTAGACGGTAACGAAACCGTTAAAGGCGATTCTGATGTATGGGGTGACCAGCAAGTAGGTGGAGATAGCCATATCATGGGTAATGAAACCGTAGACGGTGATGAAACTGTCAAAGGTGATTCTTCTGTTTGGGGCGACCAGGAAGTTGGTGGCAACAACCATATTTTAGGTAACGAAACCGTAGATGGTAATGAAACCGTTAAAGGTGACTCTGACGTTTGGGGCGACCAGAATGTTGGTGGCGATAGCCATATTATGGGTAACGAAACCGTAGATGGCAATGAAACCGTTAAAGGCGACTCTGATGTATGGGGTGACTGTCATTTTGATGGCAATGTATCCATAGGTAATCGTGATGATAATGGCAATGCTACTGATAGTTCTGATTTAGACGTTACCGGTAACGGTAATTTTGGTGGAGATGTTAATATTGGCCATGATGGTGTAGATGAAAACGGTGATGGTACTCCTGACCGCCCTGGTAATCTTGATGTTGCCGGAGATTCACACCTTACCGGCGATACTCAGGTTGGCAGCCGTGATGATAATGGTGCCGTTGTAGACCGTTCTGATTTGGATGTAACAGGCAATGCTAATTTAGGTGGTGACACCTTCGTTGGTTTTGATGGTGCTGATGATAATGGAGATGGTACTCCTGACCGCCCTGGCAATATGTATATTGCCGGCGATACCGTAATTGGCGTGCCTGGCGTTCCGGGTGCTGAATCTAATCTGCATGTAACCGGCAATACAACTATTGACCATGACCTTTACGTTGGTGGCGAAGGCCACTTTGACGGCAACCTGTATGCTCCGGATTTAATCTTCAATGGTGGCAAATCCTTAACCGGTGAAATCAGCCGTTTGGATGGCCGCATTGATACGGCCGGTGCTAATGCCGCAGCGCTTGCAGGCCTGCATCCGCTTGATTTTGACGAGGACCAGAAACTTAATTTCGCGGCAGCAGTAGGCAGCTACCAGGGTGCCAGCGCTATGGCTCTCGGTATGTTCTACCGTCCGGATGACCGTACAATGTTTAACCTCGGCGGAACTTTCGGCAACCGTGAAAACATGGCAACCCTCGGTATCAGCTTCGCGCTTGACGGCCCGAATGCAGTAAGCCGCAGCAGTAAGAAAAAAATGCAGGAACAGATTGTACAGTTGACGGCAGCAAACGCAGTAATGGCTGAAAACAATGCAAAAATGCAGACAGAACTTGAAGAACTTAAAGCCATGGTTATGGAATTAAAAGCAGAAAAGGCTGCTTAAGCAAATAATATCTTTTAAACTGAAATAAGCAGCTGTTTTAATTGCAGCTGCTTATTTTTCTTAAAAATTTTGCCCCTTCAGGCGTTTTAATTTTAGCAGTGCTTATATTTGGATATAAACTGCTAAAAAACCGCTTAAAACGCAAATTTGAAGGCCTGAAAGGATTTTGCCTATGAAACGTCTTTTTATTTGTGAAAAACCGTCACTTGCTGAAGCTGTTGCCGGATTTTTAGGCAATCCTGACAAAAAAGACGGTTATTTTGAAGCAGGTAATGATTATGTTGTCTGGCTTCAAGGACACATCCTTGCGCAGAAAATGCCGGAGGACTATAATCCGGATTTAAAAAAATATAGTTATGATACTTTGCCTATAATTCCGGATATTTGGGAAAAAGAAGTTAAGCCAAGTGGTAATTATCCCAGAATTTATAAAACGGTTACACAGCTTCTGAAGGAAGTTGACGAAGTAGTAAATGTTGGTGACCCTGACCGTGAAGGTCAGCTTTTAGTAGATGAAGTATTGGAACTTGCCGGAAATACCCTGCCGGTAAAGCGGCTTTATATTAATGCTATGGATGAAACTACCATCAGCCGTGCTTTTGATAACATGATAGATAACAGCACAGCCCATAATACTTATCTTGCTGCTTTAGGCCGTGAGCGAACCGATTGGCTTTTTGGCATAAACGCAAGCCGTAAATATACGCTTGACGCCGGCACAACAATTAAAGTCGGCCGTGTTAAAGTGCCTATGCTCGCACTTGTGGCACGCAGGAATGATGAAATTGATAATTTCAAATCTGTTAAGTATTATAACGTGCGCGGTCTGTTCCGGCTCTCTACGTCATTACCTTTTGAGGCAATGTGGCAAATACCTGAAAACACAGAGGGCTTGGACGAAGAAGGACGTTTGCTTGATGTTATCCCGGCCCGCGCCTGCGTGCAGAAAATTACCGGCAAAACAGGTATCGTAAAATCCGTTGAAACAGAAAAAGGCACAGCAGCTCCGCCTTTGCCGTTCAGTCTTTCCACGCTTCAACGTGCAGCCGAGCCTGCTTATGGTTTCAGTCCATCCAAAACATTAGAATTGGCTCAGACTCTTTATGAAAAAAAGCTAACCACCTATCCTCGCAGTGACAGTAATTATCTGCCCGAAAGCCAGTTAAATGATGCTACCGTGATATTAGGAAATTTAAAGCTGACCGGCAGCGAAAATTTAAAAAAATATGTTGACGGTGCGGATGCGGCACTTAAAAGCAAAGCCTTTAATACAGGTAAGGTTTCGGCTCACCACGCTATAATCCCGACCATGGAAAAAATTGACTTAAATTCTTTGCCGGAAGATGAATGTAAATTATACAGTATGATTGCTGAACGTTATGTTTTGCAGTTTTATCCTGCGCAGGAATTTGAGCAGACTACGGCCGTTATCGAGTGCGAAGGTGAAACTTTTTCAGCCCGCGGCAAAGTAATTATAAAAGAAGGCTGGAAAGCGGCCGTTACCGGAAGCACCGCAGATAAAAAAGATGATGATGCCAAGCAGCTGCCTGTATTGCACGAAGGTGATGCGGTTTCGCTTACTATGGCAAGCATTGTTGAAAAAAATACCGTACCGCCAGTACGTTTTACTCAAAGCACATTGATTGCCGCATTAACAAATGCTCATAAGTATGTAAAAAATCCGGAACTTCGTGAAACTGTAAAAAACATTAAAGGCATTGGTACGGAAGCAACACGCAGCACTATTATTAAGCAGCTGCTTGACAGCGGCATGCTTATTGAAAAGCCATCAAAGAAAAAGCAGGAGCTGTATGTTTCTGATAGCGTGAAAGAGCTCCTGGCTTGCTTGCCGGATGAAGTTACCTATCCGGATATGACAGCACTTATGGAAATGGATTTGGATAAAATCGACGCCGGCTCGTTGTCGCTTGATGATTATATGCACGGCCAGGAAGAATATATCCGAAAAATTATCAGTCTTGAAAGCAGGTTTACGGCCGTTCCTAAAAATAATGATTACTTGACCTGCCCGGTTTGCGGTGTTGGTAAACTCTTTCCGCGCGAAGGAAAATATGGTAAATTTTGGAGCTGCGGCAATTATAAAAATGGCTGTAATGCAACGTTCAAAGATTATAAAGGCGCACCTGTAATTGAAAAATGCCCGGTTTGTGGTAAAGGCCTGCTGCAAAAACGGCACGGTAAGAACGGAGATTTTTGGTCATGTAGTGAATATCGAAACTCCGGATGTAAAGCTGCTTTTTCGGATGTTAAAGGTAAACCCGTTATTGTTCTCTGCCCGGATTGTAAAAAAGGCTATCTTATTAAACGCAGCGGTAAAAATGGTGATTTTTACGGATGCAATAATTATCCTGATTGTAAAGCGACATTTGAAAGCGGCAAAAATGGTTTGCCAGTATTAAAAAAGAAGGGTGGTAAATAATTATGAATAAAATAGCAGTTACCGGACGACTTTCCAAGGACCCGACAGTACGTTATACGCCTTCAGGTAAAGTAGTTTGCCAGTTTACTCTTGCTGTACAAAGAGAATTTAAAAATGCTGACGGGCAATATGAAGCTGATTTTATTCCCGTTGTTTTATGGAGCAATTCTGCCGAGGTCGCAGGCAACAATCTTTCTAAAGGTAAAAAAATACTTGTAGAAGGACGTTTGCAAACCCGTTCTTATGTTGATAAGCAAAATGTTACACGCTGGGTTACTGAACTTGTAGGCAGGCATTTTGAATATATGTACAGCAATCCTTCCCCGCAGCAAAAATTTGATGAAGAATTTGAAAATCCTTTCGAGGGCGTTCCTATGCCTGATATGGATAATATCCCGTTTTAAGGCAGGCTTTTATGGATAAGCATAATTCTTACATGGAAGATTTCATTAATAATTTTGATGTTGCGGTTATTCCGGAAGAACTTTATAAAATAATATCTGAAAATAAGATTGAATTTTATAATCGTTCTTATAAAGGTAATAACGTATGCAAAGCAGCAGAGATAAGTATTATTACAAATGATATGCGCCGCAGGATTTTTATTTTGTACGATTATGGATTTTGTATGAAATTTGAAGAAATTTCAATCCATGAATTTAGCACACGCCAGGGCAGAGATGCTGAGATAATCCGGCTCTATAAAGAACATGGGTTATCGCAACTATTCCTTGCAAATGTTTTTAAAATGAGCCAGCCTACTATTTCTCTTATAGTAAATTCAAAATGAATTGTATAATAGCAGCTATTAGTTTTACTAATAGCTGCTATTTGCCTATAAGCACAGCTATTAGGTATTTGAATTGCTCCCTTTTTCAATGGTTTATATAATTAATTTTAAAGAAGGTAAAAAAGATTTTTTACTCCGTCCCTATTAATATTACGCTTATCACCTATCCCGTAATATTTGGAGTTTTTTTGTTTTGCAGGTTTACCTTCTCCGGAGGCTTTGCTACCTCAGAGCAAAGCCTCAACTATGCTTATATTGTGCGGTGTATATATTAATACGGATTGTAAAACAGGTAGAGGAAACCAGGGGACTCGCACCAAAGTTTTATTTGAAATAATAATATTTTCCTCCGCACTTTATAAAATATATTGCGTTTCCAAAGGAGGAAATCAAAATGAAAAAATCTTTAGTATTGGCAATGGCTATGGCACTCGGCGTAACTGCATCTGCTTATGCAGCTAACCCGTTCAGCGACGTTCCTGCCGGACATTGGGCTTATGACGCAGTAAATAAACTTGCTGCGGCTGGTGTAGTAGACGGTTATCCTGATGGCACCTACGGTGGCGACAAACTGATGACCCGTTATGAAATGGCGCAGATTGTTGCTAAAGCAATGGCTAAAGGCGCAAATGTTGATAAACTGGCTGCTGAATTTGCTGACGAACTGGACAGCCTCGGCGTTCGCGTTGCTAACCTCGAAAAGAAAACCGATAATGTAAAAATTACCGGTCAAATCCGCGCATCTTATCTTGATGCTGACGAAGGTGGGCATGAAGGTCGCCTGCGTACCCGTTTATTCGTAAACGGTAATGTAAATGAGGACTGGAGCTATACCGGCCGTTTTGAAAACAGCCAGTATTATGCCGGTGAAAAAGGCGCAGCCGGTGATGATGACGTAACTATGAACTGGGCATTTGTTTCCGGCCCGATTGGTGGTGTTCATGTTGACGCAGGCCGCATGGACTTCAGTAAATCCGACGTTCTTGATAACCGTGGCGACGGCATTAAACTTTCCTATGGTGATAATGTCAAAGTTTTCGGTTGGGCAATGAAAGCGTCTAACGATGACTATGTAAACGGTGTTTATGAAACTTGGGACGAGCAGAAAGACGGCTCTTATGCCTGGACTGAACATGATATGCTCGATGACGGCGACCGCGTATATGTTGCCGGCGTTGAAGCTAATTGGGAACTGATGGACGGAGCAATCCGTTATTACAACACTGATAACTGGCGCGACAATGATATCATCGAAGTTGCCCTTGCCGGTGAAATCTCTAAAGATTTGACTTTAAAAGGTACTTACTTCTATGGCGACAGCGATGTTATTAATGGTGATGACAGTGGTTATCTGGTAGGCCTGTCCTATCGCGGTGCTAAAGCATCTAAACCCGGCAGCTGGGGTGTATATGCTAATTACAGCGACCGTCCGCTCGCTACTTATTTGAACCCGACTATCTTTTCCGGTGGTTATGCTGCATATCCGGCAGACGCTAACTGGACGGTTGATAAAGCTGGTAACGTAACCAGCGGTGACGGTTATGAAGGCTTTGATGTCGGAGCTAATGTAACTCTTGCTAAAAACATTGTAGCAGGTGTTAAATACGCTGATTTTGAAAGCCGCGAAGGAGATACCGACAACCAGGCAATCTGGTCTGAAGTAGTATTAACATTCTGATGATCATTTAAAAATCCATATCTTTTTTAATTAAAAAATTCGCAGTTAATGACATCATTAACTGCGAATTTTATTTATATATGTAAAATAATTATTTTAGGTGTTTAGTAAAACAGGTGTAACGGATATTTAAGAGTTAGGGCAGATCATGTCGATTACTTGTTATTAATTTGCCAATTTTCTGTATTTAATTTCTTCTCCTTCGCAATTTTTTGAATTATTTCATAAACCCATTTAGTAGAATGTTTAGCTTCTTTTAACATAATATATGTTTCAGTTTCCGTTAAATTTTTTGAAATAGTTTCTAGTATTTTATTATCAATATTTTTTTTACCATAATATTTAAGTGCCTGGATTACTAAAATTGTTTTACTGCTTAAATTAGAAATATCTTTATTTGTTCGATGTTTAAATTCAATTTTTATAGAATCAATATTATATGTTTTATACGGTCCATCGCTAATATAAGACCAGGTTGCAGGTATTTGTGTTGATAGATTTAACATATTTAAAGCAGTATTACCTGATGGGCTTATATTCCAATTATAATTTCTGGCTATAGCTTTAGCGATGCAATGAGGATCAGGGGCTACATTATCTTTTAAAAATTTACTGTATTTAGGTTTTTCATATATACCATTTGTTATTCGTCTAAGTTTTCCTTTTTCAGTAAGCCTGCCTAAGTTTTTTCTTATAGTTTCAAAATTCGTAATATCCGCAAAGTCAGAATGAATGAAAATTTCACCATCCTTTGCATTATCAATTCTTTCACGGATCATTGCTGCATATTTAGATTTCATTTCAAAAACTCCTTTGTCACGAATATAATATATTATTCGTGACAAAAATACAATAACTAAATTGATTTATTATAGTTCTTCGTAAAACAAGAAATTTTAATTGCATATAAGTATATAAATATATAGATACATAAGTATATAATCTTAGATAACTGACATACCGGCAAATCTGATTCGAAATGTTTTGCCTGAATCAAATAATAAAATGAGTACACTCATTTTCTAAAATATATGCATGGCCTTGAGATAGTAGGGACTACGGATAGGCATTATGGGAATTTTGGTTTTATGAGAGATATAAATACCTTAAAATTTATAAAACCAGCTCCTATATTTGATACTTGTATAAATTTGTGGTGTGATGCTTTAAATAAAGATTAAGGAATCATATAAAGAACAGAATAAACTTATTAAAATTATAATTACGGTTTTTTCTTATCATATATAAGGGGAGTGACGAAAATGTTATAAAAGAACCCATAGGAAGAAATATCTTATTGTTTATCGTATATTATAAAACCAAAATATTCATTATAAATTTGGAAAAGAACTAGTTACTTTTAAAGTTTGTCTTGAGTTGATATAATATTTATATAGTGACATGTGGATTAAATATTATAGATTTAAGATTACAGTATTTATACTATATGACTAATTAAAATTGAATCTAATTGGAGGACTTGAGATGGAAAAGTATAAAGAGATGTTGGAATATCTTATTAATTTGAAAAAGAACGGGAAAAAAGATCCAAGTAGAATTGAGAAAGAAAATTTTTTTAAGGCATGGCAAGACTTTGTATGTATTGAAGGCTTTAATTCCAGTGCTGAGGAGTTTTTATATGAAGGATATACGTATTGTGGGGCATTGCCATTCTATGAATATATGAAAAAAGCTGAAGAGCCTTTGACAATATTGGAAAAATTATATAATGGACAAAATTATGGTGAAAGATGTGTAAATACATCAGCTATTCTTATACATTTACTTGCATTAGCGCTTAATGATAAGCATGATGAAACAGATATTGTTTTATCACTTATAAAAAAGATACCATCTGCTTTTATTAATAAAGAAGGGAAAAGATATGGTCAAGCAGACAGAATATTGAATAAGTATTTTTTTGATGCGCTTGAAGCAGAAATTAAATTACCTTCAGTTGTAGAGATAATGAAATATGAAAACGATAATACATCGCTGAGAGAATTTCAAATGCTTTTACAGCAAGTATATTCGGATGCAGTTGTAAGTAAATTGCAGAAAAAACGCCAAAATAATATTTTAAAAATAGAAAACTGGTTACAAAGCATATTAGCGTCTGAAAGTACAAACACTCTTAATTGTGATATAAATAATAATACAGAAAATAGTAATTTAGTGCCGAAGAATAAAGATGATAAATCAGATAGTGGCATAAAAAAAGATGAAAACTTAGAAATTGTACATTCTGATGAGAATGAATCTTTAAATTTGCCAGGAAATGTTGAAAATAATAAAGAAATAGTTTGTGAGCTTCAGAATGAGATTGCTGATTTGAAAAAAAACAAGTCGGATTTAGAACAGCGTATTAAAATTTTGGAGAAAAAAGATGAAGATAAAGAGATTGCAAATGGACAGTTGATAATAAAGATACAAGAATTAAAAAATGAAATGGCTGATTTACAGCAGAAAAAAATCTTGCTGGAAAAAGTTTTAGTGGAAAAAGACAAAACGTTGGAACAACATAAAAGTATGATAGAAATGTTGCGCCGTGATCGTAATAAACATAGTGCTGAATCTGTAAAGCGTTTGGAAAGCAAACTACGTTATTTATACACTGATTACCTTGATGCTAAAAATCTTAAGATGAGTGATATGTTAGGAGAAAATCTGCGAGATCAGTTAGGAGAAGTTTTTAAAATTTTAATTAATTCCGGGATAAATTTATGAGGTGAATAATGAATATGAATAATGAAATTGAAAATTTTTTTGGCATTGATTTTGGTACAACAAGCTGTGCCACTGTTGGTTATACTGTTATGAATGGTGAACCTGAATCATTTTTCTATGGTGATAATGAAGGAAGACCTGTTCCTTCTGTTGTAGCTATTAACAAAAAAAACGGTGAAGTCTATATTGGGCGTGAAGCATGGGAAAAAAGGAAAGAACTTAGTGAAACATGCGAATATATTTCATCTGTAAAAACATTGCTTGATTCAGAATTTAAAAAATATATTGCAGGTAAAACTTGGACTCCTGTTATGATAGCCGCAGAGTTATTTAAGAACCTGAAACATAATGTTTGTGAAAGAACTGGAAGTGAACTAAAGTCTGCAACAGTTGCAATTCCAGTAGGGTTTAGTGCGGTAAAACGACAAAAATTACGTGAGGCAGCAAAACTTGCCGATATAAATATTACATCTTTTGTAAGTGAACCAACAGCTGCTTTTTTTGCAAATTATAATGAATTAAAAAGTGATTCTGTTGTTACCGTTTTTGACTGGGGCGGAGGCACACTTGATGTTGCTGTATTAAGAAATGAAAAAGGAAAAATCTCAGAACTGGCAACAGGTGGAATGAATGTGGCAGGCGATGATATAGATCATAAGTTGGCGCGTCGCTTGCATGCTAAGATTGCCAGAAAACAGGAGAAAGATATTGCCTTTGAAGATATGTCAGCTACAGCGCAGGATGCAATGCTTGTAAGAGCCGAGCGTGCTAAAATCGCTTTAAGTGATGCTAATACAGCTACTGTAAGTATTAATAATTATGGAGATTTAGGTATTTGCAGAGAGATTATTGATTATGATTGGTTTGAAGATATTATTGCCCCTGAAGTAAACCAGGCTATTGCCTGCCTTGAAAACACAATAAGGGAGGCTGAAATTGGCATAGCTAATGTTGATAGAATTCTTCTTGTTGGTGGCAGCAGTAATTTACGTCCACTGTTGGATAAACTTGATAAAAAATATGGTGAAAAAATATTTATGCCAGATGAGGAACCCGAATGGAATGTAGGCCAGGGAGCTGCTTTACTTGCGTTAAATCCTGGCATGTATTGTTCAAATCAGTCCGTAGGCATCGTTTTGAGTGATGGTAGTAAATTTGAGCTTTTGAAACCTGATACGCCGGTAAAAGGATGGAAACGAAAATGCAGATTGGGAATAGTGGATACCAGCAGTGAAGCAAGATTTGTTTTTTGTGGGAGTATGGATATTGATGAAGATTCAGAGAAGTACAGAACTCTTGAAATACCAGCATATAGATTTTTAGAAGAACAAATTGAAACGGAAGCTTTAGTGGATGGAGATATGATTTTTAAAGTAATTGCCGGCAGTACAATGAGGTCTAAAGAATATAGACGAATATGGGAATATACCAGATTAAAAGTATATTATAAATTACCTGAATGGCGGGACTAAATATGGATAGCAAATTACAAAGCACAATTGTTTTTAAAAGTAACTTACAGATTGTAAGTAGAGATATAATACAGGAAGATTTAGAGTTTTGCAGTAATATTGTCGATCCGTCTGGACTGGAATTAATGAAACTTAAAGGATGGCAGTTGACTAAAATACAAGAAGAAGAATACGATAAATGTTCACTTCATTGTATTTATGCTCCGGAGGGAGACTATCCTTTTGGAACGGTAATTAACGAAGCAGGTCAAAAGGTAGTTTTATGCAAATGCATTAATACAGAATGCAAAAATTTTAAGAAGTGTAGACCAGATTTTAATATTATAGAACTCGAGGCACAGGAAAAAATTACAGAACAAAATGTATTAAATGCAAGCGTGTTAAATGAAGTTGATAATACTCCATCTGAAAACGTCATTTGTCAAAATGAAACAGATGCCAGAGAATCGTTGTCTGATAAAAATGAAAATGAGAAAAATGTAGAAGTTGAAATTTTGGAAGTATCCGAAACAACAAATAAGTATCCTTTGGAAACGGTAGAAATTAAAAACCCGTTTTTGGATATTCCTGAAGAAAGATTTAAAATCTCCGGATTTAATGATTTTAAGCTTATAAGTCAACAGGAAATTATAAGTTTAGCGCCAGATGTTCGTTGTGTTATAAATGCAGGTCCAGGAACAGGTAAAACATGGACCTTAATTGAAAGAATTAAACATCTTTTAATGAATGAATCTGTTGATCCTGAAACCATACTTGTTTTATGTTTTTCACGTGCGGCAGTAGATGTTATAAAAAGACGTCTTATTGAAGCAGCAGAAAGAGAGGAAATTTCTGATGAGTGGCAATTGGTAGATGTTCGTACATTCGATTCTTTCTGTACTTATATGATTTCAAGTATACAGGAATATAAGCCGGAGCTGATACCTGAAAATTACAGTTTAGAATCTGAAGGATATGATGAAAGAATAAAAACAGCAGTTAAAATTTTAAAAGGACGTTATGATCTTTTGGAACAATTTCAACATATTATTGTTGATGAAGTACAGGATCTGGTTGGTTGTAGAGCTGAACTTGTACTGGAATTACTTAAAATTTTACCGTCCGGCTGCGGATTTACTTTATTAGGAGATTCTTGTCAGTCCCTTTATGATTATCTTTCTAAAATTGATGAAAGTGTTATGTCCTCTGAAGAATTTTACCAGCATCTTTTTTCTGATTTTTCAAATATCAGCTATTTTACGTTAAAAGATAATTATCGTCAGAGTGCGTCTTTAAATAAATTGGCAATACCTTACAGGGCAGCAATACTCTCTAAAAATCCTGATAAAGAAACTGATATTGCTAATAATTTGCTGGAATTAATAAATGATGTAAATTTAGAAAAATTGTCGTATTTTAATGAAGACATTGCCAAAGAATATACTAAAAACAACTCTACTTTAGGTATTCTTACAAGAACTAATGGGCAGGCGTTGTTGATTTCTTCATGGTTAAGAGCAAATCAGGTGGAGCATGAATTACAAAAACCGATGTGTTCACGGGATTATGCTGAATGGATTGCTAAAATTATTTTAAGCATGAAATCCGATGTGATGAATGAAAAGGAATTTACAGATAAATTTGTGTCATTTTATCCGTCTGCAAGTGATCAAGTGGAACTTTACTGGAAAGCTTTAACTGCAGGATTAAAAAATCATTCCGGTAGTGTATATGATATTGAAGAAATTTTAAAAGGAATACTTCGGAATCCTAAAGATGTATTGCTGTTTGAAGAACCTAGTTTAAGAAAACGATTAATAACCGTAAGTAATATTCATCGTGCCAAAGGCAGAGAATTTGATAATGTTATTCTTATAGACAATATTCTATGTCAAATTAGTGATGAAAATAATTGTGGGAATAATATTGAAGATTTGGAGCATAAGGTTTGTTATGTTGCAGTTACACGACCTAAAAAAAGGTTGGAAAAAATTCATATGGACGAAGGATTCATTTATACTTTAAAGGATGAATCACGAAAATGTTATAAGTCTGGTGGATATTTTAAAAAGAAATTTTTATCACATTATGAAATTGATACTTCAGATTTTGAAGTAACCAGTTTTGCTCAAACAAAAGAAACTCAGAACTTTATTAAAAGTAAACTTCAGCAAGGTGCAGCATTAAGGTTGCTGAAATGTGCAGAAGATACCAGACCATATGTAACATATAAACTCGTGCCGGAAGATAATGAAAACATTATTTTGGGATATACGACAGAAAAATTTGCCACTGGAATGGAAAAAGCTATGCAGAATATATATCAAAATTATAAAAAGCTGGCATATAAATATTTTAGAAATGCATTTATGAATATTTATGTAGATGGTCTTACAACATGTATTTCAACTGCTAATAATAAACTGGATGGTGCCATAAAATATGGTAACATGTATATTTGGTATGGCATATCTGTCAGTGGTTTTGCGCAAGTAGATAAAAGTTTAAAATGATATGGAGGCAAGAATATGGCAAACTATGACGAATATTATAAAGCCAGAAACATCATATCAGATATTTTAAAAAAAGATTTAATAGGGCCTGTACTTGATGATGAAATTCTTTGTGAATTACCAACAAATTATTATATTATGGGTAAGTTATATCCCCAAGGAAATTGCTCAGATGATATGGATACAGCAAGAACTCCTGTTTTGGAAAATGAAATTAATGTTTATGATGCATCTATATCTTTAAGTAATCAGCGGGATCCGTCATCAATTGGTATAACCTGCACATTAAAAAAAGGAATTACAAAGATTCTGGTTTGCTGTAAATATGCATTTTATGCTCCTGTAAGTCTTGATGAAGCAGAACAGAGAAATATTGATTTATCGAAATGGGTTGAAAATGAGAAGAAAATACAGGAGATTTGGCAACGACAGCAATATGAAAATAAACATGTTGTAGAGTTGGGAAATGGAAAGATATCTAAACCGATCTCTCTTGAAGGAGGAATGAGAATACAGGTTTTTATTCATACAGAATTACCGTCCGGGGAAAAAGTAATTACAGCAACATTGATAAACGACAATAAAATTGATGAGAATAATGGACCCAAGGATAAAGCCAGACTATGTGCATTTCAAACAGAAATTAAATTAACAGGGATAGATAATGAAGTTATTTTTTCTGATACAGATAGAAAGACACATATTTCAACTGATAAGGAATTACAAAATCTTGCACTTTTATATTCAGATGTGAAATGTTATGCTCAAGGTCATGGATGTTCTGCTGTATGGGATATGAGTGAAACAGGAGTACGTTGGGTAGCTTCAGCTTGGATGCCGGAATATAATTTGTTGCAGATGAAGGCAGCAACACGTATGAATGACAGTAAAGTGTTATCTATGAAATATCTGTCAACAGCCGATTCCTTAAATATGCTCTCCGATTTAAGGTCTTTTGCAAATTCATATCATGATTGGATTAAAAGTATCAAAAATAAAATTAAAAATATTAAAGTAGAATTTCAGGATGCTGCAAAAATTAATATTGAAAACTGCAGTAAAGCCTGTCAGCGCATTTTTAAAGCAATTGATTTGCTGGAAAAGAGCTATCATTCAGATCAGCAAGCCATAAAGGCATTTAAACTTATGAATGAAGCCATGTTATTGCAACGTAAGCAGACATTGATAAAAGCGAAAAAAGATTTTGATGAAGATAAGATAACCTGGTATCCGTTTCAACTTGCATTTATATTGCATGAATTATCATCTTTTATTAATCCTGAAGATGAAGAACGAAATGTAGTAGATCTTTTATGGTTTCCTACAGGTGGCGGTAAAACAGAAGCTTATTTGGGTATAACAGCGTTTGTTATATTTTTACGAAGAATACGTGATTCAAAAAATGACGGTGTTACTGTAATTATGCGTTATACCCTGAGACTTCTTACGCTTCAGCAATTTGAACGATCAACCATGTTGATTTGTGCATGTGAACTTTTAAGAAGAAAATATGACCTTGGTGGTAAGGAATTTTCAATAGGATTATGGGTCGGAGAAAATCTGACGCCTAACCATTTAAAAGATGCCGTTACAAGTATAAGAAAACAGCAAAGTAATGCTAATTTGAATGATACTGATGCTAATCCATGCCAGATACAGGTATGTCCTTGGTGTGGAAAGCCCATAACTGCGCAGGATTACTCAGTTGATTCGCTTAGAAGTCGGATGATTATAAAATGCAGTGACCCAGATTGTGCCTTCCATAATTTGGATTACGGTTTACCAGTACACATTATAGATGAGGCCATATATAAACACTTGCCTTCGTTTATTGTAGCAACGGTTGATAAATTTGCTCAAATACCTTTAAAGGCTGAGCCGGCAGTTTTATTTGGGATTTCAAAGGATAAAAATCCACCTGATCTTATTATACAGGATGAACTTCATTTGATATCCGGGCCGCTTGGTACCATGACAGGGATCTATGAAGCAGCAATAACAAAAATTTGCGAAAGAAATGGAATTGGTGCTAAAGTTATTGCCTCTACAGCTACCATTAGAAACGCTGAAGGACAAATCCGTGCTTTGTATGGTAAAAAGTATACTCAATTTCCGCCTCAGGGTATTTCAGCAAAAGATTCATATTTTGCTGTAGAATCTACCTCTGATGACAGACCAAATAGAAAATATTTAGGAGTAATGGGTATTGGTGTAACCGCAACTACAACTCTTATAAGAATAAATGCCGCATTGTTATTTGCTACCAGATATCTTTCTGTTTTGGGATTTAAAGACTCTGTTATTGATAATTTTTGGACAATAACCGATTACTTTAACAGTTTACGTGAACTTGGTGGAGCCAGCACTCAGATTCTTGATGACGTACAAAGCAGGTTTAGTTATTTGGCAAAAACAAAATTTAAAACATATCAACCATCTATTAATGCTGGTGATAAATATGATAATCTTGTAGAGCTTACAAGTCGTATGAATAATTCAGAAATTACAAGAATTATACAGGATAAACTTAAACGTAGTTATAGAGATAACGGATACCATACAGATGTGTTTGACTTTGTATTAGCATCTAATATGATATCTGTTGGAGTTGATGTTGGACGTCTGGGTATAATGGTGGTAGCCGGGCAACCAAAAACAAATGCTGAGTATATACAGGCCAGTAGCCGTGTCGGCAGGGAAAATCCGGGATTGGTGGTTGTTGCCTACAATCCAACACGCTCGCGAGATCGTTCACATTATGAGCAGTTTTTACGTTATCATTCTGGATTATATAAATACGTTGAGGCTACAAGCCTTACGCCATTTGCTGACAGAGCAAGAGACAGAGGATTACATGCTTTGTATGTGTCGCTTTGCAGATATTTAGTGCCAGAATTATTGAAAAATGATGCAGCGTCTAAATTCAGATCTGATGATGCCAGAATTGAAAACATAAAGAATATCATCTTGGAATATGTTAAAAATGTTGATCCGGTTGAACTGAACAATGTAGAAAATGAACTGGATGATATTGCTGATGAATGGGAATGGGAGTGCAGTAATGAACCAGATTTAGTTTACAGAGGAAAAAATTATAAAAAAGATTATACTGATCATGAATTACTAAAAGACGATATTGAAGATAGTCGTTTTAGAACAATGAACAGTATGCGAAATGTTGATGTACAGGCAGGAATTTATTTACTCAGGGGGTAATGATTTTGGCTGCTATAAGATTTTTTGATTCAAATAAAATTGAAAAAAATAAACAAATTGGCAGATTGCGAAGAACACAACTTATAACGACTTTTGGTAGTGGTGCAATAGTGGATATGCCCAATTATTCTGTGATTATGGCTGCAACAGATTACTGGAATTCCAAAAGCCCAATATTACATGAGCCAAATCTCGAAAAATTATTGAATGCAAGATATTTTAAGCAGCCATATATAGATCAATATACTCAATCAGAATTTAGTACAGATATTCCAGCCTGGCGGTTTCCAATAATGCATTTCTGTCCTGAGTGTAAACGCTTAATGCCTTACTGGAAATTTGATAGAAATTCAGGTATAAAATGCCCCAAATGTGACAAACATATTGTACCATCCAGATTTATTGCAGCATGTATTAATGGCCATATTGAAGACTTTCCTTATAGATGGTGGGTTCATTATGGGAATTTAAAAGACTGCAAATCGACAAATAATGATGATAGTCTTCGAATTGAATTTTCAGATACAACAGGAGGATTGGAGAGTATTGTTATTACCTGTACGAAATGTGGAAAATCAAGAAGTATGGCAGGTTGTTTGGGAGCAGAGGCATTAAAGGGATATATTTGCCGTGGAAAACGTCCTTGGATAAGCAGCAAAGAAGAAGATAATGATCCTGAAAAGTGTACAGCTCAAATGCGGGGGTTGCAACGAGGCGCTTCTAATGTGTATTTTTCGCAAACAGTGAGTGCTTTGACAATACCGCCCTGGAGTAATAAACTGAATCAGGAAATAGGAAAAAAATGGGATCTCATTTCAGAACGTTTGGCAAGAAATTATTCTAAAGAACAATTCAAAAATTCTATAATTGATATTTTTTATGATTTATTGCAAACAGAAGAATATACAGTTGATGATATTTTAAAAGAAATCGATGTACTTACCAGTAATGGTGAAAAAAGTAATTATACAAAACAAAACCTGTATGAAGATGAATATCAGGTCTTTGAAATGGGTAATTACCAGCAGGATGACGATTATCAGTTCCGAATTGAAAAATCAGAAATACCAGAATGCTTAAAGGATTATATAGAAGATGTAGTTCTTGTAAAAAGATTACGTGAAGTGCTGGTATTACAAGGATTTAGAAGAATAACGCCGGAATCCCCTTCAGAAGATGATAAAATTTTTTCCGGTTATCATGTTGAAGGAGACTGTATTTCTCTGAGTAAGGAGGATTTAGATTGGTATCCAGGCATTGAGATGCTTGGCGAAGGTATTTTTATACGTTTAAAAGAAGATCGCGTAAAAGAATGGGCAGCTAAGAATGAGCAATATTATAAGGAAATGGAAGACAGATTAAAAAGAAGTAATGTTGATTGCCAAAACTTTTCTGCCAGATATGTGCTTCTTCATTCATTGTCGCATCTGTTAATCAGGCAACTCTCTATTGAATGTGGTTACTCAGGTGCATCAATTAAAGAAAGAATATATAGTACTTATCCTGATGCTGGTATTGAGATGGCCGGGATCTTGCTCTATACGTCTTCTTCTGATGCAGATGGCAGTCTTGGTGGATTGGTTAGAAATGGTTTGCCAAAAGCCTTTGAACGCATTTTCAAAAATATGTTAGAAGAAGCTTCTTGGTGTTCGTCTGATCCCATATGTATAGAATCACATGCTCAAGGATATGATTCACTAAATTATGCAGCATGCCATGCATGTACATTATTACCGGAAACCAGTTGCGAAATGAGGAACTGTCTTTTAGACAGAGGTGCTGTTGTTGGCACTTTATTAGACAGAGAACGCGGTTATTTTGGAGAATTGATTAAATAGTTTTAAACAGGATAACAATATTTTCACTGAAGTAGTATGAATTTTAATTCATTATTGAGTTTGCAGTGTAATATCTAAATCAAATACGTATATTTAATTTTTACAGACATATTGAAAAAGTAAATTAAAATATGTATAATGGGAAATTAAAGGTATACAATTTTACCCAGGAGTGAAAATGATTGACTAAACAAATACATATACGTCTTGATGATATGGTATATAGTGCTGCTGTTTCTTTTGCTGAATCAAGTGGGAAAACCTTGCAGGATATTGTAAACGATGCTGTAAAACTTTTAATTGCAAACCGGGCACAGGCACAAAACAGGAATAATAAGGAGTTTACCTTTATTGATCTGTTTGCAGGCATAGGTGGAATGAGGATTGCTTTTGAACGACAAGGTGGCAATTGCGTATATTCAAATGAATGGAATAAATACTGTCAGCAGACATATTTTGCCAATTTTGGCGAGCAACCTGATGATGATATTACAAAAGTCGATGCACGCATTATTCCATCTCATGATATTCTTGTCGCCGGTTTTCCGTGTCAGCCGTTCAGCATAGCGGGCGTTTCCAAAAAACAGAGTATGGGACGTGAAACAGGTTTTGAAGATAAAACCCAAGGCACACTCTTTTTTGATGTTTGCAGAATATTAAAAGCCAAACGCCCTAAAGCGTTTATGCTGGAAAATGTAAAAAATCTAAAAAGCCATGACCACGGACGCACATTTAAGGTAATAACAGAGTCACTTGATGAACTTGATTATGAAGTTTTTGCAGCAGTCCTTGATGGTCAGAATTATGTGCCGCAGCACCGTGAAAGAATTTTGATAGTAGGATTTGACCGCAAAAGATATGGACGTAATATTAAATTTGAGTTTAATATTAATCCGGTCAATCCAAAACCTGTAATGAAAGATATTCTGGAGCCTGAAGTTGCAGATAAATATACATTATCTGATAAGTTATGGCAGTATTTGCAAAACTATGCACTTAAACACAGAGCGGCCGGTAATGGTTTTGGTTTTGGTATAGCCAGTCCAGATGGTATATCAAGGACTTTAAGTGCCCGTTATTATAAGGACGGATCAGAAATACTGATTGAGCAGCTAGGCAAAAATCCGCGCAGACTTACTCCAAGGGAGTGTGCGCGCTTACAGGGTTTCCCGGACAGTTTTAAAATAGTTGTATCTGATACGCAGGCTTACCGTCAGTTTGGTAATTCTGTTGTAGTGCCACTGATGACCGATGTTGCCGGTCTTGTTGTAGCCAAAATGAAAGCACTGGAGGAGGGGCTTGCAAATGAGCCTTAAAACAGGGTATCTGAAAAAGTATTTTAAGGGAATAATTGTAAAAAAACTGTCAGATGTTGAAACTACACCTAAAAAAAGTAACCAGCACGAATTCAATGCTACCATAAAAATGAAGGAAATTTTCGGAGCTGAGGATAGAAAATTTAAAGCAGATTTTCTTTATATTGATGATGAGCAAAGCATAACTGCTAAAGATTTTCTTACATGGTATGATGCCCGGCGTAACCACCCTACAAGAACTGAATATCGTTTATATTACCCTTCTACCAGCGTGTCAGACATGGCTGCTACAGGAGATTCCCTGTTTATATGTGTTAAACAGGACTGTAGTATTCTTTGTATTATAGCAGCGAAAGATGCTAGTATTACTAGTCAGTTATATTGGCTGTTTGATATTGAAAATAAATCTGGAAAATTTGTGCAAAACTGTGAATTAAATACTGACAGTGAGCAACTTGAATTTGCAGCACGAACGATTTTGCAGCAGATTGGTATTGAGTATGAAGAAACTGACGATACAGACCTGCTAACACCTTTACTGGAAAAATTTAAAGGATTATTTCCTAAGACCGGAATTTTTTCAGCTTATGCACGTTCTCTTGTCAAAGAAACGGATCCTGTCCATGACCCCGATGGAACATTAACAAGCTGGTTTGATATGGAAGAAAAACTGTTTTTCCTGTTGGAACAGCACACGATAAAAGAACGTTTGCGAAAAGGATTTTTCAGTAATGATGACGTGGACGTTGAAGGTTTTATTAAATTTTCTCTCTCTGTTCAGAACAGAAGAAAAAGCAGAGCTGGCCTGTCACTGGAAAACCATATTTGCGCTTTACTTGATGCTAATGGTATTGTTTATTCACATACACCAGTAACAGAAAACCGTTCCAAACCAGATTTTATATTTCCAGATATTCAATGTTACAGGGATATAAATTTCCCTACTGCAAATCTGACTATGCTTGGTTCTAAAAGTACCTGTAAAGACCGATGGAGACAGGTTCTTGCAGAAGCAGACCGAATAGATAGAAAACATTTGCTTACACTTGAAGCTGCTATCAGTACGCATCAAACTGATGAGATGCAGGACAAACATTTGCAACTTGTTATTCCATTATCAATACATAAAACCTATACAGCACTGCAGCAGGAATGGTTATACTCTGTTGAGGATTTTTTACATGAAGTAAAAGAAAAACAACGTCATACTCCATATGCTTCGCAGCTCATAATATAATGGATATATTTACTAAAGAAAAACGCAGCAGAAATATGGCTGCTATTAAAAACAAAAATACAAAACCGGAAATATTGTTACGAAAATGGCTCTTTTCTCTTGGTTACAGGTTTCGTATAAATGTAAATTATATTCCTAGTCATCCTGATATTTTTCTGCGTAAATATAACACTGCTATTTTTGTACATGGTTACTTTTGGCCCGGCACAAAAATTGTAAGATTGATCTAATCTAATACTTGATTTCTTCTTGCTATAAAAACAGACATCATATGATAAAATCAATCACATGATGTCTGTTTTTCTTATTGATATATAAAATTTATTACATCTATTTGCATTTGTATATTACGGTTGAATTGGAGAAGTTCAATACGTTCATAAAGTTCAGAGTCATCTTCTTTAAACAGATTAAAATGATGTCTTGCTTCATCAAGATTATTGTAATAATATACTTCGTCTGGTTGATTATCTCTGCGTTTAAAAGTTACGGTATACATTGTATCACCCCATATTTTTATTATATGGCTTCTTTGCTTATCAAGCAAGAGCAGCCATACGTGCGGCAGCTCGTTCAGCTTTTGCTTGCGCTTTCAAGCGCATTTTTTCTTCACGCTCCAGACGGGCTTTTTCTTTTTTAGCCTGCCGCTCTGTAAAGCGCTCTGCAAGCGCTTTTGGCATACATACTATAATGGTTTTATTTTCAGCATTATAGCTGTTTGGCACAAACGGCAGGTTGCGGTAGCGAATTTTATATTCGTGATATGGCACCGTAATTTCAACGTGGTCTGTTGCTAGGTTTTTTTCAAGTTGCTGCTGCATATAGCAGTAGGTACATACCGCCTGTGTTCTGAAAAATTTTAATTTCTTTTCAATATGTTCCGCGCAGCCGTTTATACTCATCATCTGGGTATGCCCGCAGCTCATCTTCACATAATATTTCATATTATAACTCCTTCAAATTTTATGGGTATCAGACTGCCGCTGCTGCGGCAGCCTGATTGTTTTTTCAGTTCGCTTTAATAATTTTAAATTCGGTTTTCTTCCATTTCACAAGGTTTACTTTGCCACGGTCGCCAACAAAATAAACTTTTCTGCCGTCATTGTAGGCGACTACAAATTTTTTCTGCCCGCCATAGTTGCAGTTTATAAATTCAACCATGTCCCCAGGTTGCAGGTTTTTGATAGCCGCTTTTTTGGCAATTTCATTGTAATGCCGTTCCATAACTTCCTTGCGCCATTCGATTGCATATTGATCATCGGGGCAGGGGACGTCTTTTAAGATAATCAGCGGGCAGTCATGGTAGCCCGGCCCCATATCCTCACTCATATCCTTATAGCCCCATTCGTCTTTATCAAAGACTACAAGATTAACCAAAATAATGCGCCTTTGGTCGGGTCTTTCCAGACTGCAATAATAAACGTAACCGCCTTTATCGCTAACATAGGGGTCATAAGCTATATGGTCATGAAGAATAACAGCCTCGCCATTGTACCACGATTTTACTTCATTGGCAACAAAATTCTTTTTTTCTTCCAGTGTTTGCGGTTTGCCGCAAGCATAATAACCATAATTCGTAAAAGTCCAGCCCATTGTTTTTCCTCCTTCAGCCCGGCAGGGCAGCCTGCCGGGTCGCTTCAATCTTTATCTGAATTTACTTTTAATAATAATGCTTTAGCTCTTGTATTACCGTTTCTGCTGTATCTTATATTTGTTACTTCAAAGGGTTTGATTTGCCAATCAAGTGCCCAGTATTCATAGCTAAATGAGTAAAAATTAATTTTAGCGTTTTTTATATACTGTACGATGGCTTTAATTTTACTGATATTACATTTAATATCAGAACGGTTATACAGTTTAACCATATGAGAATATCTGAATAATTTTTTCATTACTGCTCCTTCCTGCAACTGCTCCATCAGGCGCAGCTGCTTTTGATGATTTCATCTTTTTCAATAAGGTTAATGCCATTGTAGATGATGCTGCTATCCATGCCATTGATATAATAGCTGATATGTTCATAGTTCAGCTTATACTTTTCACATATCCAGTCAGCATATTCACTAAATATGATATAAATTATTTTATTGGTGGCGTCCTCATCGTTTACCGGAAAGGTAAAGCGTGCCTGCGCCCGTTCCTCAATTTCATCAGCTTCATTTACCGGTATTTTGTATGCTTCAATGGGAATGTTTATAAAATTTCTGGTATATCTGGAGGAGCAAATTTTAATAGCAAGAATTTTTCCATAAATAAAATTTTAGATGCTGTTAGTTTTGAAATAACAAAAGATTTAGCTAATGTTAATTTAGTTGAATATAATAATCCTAAAACAGCATTAAAAGATGCTATATCTGGGTTAAATGGTTCTGTAAGTGTTAATGCTGGGAAAATTCAATTTGCTACTTCAGATGGTAAGAGAGTTGGTTCAGGTATAACTACTGATACTGCTTCAATTAATATTTCTGTAACATACATTGACCCGATTGAATAATATAAAAATGTATATAAGAAGGTGATACTATGTTTAAATATATAATATAT
>ERZ780177.481-NODE-481-length-44062-cov-9.750767_pt1 | contig 44062 bp, 50 predicted proteins | sample MGYA00510973_ERZ780177 | MGnify/ENA primary metagenome ERZ780177 (study PRJEB29588, sample SAMEA2144396) | human gut metagenome | biome: human gut; feature: human-associated habitat; material: faeces | place: Denmark | collected 2008/2010 ...
ATCTGCTCCGTAAGAACCGGACAATAGACTGGCAGAAGAAAGAAAGCGCCAGAGCCGGTATGCGGCGTTTGGTTAAGCGATTGCTCAAGAAACATAAATACCCGCCGGAGGGGATGGACGATGCCGTCCAGACTGTCATGAGTCAGTGTGAGATGTGGACGGACAATGTGATGACCGTCTAAGAATACAGAGCAGACAACAATTTTACGATGCTATGTTCTTACCAGCGCATAAGAAAATGAGGTCGAATATGGATCATTATTTCGGTTTCAACACACCTGAAAGTCGAAAAAAGCAGAGAAAAGCTGCCCTAACAGAAATCGGAGAAAAAGCAACGAATTTTTTCTGGGATGTCGCCCCGGAATACGGCTTTGAAATGCGCGAAGGGCAACAAGATATGTCCTTTGAAATAGTGGACGCTCTCATCCACAACCAACATTTTGCTGTCGAGGCCGGTGTTGGGATTGGAAAGTCTTTCGGCTACTTGGTGCCTGTCCTGCTTTATAACAAAAAGCTAAATAAACCGGTGATTGTCGCTACCTCAACGATTGCCCTCCAGGAACAGCTCTGGAATGATGTTCACGATGTTATGTCCCTTCTGAAAACAAATCCAGAGGTCATTCTTGCAAAGGGCCAGACGCACTATCTTTGCCATAAGCGAGCAAAGGAGCACCTTGAAACGGAGAATGCTGTCATTCCGAAAGAACTTGCCGAAGGCATAGAGCAAGGCTTCCAAGAGCGCAAGCAGTTCACGGCAACCATACCGCAAAATATCTGGGACAAAGTAAATATCCAGCGTTTTAGTATGCGGAATTGTGGCTCCTGTGATAAGAAATGCCTCTATTATGACATCCGCTCTCAACTAAGATACACTGATGGAATTGTGCTGTGTAATCAGGATTTCTTGACTGCGCATCTCCGTCAACTACGGCGTGGACAGGACGGTTTGATCAACCGTGAAGCTGACCTGATCGTTGTGGATGAGGCACACAACTTGGATGATAAGGTGCGAAGTGCAACAACGGAGCGCGTCAGTCAGGGAAGGATTCTTGGTCTTATCAGAAGCGCAGCCGATGAAGTTAAGCCCTCTGACCGGCAAAATATTCTCAAAGAGACCGAGACAGCACAGAAGGCGGTCTACTCATTCTTTGACTGCCTCAAAGTACAGATGCAGCAGCAAATCAATACGGCGCAACAGGATATGCGCTATGCTGAGCGCTTCTTCTTTGACGGGAGCGAGGAATCCTTAGCGCTTTTGGAAGCAATGATCGAAGCCGTCAAGAGTGTGGCTCTCAGCATTCAGGTCTATTCCAGCTTCGAGTATAATAATCGGTCAACAGCGGCATCGGATGAGCTGGACGAATTGAGTGAAACCCTTGCGGAAATGATTGCAGAAGTGGATGACTACCTTCTCTGGATAGAACGCAAGGGAAGTCAATCTGAGCTTGTCTATTGCCCGAAGAATACCCGAGAGATTACCAACCGTCTGTATTTTAGCGGAAGTGCCCGGACAATTCTCACCTCAGCAACGCTGACGAATGCGACGGAGGGAAGCCTTGAAGAGCAGTATGCCTATTTCATCAGCAATACCGGATTTCCAACAGATGAGCATGGCTGTCTCTCAGAGCCGAAGCCCTCTCCTTATCCTTATGACGAGCACTCCATGATTTATTACTGCGACGATCTGCCGCATCCCACCAAAGAACATGAGGCATTCATAGAACAGGGAGTGCAGCGGCTACTCGAAGTTCTTGACATATCCGGCGGCAAAGCCTTGGTTCTCTTTACGGCCAAGACCGACATGGAAGAGGTATATTCCATCCTGAGTCAGAAGGAATTGCCGTATAAAGTTCTGATGCAGCAGCCGGGTTCATCTCAGGATCAAGTGCTTAACGAGTTTAAGGAAGATACCAACTCGGTGCTGCTCGGAACCGGCGCATATTGGGAAGGCATCAGCATTGAGGGTAAGAGCCTATCGAATGTAGTGATTTTCCGGTTGCCATTCCCTGTTCCTGATCCTATTATCGAGTACAAAGCATCTATCGCGAAAGATCCGCTGATGGATGTGCGCGTCCCGGAAATGGTAATCAAGCTCAAACAGGGTATTGGCAGATTGATCCGCAACTTTACGGATACAGGGATTGTCTGCATTATTGACCGAAGATTGAGAGATGCGCCAGCAGAGAGATACCATGATATTGCGTGGGCATCCCTCCCCATCAAAAACCGCACAAAAGACCTTGGAGAACTTAGACGCTTTTACGAGAGCCTTCCGGCTGCACACAACGAAACAGAGGGGTAATCTCACATGGAATTCCAAGAGGCTGTTGGTGCTGCTATCGCCAATGAAGACAAAATCATATACAAGGATAGCACCTACGAGCTGGTCTCCAAGGTGGCCTATCTGATCGGCGTTCCTCGGCACATATTTGAAAATGAGCATGAAGCGCCCCAAATGGAAGTTTTCGAGCGGCTGGAAGCGGATAAGGCTGCTCGTATTATCCGGCATCTGAGCATCATCCGAACTGCCATTGAGCGAAACTTCCGGCACATCAACAGCGCAATGAGGATCGATTACCGAACAATCCTTTCCATGCCAGAGCATGTGCCAGCAGACAGTCTGCATCAGCTGAGTGCGGACGGGATCAACTTTATAAAGAAATCCAGCACAAAGCTCGTCCACCATGTTATCGAGATCAACCGGCTGATTTCGGACCGAATCAACAACTGTAAGAAACTGTTTCCTCTCTGGATTAGCTGGGACTATATCAAGGACCTGTTTATCATGCCCAACGGCTTGAAGGAGGAAGGGACCAGACAGGCTGCTTACCTCTATTACGCCAATCGCTCCTATTACCCCTATCAGGTGTATATCAACTGGGTGCCGCAGGATGAAGGCAATGTCCTCTATAATGACAAGAAATTTGCGGTGCTGCTGTATCAATGGCACAATGACTATTTTCGCGAGTTCAGCAAAGTCTCTGATGTCAGCAGCTATGTCAAAGGCAGCATCTATGAGTACATCGAAGGCAGCGAGAAGACGGTTGTAGTGGTGGACTGCGAAAACTCCGATCCGTACAAGCTATGCGCTGTTTTGAGAAACCTTGACTATAAATACACGCAGAAGATTTCGAGCATCATTCTCTTTGATGACATTCATACTGCCTCTGCGTGGCGTATCCTCGAAGATTTTACCAAGATACCGGTGGAGCATATTCTGATTGAGCGGGTCAAAGAAAGCAAATCCCTTGTAGACATCAAGCTGACTGCACGAGCCTGTCAGGAACACTATATTAACAAGGTGGATTCATTCATCATCGTTTCCAGCGACTCTGACTACTGGGGACTGATTTCCTCGCTGCCGGACGCTCGCTTTCTGATGATGATTGAGCACGAAAAAAGCGGCCCGGATTTGAAGGCTGCACTGGTCAATACCGATATCTTCTACTGCTACATAGATGACTTTTACTCCGGGAATGCTGACGAACTGAAATTTGGCGCACTTATTAAAGAGATGTACCGGTATATAGACAGCGCAGTCCATCTAAATGTCAATGAAATGTTCTCAGCCGCTCTAAAAGCGACCCGCATTGAGATGAGCGACGCGGAGAAAAAACAATTCATGGCGCAGCATATACGAACCATGCAGATGTCCATTGCGCCGGATGGCGAAGTCGTTATAGAATTTAAGAATAAATAGTCTTAGGATTGGAGGGTACTGCTATGATGCAAGAGATCATGGACCAGGAAGAGCGGGTTATGCTTGACCAAATTGCCAAACTTACAGAAGAAAATCATGTTGAATGGGCTTGTGACGAATACAATCCGATTGGGTTTCTCGACAAAGACGATGACTCTGAACAATCCGCCTGTATCTGCCAAATGTTTCAGTTTTCCGCTGTCCTAAATGGTTTTCATTACGAACTTGAGTTAGCTGAATATATCAATGTACCCAGCGGTAAGATTGACCTATCCGTTACCCTCACAAGAAACGATGACGAACATTTCCTGAAAATTGACTCTATCCTGTCTGTGGAGCTTGCCACTTTCCAAGAAAAAGAGGCAAAGGATATAGACAACATCGCTGCTGTTCGGTTAGCAAAGCACCTTGTTCCTCTGGCCGTTAAGACGGATGCCGTTGCAGAAGCCTTTTCGTGGGCGAGTTTCATCAACCAGACCGGCATATCTAAGGCGCTTCTCAATAATAATCTCACGAAATTGGGAGAAAAACTGTGTTCGGAACATCGGGCGCTCGACTTCGACTACGCTGTGTTTGACAACGCTTATAAAGACCGACTTCTTGCCGAACTATGAGAGTGAAGCCCCCCTGCAATTCACAGGGGGGCTTTGCGTCACTGTGCTATGCTATTCCCTTGATCCAGCATCATCGCAACCTGATAAATAAACTCTTCCGGTGTCGGCCTGTCGCCCTTGAAGGTCATCATGTCCCAGATAGGCTGTGCATCAGCATCATGATGATCGAAAGCTTCATCAATCGCTCTCTGCATCTCCTGTAAAACATTGTCTGGGGTAGTTCCATTTTCCTTTGCGATCCTTTCAAGAATTTCCTGAAAATTTCTCACGAGAAATCCCTCCATCTTTAGAATTTATACTTGCTCTTTAGAACAAGTATAAAATTAAAAGATAGTCGAAGATGCGCAAACCTTGTCGAATGCAAGAAAAAAGATTGGAAGAGCCGGTGGCTCTTCCAACTGCTACTTTTCAACTAATGCGCTTACTGCTTTGAGTATTCGCATTTTCTCATCGTGTGGGAGATCCTCGATGGCGGCAGAAAGCTCAGAAGCGACGCTTTTCGTCGCGTGATCTACTACATCAACCAGTAAAGAATCCGCAGATACCTCAAGGACATTAGCGATTGCAACAAAGGTATCCAGCCGTGGGATTTTTGAACCGCGTTCGATCACACTTACATGAGTTGGGCTAATATCAACAAGTGCTGCGAGGTCTTCCTGTGTCATATTTTTCTTTTCCCTTGCAGTTTTAATCCGTTGCCCGACTGCCTTAGCATCCATCGTACCACCTCCTTCTTTAGAACATGAATTAGCTCTAAAGATAGTATAAATTGGAGGCGTTCAATCATACAGAAGCCAAAGACCAAGCAATAATTCTAAAGACCTAAAACGCAAAAAAAGAAGAGCCGCAGCCGACACCCGGATAGAAGAACAAGTTACAATGCTAAAGAACGAATCTCAAGAATAAATCCAATCTGTTAACTTAGATATTATGAATAAGCGGGCCTTTGTTCGTCTCTTCAACCCCATTTTCAAATCTGCAGACAAAGTCGCACTGCGCCGGCCAGCTAAGTAATAATTCAGATAGAGTCCAGCTTCACGATACATACTCCAACATATTTGTTTTCATAGTATTTTTTACTCGTGTCTGAAAAATCACATGCATAGAAGAATTCGTATTTTCGTGCCGCTGTCCGATCGCCAAAAAGTCTTTTCAGATCTGCTGTCAATTTTCCATTACTGCGGTAGCTGGTCGCAGCAAAGCATTCAGCAATGATTTCTCCATCAGTAGACTCAATATCATAGCCGCTGACATTGCCCCAATTAAGAAGGAATGATTTCTCGGGATAATGGGATAACAAATACTCAGTAGCGGCGAGCGTCACAAAATAAGTCTGACTTTGATTGATAACCTCAACTAAGTTCTCGGGTTTTCCAGATAAAGGCTCGGTGGCAATCTTGTCAAATTTGAAATGTTTGAAGATTTCTTGAGCATCCTCACTGTCAATCATCGCCTTAATATCCTGCACGCTTTTTCTGAGGTTTGACAGGATCGTGGTTTTGTATCTGCTAAGCTCTTCTGCACTGCTAATCGTTACCGTGTTTGCCATAGATTTCTCCTTCATTGCAGCGATGCAAATATTTCACCCTCGATGTCCAGTATGTCATCCATCGGCAGCTTTGTTCCGTCCTGCATCACAATCAACCGTTCAAAGTCATCTATCTTTTTTACCATACCAGTCACTTCGACATATGCTCCACCAGCTTTGCGTTTATCCGGCTTAAAGTAAGTAAAGGTGACTTCCGGTTTATCATTCATGCTATCAACAAGAATATGGAACTTCGTGTTCAGGGTGCTCAGAGCCTCTTCGTCCATTTCAACCTTTCCCACTGTTAGACGCCCGGTTTCTTTGATAGCGGCATCATAGCCGGTAAGCGCTGCAAAGGGTGAGAATTGGGCGGCTCGATCCTGCATGGACATCTGCGGTCTGATTTTGGATACATGGTGTGGTAGATGGATTATATCATCGTACTGCTTTTTCATAATCTTTGTCCTTTGTGTTCCGCTAAAAAGAAACAGCAATTCCCTTATGATCAGAGAGAAGTTTATTCTCATTCCATTCTTCAATCGTCAGCTTTACGAAGGAAGCAAAACGGCGGGAGATGGCAATATGGTCAATGCACTCGGCCTGTTCACCCGTCAAAAGGGACAGTTCGACCTCCTGAAATAAATTCTGCAAATCGTTTCTTCCGGCTCGCGTGAAGTAGTAGTTATCGAAGAAGGAACAGTTAAAATCACCGCACACGCAGATACCGTCACCTTTCTTACTCAAACGGCGTATGTCATCACTCTGGTGATGAAGTTCCTCCATGAAGGAAGGGTGACGGTTGCCCAGTATTCCTATGATTGTTCCATATACCAGCAGATTTCCAGCTTCCGTTTTTAGCTCAGCGCAAAGGGCAGTATGCGGATCATAGGTCTGATGCAGCTGAACAACGGGATAGTTGGTGTAGAGCGAAACACGATTTTCTGTAACGGCATAAGGGATGGCCTTATCTTCTATCAAAGAAGTGGTCTCATGGCAGAAGGTATACTTGGGGTGCAGCCGCTTGTCGGTCTCGGTCAGTACCAGGATGTCAGCCTTAATGCTATTGCACAAACCCTGAATCTGGTCAAGCTGCTTTTTGTGCTTGAGTCGCTCCACATTCCATGTGGCGATTTTCATGCCTTGTGACCTCCAATCTGCTGGTTCCGATCTTTGGCTGTTGCACCTTCTTCCAAGTTCATCCCCCGGAGAATCGCATTCTTACCAAACTTTTTCTTGATGTTCAGCATGGCCGTCTGCATTTTCTGCTCGCGTTCTAATTCCTGCTGCTCCTGTTCCTGCTGCGCCTCCTGAGCGGCATAGTCAGCGAAAAGGTCAAGTTGTTCAAATCCGCCGTTCTTTTTTGGTGCGGACTCTTTCGGGAGGACATGGTTTGCCACAACATTCAGTCTTCGGATGAGAAGACTTTGGTCTACGATGCGGTCAAACAGCTCCGCTGCGCCGGACATGATCTTTTTGGTGGAGGCCGTGTATCCATCCAGATTGATTGTGCCGTGGGCGTGTTTGGGAATCTGCCTCCCGTAATGATCCTTCACAATCGCGCCGTGATACTTTGCTTTTCTTGCAGGGTCGGTGAGATTTTCAATGTCATAGCCCACCGTCACCACAAGCTGATCGGTGACAAGCCCTTTGTCCACCAAATCCAGAGAAAGCATATCTGCCATCTCTCGCAGGACGAGCCGCGCCTTTTCTGCATCGTAGGGGCAGTGAAGCACCTGTCCCGATCCCAAGCTGTTAGAGGTTGGCTTGTATGCCTTAATTGCCTCGATGGTAGTTGGCTCCCAGCCCCACGCATGGTCGATCAGTAATTCTGCATTCTTTCCGAAGAGATGATACAGCAAATCCTCATTGCGCTCGGAGCATCGTGCAACATCGCCCATCGTGAACATCCCGTGCTCTTCCAGCTTCTTTGCGTAGCCACGGCCTACTCGCCAGAAGTCGGTGAGGGGCTGGTGTGACCACATGGTCTGCCGGTAGGTCATTTCGTCCAGCTGGGCGATGCGTACCCCATTTTTATCCGCCGGAATATGCTTTGCCACAATATCCATCGCCACCTTGCAGAGATAGAGGTTTGTTCCGATCCCCGCCGTGGCCGTGATGCCGGTGGTTGCGATGACATCCAGAATCATCTTCATGGCGAGGTCATGGGCAGACAGCTTGTAGGTAGAAAGGTAATCGGTCACATCCATAAATACTTCGTCGATGGAATATACCACGATGTCCTCCGGGGCGATATATTTCAGGTAGACCTCGTAAATCTTCGTGCTGTATTCCATGTAGTAGGCCATCCGGGGCGGAGCGATGATGAAGTCGATCTCCAGATTCGGGTTTTCTTGCAGCTCAGAGAAGAAGCAGGATTTGCCTTCCAGCACTCTGCCCGGAGCATCATGCCGCCGTCCGGCGTTGGCTTCCTTGACTCGCTGCCTGACCTCAAAGAGCCGCCCTCGGCCTGAAATGCCGTAGCTTTTGAGACTTGGAGTGACGGCAAGGCAGATGGTCTTGTCAGTGCGGCTTTCGTCTGCTACAACGAGGTTGGTGTCCATCGGGTCAAGGCCGCGCTCCCGGCATTCCACCGAAGCATAGAAACTCTTGAGATCGATTGCAATGTAGGTGCGGTCTTTCATGCTTCGGTGAGCCTCCTTTCAGTCCTTCAAATGAGAAGTTCTCACTCCGATATATGTTTAATCTTCTGTAAATTCCCGCTACATAGCGCATCCATGTTTCTGAATATTTTATCTGCGTCCCAATCCCACCATTTGAGGTTTAGCAGATATGCGGTCAAATCATCATCAAACCGCTTGCGAATCAGTTTGCACGGGTTTCCGCCAGCAATGCTATATGGCGGAATGTCTTTTGTGACAACAGAGTTAGCTGCTATGATCGAACCGTCCCCAATATGAACACCCGGCATGACAGTCACATTCTGTCCGATCCAAACATCATTTCCCACAACGGTGTCGCCCTTTAACGGCAGATCTTCAAGGCTGGGAGTAAACTGCTCCCAGCCACTGCCCATGATGTTAAATGGGTAGGTCGTTACGCTGTTCATTCTGTGATTGGCGCCATTCATGACGAATTCAATACCCTTTGCTATCGCACAAAACTTTCCAATAATCAATTTATCTCCAAGAAATTCATAATGGTGCGTGACGTGATCTTCAAATTTTTCCGCACCATTTATATCGTCGTAATAACTGTATTCACCCACGATAATATTCGGCCTGGTAATTACATTCTTAATATATACCACTTGCTTGATTGCTTCGTTCGGGTATACAGCGTTGGGATTCGGTCCCATATGATTCCCCCTCCAAATTCAGATTTTTGTTTTAATGATACACCGGGCAAGCTTCAGTCAAGGGCAAACAGCGCCGCATGGATCTCAAACCGTTGTAGTTACCACGGCTAATAAAGGACTCAACAAGGATGTCGAATTTATTGCTAAGCGACCGTACGACGCCTTGATGACTATACTTTATTCAAATTGGATATCGTTCTCATTGCACCATCGTTCGGCAAGCTCCCGGTAGGCGTTTGCCTGATAGTCGTACCACAACTGTTCCACGCCTTGAAAGCGAATCGTTTGCTTGAAACGCCGGAACGCACCCTTGCCGCGTATTGCCCCAGCCAGCTCGCTTTTGATCCTGCCCGCTGGGAGGTCGTCCACAAAGGAGTCCATGATGCTGTATTCGTGGATTTCATATTTTGTCGGGAATCGGAGAAACCGCTCCGGTTCCTTCTCGATCAGTTCGGCAAGATCCTCATCTGTCTCACCGGTAATCCATACATCAGGCAGATAAACCGTTTCGTTGGTTTTCGTATCATAGAGCATCGTGTAGGCATCGCTGGCCTGTTCGATTGCGTCTATGACCGTTTGCAGCTTGATCTTCATGCGCATCACCGTCCGCAGCACTTTTTGTATTTCTTCCCGCTTCCGCAGGGGCAGGGATCGTTCCGGCCAACCTTTTTCGGTTTTGTTCCGTTCTGAATTTCTGCGATTTCTTTCAGGAAATTCATCCGCAGCTCTTCGCTGGGCATCTCCATTGCCAGAATCCCTTGCCGAAGCTCGTCTGGATTCATGGTTCCGTCCGCAATGGCCTGACGGATGTTCGGGCCAAAGGAAATAGACTTGGGAATGCGTTCTTCCGGGGGATACATTGCGGTCAATTCGTCGGGCGTATGACCACGGTTATATTGCATCCGCACATGGTTGTGAAACGGCGTATACACCTCTGCAAAATCGCCTATATCCACTTTGCGGCGAAACTTCACACCGATCTCATCCAACCGGTTCATCACATCCTCAAATCCGGCGTTCATGCAATGGAGACCATAATAGATGTCGATGAACACCGCTTCCAGCTTGTCCTCCGGCACAGTGGTTTTAGTCAGGAGGAAGTTTCGGAATGCCTCTGCTTCCGGGGTATTCTCCCAGTGGAAGGGATTGTCGTAAGCAAGGAACTCCTTCTTGTCCGGCACATAGTAGGGCTTTCCCTGATGGCCTCGTAAGATCTCATGATATGGTTCAAGGTCCTCGCCGATTAGCTGCACATCTATGACCTCGTACTCCATCAACTCGGTTTCAGGACCGTCGTAATAGAGTTCAGATTTACCGAGGATGTAGTAGTCCTCGCACTCATGCCTTGCGATTTCGGCAAAGGCAAGAAATTCTTCCTTCGTCACCAGCGATTTGTTCTGCGATGTGATGATCCCATAGAGCTTGCTGAGCGGGATAATGCCGTACAGATTGGCGGCGGCATTCAAATACTTTCGCAGAAGCCGCGAGGCGGTATCCTTCAACGGGATCTCCCGATAGAGCGCATTTAATTTTCTGCGCCCGTATTCCTCTGGGATCGGGATATAATACGGTTCCTCTCTGCTCATTCCGCTTCCTCCACAATGCCAAAATCAATCAGAATATTTTTATCTCCGTAGGTGGGATAGACGATGCCGGTCATCTCATACGCATATCGCTTGACCTTCCGGAAATCCTTTGTCCGCTCCGGGGAAAATGCTGCGGTTTCATACTTTTCGTATTCCGGCAGACCGGCAAGGTCATCCGCAGCCGCCTTGATCAGTGCATCTGTAACATCATAGATATCTTTCCCGTACTCTACGGCCAACAGCTCGTGTTTCTTTACATCCTGATCCAGATTCCCGAAGGAACGATACAGCAAGTATTTCATCGTAATTTTTTCTCCTTTTCCATGATGTCATCTTGTTCGATGCTTCGATTCTCTCAGGAGCCTTTGCGCTGATCCATCCTACAAATTTATCACAGTTCATTTCAAGAAACTGCTTCGGTGCTCCTGTTCGCGGAATCGGTGTCCCTGCATATTCAGCTCCGAAACCTTGAGCGCCACCAAGTTTATATCTGAACACATGATGCGCGCAATCTGGCCGACATCATAGCCGCCGTAGATGTATTCCAGAATCTCATCGTCAGGAAGAGCGATCTGTGCGGCAAACATATTTGCCTCGTATTCCATCCGCTGATTCCGCATGTCAAAAATATTGAATTCCTGCAAGCCGCCAACCTGGATCGCCTCTCTGCGGTGGAGACAGTCATGCCCGATCTCATGGAGCAGAACAATATCGTGCATCACTGGGTCGAGGTGTTTGTTGATGAAAATATAACGGTTGCGTTCAATAACCATGTACGCGCCTTTTTGTCGGGAGAAATCACGAGGCATAACGATCAGCCCCAACTCCCGTGCAATTCGGTCGGCATTTCTTGTGCCGCATTGACGCAAAACACGATTGGCTTTTTGAATGGCCTCCTCAGCTCGAATCAGCATAGCGGTATCACCCCTTTCGGGCAGAATGGTATAATTTCACATTTTCAGTATAACGGATGCGAAGTCCAATATAAGGGACTTAGTTCTCTTCATTCTGCTTTCGATACTTTTTCGGGGTGTACTTTTTGTTGCGCTTTTTCGCATCAATGTAGGCTTCCTGAATCGCGAGCATCAGCTCATCCATGTCTTCTTCGGCCATCTCACCGCCAGAAAAGGCGCCCCGTATCTCTTTCAACAGTCGCTCGGCGCCCTTCTTACCACGATAGCCATATTCCTGCCCCGCCATCGCAATGAAGTCATCGCCCTCGTTGTGCAGATAGTCTGCATCACACCCGAGAATCTGGGCGAGAACGCTATACACCTCACGGTTCTGGGGGTATGTGGTGCCTTTTTCATAGTTGGTGATCGTCCTGAGACCTACTCCCGCCAGCTTTGCAAGTTCCGCCTGAGTAAGCCCCTTTTCCTTGCGCATTGCGCAGAGCTTTTCTCCGAACCTCATAGCATATCCTCCTGCCTGTAAATATGTTAATATGCAATTCGTTTGCGCTATATGCACAAAACCGCTTGACACAAGCAAACAGTTTTCGTATAATGAGATTACGCAATCGCTTTACGCATTTATTGTATATCGGTTTGCGTGTCCCGTCAAGGGGCGTGGCCTTCATTTGTTCTGGAACTTCCAAGAGATGCCAGGCAATGAAAGCTTTGTCTGTGTTTTCCGTGATAGCAAGCAAGGAGTGAGGAAAATGAGTGTACCGTGCAGGAAAGCTTATGTCTCAGTCAATCTGGATGTAGATCAGGAGGGTGTGTTCTATCCCCGCTTCATCCGATGGGAAAACGGCTTGATTTTTCAGATCGACCAAATCTTGTATAAGTGCCGCGCCGCTTCTAAAAAGGTGGGGGGCGGCGGTATCCGTTACACGGTGCAGATCCGTGGCAGAGAGTCCTATCTGTTTCAGGAGGGCAGCAAGTGGTTTGTTGAAGCAAAGGAGATCTGACTATGATTTTGTCCCAGAAGAACATCGAAGAAATTGCCGCAGCCGTGACCAAGGATTTCAAAGTGTTCTACTTCGGCTGCGACTCCGAAGAATCCCGGCGTATGGCACGGGGAACCCCGATTGACCAGTTCGCCAGGGAATATCTTGGAATGGCTGTGTCGTTTGCCCGACTTTCCTCAGACGGAAGCATATGCGGCCTGACCGCCTATGCGGACACCGAGTACATCACAGAAGAAATGGGCGAAAAACGAGCAATCCCGCTCAGGAAAAATCAGATTCTGTTGGATGTGAGCTTTATTCAGCCCGGACAAGTCCATAAACTCTGCGGCAAGAGGCGCTTTACTCTCGCCCATGAATGCGCCCATCAGATTTTATTCCAGATGGAAAGCGACGCTGTGCGGTCGGCCTGTACCAAGAAATACTCGGCGTGGACAGCGTATTCGCTCCGGGACTTGAAGACCCGCGAGGACTGGAATGAATGGCAGGCAAATGTCCTTGGGGCGGCAATTCTGATGCCGCAAAAAGAGATCGATCTGGCCATGTGGTACTTTGCCGCCGGCAGGAAATTCATCAACTACGAGGGGGTGTTTGCATACCGCGACAAGGTATCCTTGATGATGTTGTGCAAGCAGCTCGCCGTATCCAAGTCGGCTGCGGTGATCCGGTTACGGCAGCTCGGCTATATCGAGGATCGTCCGTACCGGGAATATATTGATCCGTTGGAGGTGTGGCCGTGAAAAAGAATATCCGCATCTCAGAACCGTCTGAGGAAATGATGGAAAAAATCCGAAAAGCGCGCCATGCCATTGCAAACCAGAAAACAAGGATGGTGAAATGCCCCTTCTGTGGGCACAATTCAATCGCCGTATTTGAAGACACCAGAGGTCATGTTCAGGCCAAGTGCAAGCTGTGTGGCCGCGAAACGGTCTTTGATGTTCTGAGTATGAGACGGTTATTCCTCCACCTCAACCGGAGGTAGAGATCAACAAATAAATATTTTGATAGCTGTGCTGTGGAGCCGCTGATTGGTGAGTCTTCCTAATGCCGCATGATCAGATGTTTCCGAAATGGAAACACCTGATTTATCGGTATGGGACGACAAGCTCACCGTCATGCGGCTCTTTTTTAGTCTCGTCCTTCCGCTGCTCTCCGCCAGCGGAAAGGACGAGCTATGAAAATCCCGAAAACCCCGAAAGAATTTGACTACGATCTCTGGACTACGGAGGACGGAAAGTGCATGGTGCGGATCAAGGCCACCGGAGAAGCGGTAGAGGTTGATCGCACGGTGATGCAAGTGCTTCGTTCGGAGGAAAAGCGGCTCCGGCGGGCCTTATCCTCAGAGAGTGAGCCGTGTGGAACGGGAAAGACTGCGCCTACACCCCTCTCTCTGGATGCACTTCCAGAAGATGTGGCGGATTCCTGCTGGTTGGCAGACGCCCGTGACTACACGGAGGAGATCACCACGAAACTTCTGGAGAGGAAACTGCGGGAAAGTCTGACCTCCACCCAATATGGCATTTATCAGGCATGCATCCTGAATGGGGTCAGCTACAAGGCATATGCGGATCAAATGGGGGTCAGTTACCAGAGTGTCCAGAATGCGATTCGCCTCATTCAGAAAAAAGCAAAAAATATTTTCGGGTGATAGTTGTGGTTCTCCTGGAAAATGTCCGTTGTAAAGTGAAGGGGTCCTTTGGGCACCTTCGTTGAACCTTTTCAACCGAATATCCGGCAGCTAAATAACATCAGCGGTTGAGCGAGCGATACGGACGGTGCGCGATGACCACCTGTAGGAGAGGAAAGGGCGAAAGCCTTCTTCCGCTTCTATCAATGACGGCCAATAAGGTGCCCAGCGGGTCCACCGATCCAAAAGCAGGCGTGGCAGCCTGTTTCGCCAAGACCTCATCCGCCTACAATGGTACCCCTGCCCAGCCACAGTCTCAAGCAATGGGGGCAGCTCGGAGAGATCCTCGGAGGGGTTCGATTCCCGGAGTGCGGCGCCCGCCGCAGTTTAGCTGACCGCCCTGGCCTGGGGAAGTAGTGTCGAATACAGGCAAGGCTAAGACAAAAAAGTCTTGATATCAGAAGCAATGGGGGTCACCCACCATGTAACGAAGCAAGCAAATGCTTTCGCAACCAAACTGGGTGACCCCTATTTTTGTGGTATCAATGCATATTCATTTTAGGAGGGATCACACCATGATTACTGTGTCACAAACCAAGAGTGCAAACTACCTGCTTATTGTGGCCGTACTGAAGTCAATGCGGGAAGATGGTGTGATTACGCTGGCCGAATATGAGCGGGCAAAACGCTACTACCAGAAGCTCACCGGCTCCGATCTCGTCATCGCAGATTAAGTAGTCAGAGTTGAACCGTGCAAAATGATGCATCCAAGGCATCGAGTTATGTTGACTATGTAGATTTTGATTTCCCAGCAATTCTTTCAATAGACTTTGCATTTTTGTTGAATATAATGTTGCTTGAAGCGAAGAAGTGGTTTGTACCAAAATGTAGTACAATCCAAAATGCAGCCAGAAAGGGGGTTCTGATGATGCCGCAAGCAAAACTTATCTCGCCCATAACCAGGCAGGAAGTAAGAAAAGTTCGGGTCGCCGCTTACTGCCGCGTATCTTCTAATTCGGCAGATCAGCAGAACTCCTACGCCAACCAGATTCGGGTCTATACTACCCTCATTCAGAGGAAAAAAGAGTGGGAGCTGGTGGAGATATTCGCAGATGAAGGGCTCTCTGGCATGAAAGCACAAAACCGAACCGAGTTCCAGCGCATGATCGAAATGTGCGAACAGCATCAAATTGACCTGATCATCACAAAGTCTGTTTCCCGCTTCGCTCGAAATGCCAAGGAATCTCTGGAATATGTTCGAAAACTGAAACTGCTTGGCGTGGGGGTCCAGTTCGAGAAAGAAGGGATCTACACCCTGGCCCTCGGGGATGAAATGCTGCTCAACACCTTCTCTGCCATCGCGCAGGAGGAATCCAAGTCAATTTCCCAGAACCAACGGCTCTCCATTGTGAAAAGGATGCAGACAGGGGAATATGTGGACAGCAATGCGCCATACGGTTTCCGGCTGGTGGATAAGGCCCTGATGGTCTATGAGCCAGAGGCAACCATCGTCCGCATGATGTTCGAAAACTACCTGAGCGGCCAGTCTACATCGGAGATCGCCCGTGAACTTAACAGCCGCGGCATCAAGACCAAAACAGGGAAATCCGTCTGGCGGTCTACCAAGGTTGCGTACATTCTCGGGAATGAACGGTACTGCGGTGACTGCAAATACCAGAAGACTTACCGTGACACTACCGTTCCCTTCAAGCAGTCCCGCAATCGCGGTCAGGAGGATATGTTCTACGCCTCCATGACGCATGCCCCACTCATCGACCGGGATACTTTCGACAAAGTCCAGCTTCTTCTAAAAAAGCGGCAGGACATCTTTGGAAAGTCTACAACACAGAATATCTATCCGCTTACGAGCCGCATTCAGTGTTCTGAGTGCGGCTCGTATTTTCGTAGGCGGATGGTTTCCGGGACTGCAAAGTGGGGCTGTTCCAACCACATTCAGGATCGAACCCAGTGCAACTCAAATTACTACAGCGAAGAACGGATCTACGATGCCTTTATCGCTATGGTCAATAAACTGTGCTTTTCGGAGTATGACATACTGGGGCAGACTCTATCGCGCCTGGAATCCGCTGAACGAAAGCGCAAGCAGAAGAATACAGCGGCTCAGGAAATCAGCAGGAACATTGTAGACCTGAATGCCAAACTGGTGATGGTGGAGCAGCTCCATGCCAGGGGGTACCTCAAGGACGAGATCCACAAAGCCCAGGTTCGGGAAATCAACGATCAGCTGCGTCAGCTAAAGCGTGAGCGCCAAAGTGAGTTCTCTTCCGGAATAACCGACATGATTGGAGAGCTGGAACGGTTGAAAAAGCTGTTGGGGGAACTGGAAAAACCTCTGGACCGCTTCGATGAAAAGCTGTTCAGCGAGATCGCCCGGGCCATCAGCATCAATCATCGTGATGAAATGGTAGTCACCCTTATCGGTGGACTCAGATTTACAGAACTGCTCTGACAGAGAGGAACCTCGCCAATGAAAAAGATACGCTATATTCCATACGGCTACACCATGAGAAATGGTCGAACAGTAATCGCTCAGGAGGAAGCTGCGGTTATTCGTGAGATCTTCAGCTCTTATATCAGCGGCGCCTCTCTCCAGAGCATTGCCGATCTGCTGACTGTTCAAAAAATTCCATACAGTGAGCGAACAGACGTATGGGACAAGGCCCGTATCGCAAGGATCATCAGCAACGCCAAATATATTGGAGAGGGTGAATATGATCCAATCATCGACGAGGAACAATACGAAGAAGCTGCAGCGGTGAAAACAGCTCGCCAGCGGAATACCTTTAAGAAGAACCTGGAAGGAATCAACCTGCTGCGGGATCGGGTCCGATGTGCAGCGTGTGGGGCGCCCATGCGGCGCCGGGTAAGCAATAAGCATCGAATACGGGAGAGCTGGGAATGCACCAACGCCGATTGTGGAGAGCGCATCCGAATCTCAGACTCGCATCTGCTGGAAAAGGTCACAATCCTAATGAACCGCATCATCGCCAATACCCATCTGCTGCTCCCTCGCCCGAAAAAGCGTAAGGATCTGTCTATGGCAGTACAACAAATCAGCAGAGAAATTGATGCGGAATTGGAACGGGACAATCCCAGCGATGCCCTGATCATCGCCAAAACGGTTGAACTGGCAGGCCAGCTCTATGCGGAAAGCGATGCACAGCTGCAAATCGCCGCATCCATCGCCCGAAAACGGGTGAGCCTGATGACTCCACAGGAGGAATTCAACCCGGCATACTTTGGCGACATCATTGCCTACATTACGCTGGGAAGCGGAGGTCAGGTGATCTTGCATACCAAGACCGACGCAGAGATTGGAGATGATGAGAATGAATGTAACAAAGATACCTAAAAAGACAATAACAGTCATTGAACCCAAGCGTTCTCTGATTGTAAACAAGGAGCAGTACCGCCAGCGCCGGGTCGCTGCCTACTGTCGCGTGTCCACAGACAGTGAGGAGCAACTGACCTCATACACAAATCAGAAAAAAGTGTACACAGAGATGATTGCTGCAAAACCAGAATGGGAATTCGCCGGCCTGTATGCAGATGAAGGAATCTCGGGTACGCGAGCGGATAAGCGTCCTCAATTCCAGAAAATGATCAATGACTGTCTGGCAGGGAAAATAGATTATATTATCACAAAATCCGTATCCCGCTTCGCACGAAACACGGTGGACTGCCTGGATCATGTCCGAATGCTGAAAGCAAGAGGCATTGGTATCTACTTCGAGGAGCAAAATATCGATACCCTTCAGATTGACAGCGAGCTGTATCTGGTCATCTATGCCGGCTTCGCACAGTCCGAATCGGAAAGCATCAGCAAGAATGTCACTTGGACCTTCCGAAAGCGATTTCAGGATGGCAAGCCCATATTCAACTACAAGTGTCTGCTTGGATACCGAAAGGGCCCGGACGGGGAACCGGAAATCGTCCCCGAGGAGGCCATCATTGTGGAGCGAATCTTCAATATGTATCTGGCAGGAGAAACGGTTAATCGAATCTCAGCCAAACTCAGAGAAGAAAATATCCAGATACCTGGGAAACGGTTCTCCTTCTCTGCGAGTATGATCAAAGGTATCCTCCGAAATGAACGATACTGCGGAGATAGCATCCTTCAAAAGACCGTCACGATCGACTGTATCAGCAAGATTCGCCGCAAAAACATGGGGGAAGCCCCCATGTACTATGTGCAGAACAGCCATGTCGCTATCATCAGCCGGGAACTCTTTCACAAAACGCAGGAAGAACTTGCCCAACGGATGAACCGTGAGCCAAACTCCACCAAAACGGCAACCACAGCCACAGGGAAATACTCCCGGTATGCACTGTCCAATGTGATGATCTGCGCCGAATGCGGAAGCCGCTATAAGCGCGTGACCTGGACATCCCGAGGAAAAAAGCGGGTTGTTTGGCGCTGCATCAGCCGCTTGGATTATGGAAAGCGATACTGCAAATCCTCTCTTACAGTAGATGAGGACGCACTCCACGCAGCTATCGTCCGCGCAGTCAACCGCTTCAATGAGCAAGACGAAGCTACCTACCTGGCACTTATGCGGGCAACCATCGGTGAAGCAATTGGCCTGAACGGAGGAACCGATGAAATCGACCTGCTTCGCAGGAAGATCGATGGGCTGAATCGGAAAATGGTGTCCATCATCAATGAGAGTGTGGAAAGCGGAGAAGGCATCGAAAGCCATGAGGCTGAATTTAAAGAGCTTTCCGATACCATCGAACTACTGCAGGGGCGTATCAAAAAGCTGGAAGAAGCCCTCCTCTCCGATCAGGAAAATGACAGCCGCATCCTTCAACTGCAGCAAATCATCGCAGACCGTTCAACGAGGAAGATGGAATACGATGATACCATTGTCCACCAGATGATTGAATGCGTAAAGGTGTACCCTGACGGCAGACTGGACATCATTTTCGGAGGAGGGTACCTCATCGAAGAAAAGCTCGACAACGCAAGTTGATAACTTCAAATATAATTGACATAATCGCAGAAATAATATAGTATAATCTATGTTAGGAGGCGATTGTGCATGGCGAAAAAAGCAGCGGTCATCATGCCGAAGACCAGGGAGATCCTGGAGCAGATGGGAGAGCAGATCCGCCTGGCCCGCTTGCGCCGAAAGCTGAGTCTGGAACTGGTGGCAGAGCGGGCTGGGATCAGCCGGGCCACCCTCATCTCCATTGAGAAGGGCGCGCCCACCGTATCGATGGGCTCCTACGCCGCTGTGCTGCACGCACTGAACAATATGGACAGCGATCTGCTGCTCATCGCGAAAGATGATGTATTCGGCAGGAAACTGCAAGATTTGGCGCTGCCCACCAGAAGGCGGGCGCCCAAGAAAGGAGAGTAGCCAATGGCCCAAGACGAACGCACGATTTTTGTGTATGAAAATTGGCGAGGAGAGAATCCCAGTCTGTTAGGAAGGCTGCGCTGCGGGTTTGTCCGTGGACAGGAGACCTTCTCCTTTGAGTATGACCCGGACTGGCTGTCATCTGCCGACAGCTCGTTTTCGCTGGACCCGGATCTGGCCCTCTACCGGGGGCGGCAGTATGTACCGCTGGACAAGCGGCTGTTCGGGTTGTTTGCCGACTCCTGCCCGGACCGCTGGGGCCGCCTGCTGATGAAGCGCAAGGAGGCCATCGACGCCAGGAAAGAAGACCGGAAGCCCCGCAAGCTTGCCGAAAGCGATTTCCTGTTGGGGGTCTATGATGAATCCCGCATGGGGGCGCTGCGGTTCAGTCTGGAAGAAGGGGGAGCGTTTCTCTCCAATGATAAGGCGTTCGCGACACCCCCCTGGGTGAATCTTCGGACGCTGGAAAATGCCTCTATCGCATTTGAGAATGACGAAAGCGGTTTGAATGAAAAATGGCTGCGGGAACTTCTGGCGCCCGGTTCCTCTCTGGGGGGAGCCAGACCCAAAGCCACGGTCCAGGCGGCGGATGGCGCCTTGTGGATCGCCAAGTTCCCATCCAAGCATGATGAGTACAACAGCGGCGCATGGGAGAAGGTCGTGCATGACCTGGCACGGCTGTGTGGACTGGATGTTCCCCAGTCCAAGCTGGAGACCTTCTCCAAGACTGGCAGTACCTTTCTGGTCAAGCGCTTTGACCGGGAGGGCAGCCGGCGCATTCACTTTGCCTCCGCCATGACTTTACTGGGTAAGACCGATGGGGCCTCTGCAGCGGACGGGAGCAGTTACCTGGATCTGGCGGCGTTTATCCGTGCCAACGGGGCATCGCCCCGACAGGATCTGGCCGAGCTGTGGAAGCGGATCGTGTTCAGCATGGCGGTGTCCAACACCGATGATCACCTGCGCAATCACGGATTCCTCCTGAGCTCCACCGGCTGGCGGCTGGCTCCCCTCTATGATGTGAACCCTGTCCCCTCCGGAGATCGGCTCTCCCTCAATGTGAACGAATTCGACAACACCATCGACCTGGAACTGGCGCTGGAGGTGGCCGATTACTTCGGCCTGTCCCCCATAGAGGCAGAGCAGACGGCGGCGGATATCTGTAAAACCGTATCCGGCCACTGGGAGCAACTGGCTGGGCAGTATGGCCTGAGCCGGGGTGCGGTGGAATACATGCGGCCCGCCTTCTCTCTCCGGCCATAAAATGACAAACGGACGATTCCTGCGGGAACCGTCCGTCTGTTTATTCCTGACACTCTTCCACAGTGGAGTCATCGTTTTCGTCTTCTGCCATTTCGATGTCCAGCGCCTCATTATTTCCCACATTCTTCTCGTAAAGCCGGGTCCATTTGAGGGGGTATTTGCACTTGCGATTGTAGGCGAGAAGCATTGCCTCGGCATATCCCATGGATCCGGGGCGCCGTTCTTTGGCTGTTCTCGACAGAAGTTTGACCGACATTTCCCCTACCTTTTCCTTAAAAGTTTCATCTTTCAAACTGTCGCCAAAGGTGTAGATCAATCGGGCGATTCCGTTGAGCATATTGGCGGAGAGGGAATTCATATCGCCTTCCCATGTACCCACACAAAGCCGGAGCGTTCGGTCAAGCACATGATAACCAAACCGTTCATATATGTTTTCAAGCGTGGAAACAGCGCAGACTACGCCGTAGTTCCTTACCTGACCGATGGAAAGAGAATAGGACTCCACCAAATCTTTAATGATCAGCTGTTCCTGATTCCCGGCCTCCACATTTGCCATAAATACTTCGTATGGTTTGAGCGGCTTTACAAACTTCATCTGGTTGGCGAAGATATCCGCCTCGTGTTCGTAGTTCAAATCATCGTAGATCATACACCAGACGGGTGTTTCGCGAGAACCGGAGGCCAATGCGACGATCTCTACCGTGTGTTGTCCATTGAAAACATAGTTGACTCCGTTTCGACGGCTGACCTTTACAGGATTGATCTGGTACAGATCAAAATGAGCGGCGGCATTCAGCACATGCTGTTCAGAAATATTACGCTGGTACTCCTGATTGGATACGAGGTTCTTGATGGGAATCTGTTCAAAGTGGACATTTGGTACAAACATACTATAATCTTCCATTAGGATTCCCCCTCAATTGCATGGAGCATCTCCCGAATTTTACCTTCCAATTCTGTCAACGCAGTCAAGAGGTTTTGTTTTGCTGCAGGTGAAATTTCCTCCAGGCGCGCCGTGGTTTTTGTGCGGTCAATGGAACTCATCCAGGAAGGAATGGTCAGCGTAAGCCCGGCGACCTCAGCATCCGGGTCATAGGCAGGCATTGTTTTAATTGCCGGTTGTTCCGATACCGGTGCGATGGATTTCACTGCAGGCTCAGAATGGAGGTTCCTCCTTGATTCGCTGTACCGAGCAAAGGCATAGGGATTTTTACCTATTTTTCTGCTGAGTTCTTTCAGTTCCTCGGGTTCCATTTCCGCCAATGCAACGATGTTCTCAAACGATATCTTATAGGTCCCGGAAAGAATATGTGGAACCAGCTCTGGCGCGACTTGAGCGATGGCATCCAAAGCTGCGCTATACTTTGCATATTTTTGAACGGTTGCGCCGGACACATGATGCTCCTTTCCCAGCCGTGCGGCTGTTCTTCTCCCGCTTTCTTCGTCGATGGGGCGCCCACGCCCCGCAGCTATGTGTGGGTTTGGCCGGTACTGATTATATCCATTCCCGTTTCGCCGCGATTTCTTTTCTGCCTCATATTGCTTTCCAATCAGGTATTTCTTGGTTTCTTCTGAAATGTTGCGCCGGCCAAGCTGATTGGCGCAGATCCATGCGATGGCAGCATCTCGATCCGGAAAGTCTAATTCTTTTATCCCGTAAGGAATGTGCATCTTGTTGCATATCTCGTAGCGGTTGTGACCATCGACAATCGTCTCGTTCCAGACGATGAGATCTTCCCGGCAGCCTTCCATGACCAAATTCAGCTCAAGCTGCCGATACTCCTCCCTGCGGAGCGGTCGGATGAGGTTTTTGAATTCCGGATCGATCTTGAGTTGCTTAAATCCCTTCTCTGTCATGCAACCTCCTGCGTTCCAGCTGCTTCACCGTCTTAAAAGAAAAATAAGCGACTCGGTTCACCGGATCAATTTCTCCCGATAATTGGTAGTTGAACCGCAAGTCAAAACCACCAACCATCTCAGAAAAATTTTTGATTAGGATCGTGCTGTAAAATTCCACAGACTGCTGAGGCGATTCTGTTAATTTGACTTTATTTGCGGTGCCGCCGGAAATCGGTTTATCTGAGCCGAGTACGGCAATGTATAATTCCTCCGGATTCACCAGAAACTGAATATATGCGGGGCTGCCAAGAAGCCGAAGTGTCTTCTTGTGTATGCGAATTCGGGTTCGCGCAGGATCAAGCGTCAACAGCACTTGTGCGTGATTTTCACTGTTCATGTTCTCGCCCTCCCAAGGCAGACTGCATTGTTTCACTACCAGAGTTCATTTCCCCTGGCTGGTTGGATGCATGTTCGGCACTATGATCACGGAGTCCGTACACAGCATATCCCTCGAAAATATCCACCTGCATGGACTTTTGATGTTCCCGGAACGGAAGTCCAAACTGGGTTTTCCAGCCTTCCGGGAAGACTGGAGTTCGGGAAGACCGAGGCTTCTGACCATCCTTCTGCACCCGTTGGTAGACTTCGGTTGCCGTGAGATCGAATGCAATGAGCCATTCCTCTTTGGAATGGATCACCCGACCAAGAAGCTTATATCGATAATCCAGATTCCAGCCCATCAAGGAAAACACTTTGGCGAAAAAAATCTTACAGGTGATCTGCTTGGGCTTTCGCCGGCCGGAGCCGCTGGTACACCAGGCACAGGCGTCCCGATCTTCTGCCCGGCAAGGACGAATGGCGAGAATCCTTCGCTCCTGATTCACTAATACCTGGACATATTCAACCTGCGGGAACCGATTAAGACAGGCCGCATTCACATAAAACTTATAATTGTTGAACGTTACGGATGGTTCATTGATGTGGGCGAAGAATTCTCGCCGTACCACTTGGTAGCCGTCGTAGTCAAAGTCACCGGCCACTTCCAAGACCTCATCGCAGTTTCCCTTTTCCGGAGAAGCAGCCATCACCACTTCCTCCGGTTCTATGGACGGAATCGAACCGGAATGCCCGTCCTCCAGAGAACGAAGCATTCCGGCAATGACACCGCCACCAGTTTCACGACTTTCCTCAATCATTTAGGGTTCCTCCTTCCCGTGCTGGCCGAACTCCTGCCGGATATAGTCACGCAGTACATCAAATCCTGTTACATGGAGTTTCTGCCCGATTTCATAGAGCTGTCCCTCCATTCGGATCTTCCAGTCCTCCTCACTCTGCTCGTAGACAGGAGGAAAGGAATGCTGATGGATATAGTACTGCTTTCCGAAAGAGCCGATCCATTCCTCTGGCACAGCCCGCACCCGCTTGCCAGAGGTAGACAGCGGCTGCATAGCATCCGCCGCGCCAGATTCCCCTGGTTGGCTGGAGAGCAGATAGGATTTGATAAACGCCTCCGCATCATTAATATCGAAAATATACGCTGATTCACTGTGGCTTTGAAAAAGCCGTCCGGCAATCCGATACTTTAAATCCTGGCTCCAGCCGAACAGCTGAAAAAGCGTTTCCATATAAGCCGCACCTGCGATCTCTCTGGGCTGGTACTTCCCATCCACCAGTTTGGAGAACAAGACGGCATTGCGGTTGCCTTTTCCCGCTGTGCGGACAGCGAACTTCATCTCCACTGGGTTGACCAACAGCTCCACATGGTTGTCCTTCCCAAAGGCACGAACACAAGTCGTGCTGAATTTGATCCGCTTATCTTGAAACAGCACATAAGGACGGTGGTAATTATCAAAGAATTCGCTACGGGTAATTTCAAATCCCCGCATATCAAAATCTCCAGGAGCCAGGGTGACGCTCGAAAGAGGCATTTTTTCTTCCGACTGTTCATCGGGTGGCCGGATACTGGCGGAAGCTTGAAAGTAATCCGCAGGTTTGAATCCGGCCCAGCGCGGGTTGATGGTTACAAAGCCTTTGAGCAGGCCGCTGTCGATCACCCGCAGCTCAGGGAGGATAGAACGATGCCCATACTTGGAGTTGTTCAGAAGATGCTGGACCGCAATGAAGTCATCCCTGGAAACGATCGCCTCATGGTGGTTTCGATAGAGGCTCTGGGGCCGGTCGCCTCGATTCTTTCGGGATTTATGGGTCAGATAGCTGGGCGTATAGGTTTTCCGGGTCAACACATCTCCGCAATGCCGTTCATTTCGAAGCACCTGCACAACGGAATTCGATGTCCACTTGACATTTCCCAGGTAGGTCTTCCGACCCATCTCGGTAAGTGCTGCGGCAATGTCCGCAGAGGAATATCCGTACAGATACATATAAAAGATGAGCTTCACCGTAGGCGCTTCCTCCGGATTGACCACCAGGTTTCCATCCGCATCATGGGAATATCCCAACAGCTTCGGAGTAAGCGGCATCCCGCCGTCCAGACGCATTCGTAGGGAGGTTTCCATGCTCCGGCTTCGGATATGCGACTCCTCCTGCGCCATGGTGGCCTGAAAAGAGAGCGCCATTTGAGAGTCGTCTTTCAGGGAGAAGATGCATTCGCTCTCAAAAAAGACTCCCACGGGGCTTGGCAAATCCGCCAACATCCGTACCATGCTGATGCAGTCCACCACATTTCTGGCAAAACGGGACACGCTTTTGGTGATGATCAAATCAATTTTACCGCTGCGGCAGTCAGCAATCATGGCATTGAACTCGTCACGATGCGCAAGGGAAGTCCCGCTGATGCCCTCATCAGCATAGATCCTGACAAGCGTCCAGTTGGGGTGATGCACTACAAAGTCTTCGTAGTACTTCTTTTGCAGCTCATAGGAGGTCGCCTGCTGGACATTGTCTGTGGAGACACGGGCATACACGGCAACCCGCTGTTCAATGTCGCTGTCGTAGAAATCAATAGGCTTTTTTGCGGGAATGAATTCGTAGTTCTCCGGGTCTACCGGCCTATGGGTTCGCCGCCGAACCTTTTCTCTTTGTTCTGCTTTCCGTGTGCGTGAGGCGTGATCAATCATGCAGCATTTCCCTCCGGGTTTCGTCATCGGGGAGGATCTTCCAATCGGCATCGGGAAAGAAGTATGGATCGTGCAGATCTTCCCGATAATAGGAAGCCATCGTGTAGATATCCTCAGAAACAAAGTAAATACCCACCGGTTTGCGCAGCGCCGCAAGAAGCCGGGCGCAAAAGGAGAGTTCCGACAGCTTTTTGGAAATGTTGCTTGCCTTCTGGGTGATAATCAGATCGACTCGTTCCTCAAAGCAGTCCTGAAGAAGCCTTGACCATTCTGGAGCGCTTTCCATATTAGGTGCGGTGCTTCCCTCATCCACATAGAAACCAACAAATTCCCAGTTTGGACAGAGAGCCAGGTCATTTAAAAATCGCGCTTTATGGGCAGAGAGATAATCTTCATACTGCGTCTGGTTGAAATAGCGAATATACACAGCCACCTTATAGTGGTTTTTCGGAAGCGGACGCTCGCGCCGGATGCTCCTCAACCAGTTGCGATGCTCTGCCACAAGGGCGGTTCTTTCCGCCTCATCCTCCAGCAGAAAATGGAACGAGGGCATAACCTCCTGTTCTGCTTCTTGATGCGGAATGGCCAGCTCAGACATATTTGATCCCCCTGTACAATTTCTCTTCCAGGCCATTATATAATGTGCAGACTAATAATAAAATCGACCAGAAGTCAACTCTGTGACTTCTGGTCGATAGACGAGAAAAAAGAAGCGAGCCGGCAACGCCAGCCCGCAACTTCTCAGATCGTATCATCCCGTTTTGCTATCGTAGATTTCAGTTCCCGAACAATCTTCAGGATGGAATCCAGTTCCTTGGGGGAGCAATCAGCCAACAATTCGTCAAACTCACTTTGGTAGAGGCTTCTCACTTCCGGCACATCCGGACGAAGCAAGGAATCCGCGGATACCTGTAGGGCTTCTATGATGCGGATGAAGGATTCCAGCTTCATACTCGCCTTGCCATTTTCAATATTGCTAATGTGCGGCAATGAAATATTGGCCTTTGCCGCAAGGTCAGCTTGGCTCATCCGGCGGCTGAGCCGGGCTTCTCGGATGCGGGAGCCGATCAGCTGGTTTTCGCTCAAATCATGTTCCGCCATCAGCTCCCCCCCTTTTTGAATATATTCTCCAGATTATCTATTCCTAAGAGTATATCAACTTGAGGTGAAATTGATATAAGGCGCAGTTTATGATATAAGCCTGACAATATAATAAGACTGCAAATTTTTTTGGAGGTCTTATTATGAGTCTAAATTACAAAGTACTTGGAAAACGCATCAGAGAAGTCCGCAAGAGAAACGGCCTTTCTCAGGCGACACTTGCCGAACGAGTGGACAAAACGCCGTCTTACATCAGCTACATAGAGAGTGGGATCAAAAGCATGAGCCTTGATACATTTGTTCTCATCGCCAATGCGCTTGATGCATCGCCAGACCGATTGTTGATGGAACAAGTCACCAGCACAAAGCGATGCGCCAGCGAAGAGATGACCCGTCTCCTTTCGGATTGCACCCCCAATGAAATTCTGATCCTGTTGGATGTCTTAAAGTCTCTGAAAACATCCCTGAAAGAACACCGGTGTCAATGAGGCAGACCGGGCACCCTTGATTTTACAGCTACAAACTGAGAAAACAAATCGACCGGAAGTCATTCATTTTGACTGCCGGTCGATTTTTGCCTGTAAAAGTGTATATGTTTTTGAAGCAGTGAATATGTTTTTGAAAAGTCCAAGATATATACCGCCCAAGTTGGTATAATGAGAAAAAGAAAGGTGGAATGACCTAATGATCTATTACACGGGCGATATCCACGGAGCCCCCGTGAGATCGTGGAATTTTGCTGCCGCAAGGAATTGACGGAACAGGACACGCTCGTTCTTCTTGGAGATGTAGGCGCCAACTATTATCTGGGCCGACGAGATACCCAGATGAAAGAAATCCTTACAACCGTGAAGCCAACGATCCTCTGCATTCATGGTAACCACGAAATTCGGCCGGCCGCCATCCCTTCCTACCGCACAAGTGAGTGGAAGGGCGGAAAAGTCTGGCTGGAAGATGCCTATCCTCGTCTACTGTTTGCTGCAGATGGAGAGATATTCGATTTGGAGGGCATCCGGCACTTGGTGATCGGTGGTGCCTACAGTGTGGACAAGTTCTATCGGTTATCAAGAGGATATGGTTGGTGGGCGGATGAGCAGCCTTCCCAGGAGATCAAGACAAAGGTCGTCCAAACGCTGGATGCCTGCGACTGGCGGGTGGACACTGTCCTCACACACACCTGTCCCTATCAGTATGAACCGCGGGAAGCCTTTCTCCCTATGATTGACCAGAGTACTGTGGATGCCTCCACAGAGGAGTGGCTGGAGAAGATTGAGAGGAAACTGCAGTACGATCACTGGTTCTGCGGACACTGGCATATCGATAAACGCATCGATAAGATGCATTTTCTCTTCCACAGTGTGGAGGCTGCGCCGCAGCTCGTAACAGAAAAGGGCGCATTATGACAGCAGAAGAAAGGCCCGAGTTTAGGAGAAAATAACGCTGAAACTGAGGAGGTGAGCGCCATGAAGGCACCGGAGATCAAGCATTACATCGACTGGCTGGGCCGGGTGGAATACCGAAACATCAATTGCTCCTTCACCTATGACGAAGCATCTTATGAGACCATCGACCGGATTTTCCGCATTCTCTGCCGGCTGGAGCCTAACACGGAGAACAAGGGCTGGGAGCTATGGCTCCGTGCGGATCGAGGTACCATCGAGGACTTCGGCAGCTTTGAGGAGTTGCGGGAGGACGGGCAGGTGGAAGACTTCGAGGAGTTCGCCGCCTGGTGGCATTCGGAGTTCCCCGAGGAGGTGGAGTGGATTCACTTCGCCGCCTGTGAGGACCGGGAGATTGGCTACCGTGCGGTGTTCCTGGGCCACCGCCATGTGCTGGAGGTGGACGGCCGCAGAGAGCGTACTTTCCCCCAGGACATCTCCGGATTTACTGCTTGGCTGGAGGAGGCGGTGCGTGACGCTGTTCAGATGGTGGAGACCGGCGCTTATTCGGAACTGGTAGAGCGGGAGCTGCCCCTATGGCACCGGACCGGGACCGTCCTGCGCCGGGATCTGTGGAGGGTATTCCCTCAGTGGAAAGAGGAGTTCTTCCAGGACTTCTCCCCGCAGGAGACGGAGGAATTTCTCGCCGCAGCGGCAGGATATCCTTTGGAGAAAACCAAGCGGCTCCCATCCATGACTGCAAACGACTTCTATCGCTTCTGTGCCCTGGGCTATCGGGCCATGGGTTACGCCGGAACGGATAAGCCGGAAAAGGAGCAGTACGCCCTCCACGCTGATGGGCGGGATGAGGGACTGTCCAAGCTGGACGGAGATTCCCCCGAAGCCTTTGCCCGGTGGCTGAAAGAGCGTCCCCGCACCGGCCACCCCTGGGAGGTGTGCCGGGGCGGTAACAGCACCCACATCGACTGCATCGTGTACAGGGATGAGCAGGGCTTCTATCTGGTGGTGGCCGGCCTTGCGGAGAGCCGGACGATCGAGGCGGTCCGCTTCTTTCTGGCACTTCATCGGGCGGGCGTTCCAGTATGCATCCAAAGCGCAGAGAAGCTGAAAGCCCGCTTGACCGGAGAGGAAAGCATCGGCATTGTGCCAGAGGGAGTTTTTCCCGCCTATTGTCACGCATGGTTTCCGGGAGAGGACACCATCGACTTCATGAATCTGCCACAGGAGCATCAGGATGAACTTACAAAATACTGCCGATGGCAGCCGCTCCCAGTTCCCCAGCAGAAGAAGGACGGTGAAACCCCATGATCTTCTTTACCTCTGACCTGCATCTTGGCCATGAAAACTGTATCCGCCTTTGTAATCGGCCCTTTTCCAGTATCGAGGAGATGGACGAAACCCTCATCGAAAACTGGAATCGCAAGGTCACGGGGAAGGATACCATCTATATCCTCGGCGACCTGATCTACCGCAATCAAAAACCGCCGGAGGAATACCTGCGGCGGCTGCGGGGAAAGAAGCATCTCATCCTTGGAAATCACGACCGAGGATGGATCAGGAGTTGTCAGACGGAACAGTTCTTTGAAAGCGTCAACAACCTGTTGTATGTCGCGGACGGGAAGCGGCAGTACACGCTCTGCCACTACCCCATGATGTCCTGGCCTCATATCATGCGGTGCTACATGGTCTTTGGCCACATCCACGGCAATACCGATGCGGATTATTGGCCGCTCATTCAAGCAAACGAGAGAATGCTGAATGCCGGAGTGGATGTCAATCACTTCGAGCCGGTCACCTTTGAGGAGATGGAGGCCAACAATCTTCTGTATAAAGGTCAGGCGAAACCCGAGCTTGAGGTGCAGCCGTGAGACCTCAAAAGGGCTTTTATGAGGCGGCTCCTGTGGCCAGTTCCATCGCACGGCAGGACTGGACGCACATGATGGAACGAGCCGAGCGGAGCGGCCTCACTCTCCAGACCCAAAAAGGGAGTACCGGGCTGCTATTCTCCGCGAGAATCCTCGCTCCCATTTTGGATGGAGGGCTGCGGCATATCGTTCTGGCAGCAATCCAGTACAGTCTGGGGCGGCACACCTATATGCCCGGCATAGTCGCGGAATTCACCTGCCGGAACCTGAGCCGTCTGGGCGAAGCTACCCGTTCCACCGCTGTGGCAGAGATCCGCGCACATTTAAACCGATATGGAGAACAGGATCCATATCCTCGATTGTGGCACAGCCTGAGTCGGGTGCTCACATCTGGCAAAATCAAAGAAGACGATAGGAGGAAGGAAAGGATGCCGATTTTACAACCTCTGGAAAGCATGGAACGCATCTCTCGCCAAGCACTGGCAGATGACCTGGACACCGTGTTGGAACGGATAAGCCGCGAGAACATCGGGCTGGTGATCACCGAGGAAGGCAAAGATGACCTGGTTCTCTGCCCAGCCTCCTGGTTCAACCTTGACTATGTGGATGACTTTTCCTGTGTCATCAACAGCGCCCTCCGCTATGCCATGCGCAGCGAAGATGAGGAGAGTGCGGCGGTCGTCCAGTATCTTCGTCGCCACTACCAGTTGTTCGATGAAAAGACGCTGTCGGTGGCTGTCGCCGATCTGGAGCGGGAACTGAACCAGCCGATAGCGCCCCTCAAGCAGCCGCAGGTCTGGAAGGCGCTCCGGGAGCTGTTCCGACAGCGGATGGACGAGCTGAAAAGAGAAACAATGGAAGGAGCGGATACCCCACATGGATGAGAAACGATACGAAACGGTGGAGATTCAAATTGACGCCGAGCTTCTGGAGCAGCTGAAAAAGGTGATTGCCCCCATGGGCCTGACACCGGAAATGCTGGCGGTGCAGTTCTTTGAATTCTGCGTCAACCCCGCCACCCAGGATCAGGCCATCTCACTACTTTTGAAATGGAAGGCCGAACAGGAAGCTGAAGACCTGAAATCCAGAGAGGGCGAAGGATGCTGAAAAAGGAAACCTTCTGCGAGGCCTTGCGGAAGATTCAGGCCCAAAGGGAGCGGGATGAGCAGTTCAGCAAGGCCCTCGCTCTGGTGGGAGATGGGCATTTCGTCTTTGAAAGCGGGACTCTTCTTCGCTCGGCCCTGCTGGATGTGCTGAAAGAAGCCGTCAACGACCAGTACGACTACATCAGCTGGTGGCTTTACGATGCCGCACCGGACTATGAAGTCTGGACTGATGATGAAAAAACCAAGTGGTGCCTGAAGGAACCGGAAGCCCTATATGATTTCATCCGGGATGAATGTCAGGGCTGAGTGGTAGCGTCTTCCCAAATTCGTTCAAGGAGGTCAAAGCAGATGCAGAAGTGCTGTCTCTACTGCCGGGTGGACGGGCCGCCCATCGAAAGCAACCACATCGCAATGGAACATCAGCGCATCGAGCTTCGCCGCCTTGCCGACCAGCTTGGTTTTGATGTTTCGACCGAAATGCTCCAGTATGAGAGCGGGTTGGATGCAAACCGACAGAGCATCAAGACGCTGATCCGTGATGCACGGCACGGAGTCTATAACCGGGTGCTGGTCATGAACAGCGGTCGCCTGACTCGTGACCCCGAAGGGCTGGCGATGATTGGAGAAAAGCTGACCGCCGCAGGGGTTCGGGTCTATTGCCCGGATGGCGAGATCGATCTGGCTCCTGCCTATTCTCATGGCTATTGCCGGGTGGCAACGATGGAGCAGACCATGTGATTGGGGAAAGTTCCCGCCTCGCCTCTCTACTATGGCCAGAGTGAATGCGGTATAATAAAGATACCACATACGCCAAACCAGAAAAGTCGGTCATTCCGACAGAAAGGAGATGTTGCCATGAGTTCATTCGAGGAAAAGAAAACAGAGCTTGAGAGGGTCCTCGGGGTATTCCAGAACTACATTGAAGGCTCTGAACTGCTCGATGTGGTTTACTCAAAGAAATTTGGATATATTCTGATTGGCCTGCCCGCAGCTGATACAATTGACGATGCGGATGTGACACAACTGGAAAATCCCGAAACACTGGTAAAGGAAATATATCTGAATCTCGCATACGACTTTATGGAACAGGAAGGGCATAGCGAGGATTACACGGAAGCCACCAGCCTGGAAAAGCGAGCTATGCGGGAATGGATGAAGGAGTACACTGACCAGTTGCCGGAATACAATTACCTCGTGGACAAGCTCCTCGGTTGATCTGTCCGATAGAGCAGGCGAGAGCATCGAGCAATCTATCAACCAGGTAAATGATGATATCTTTTTTGGTCGGACGCAAAATGGCCCTCGGGTAGAAATTCCAAAGCCTCCTCAACGAAAAAGTCAAAAAAATCTGGGGGCAAAATCCCGCAAAGCCCTGAAATCAAAGGATTTCCGCAAATATCTCAATTTGAATGGGAGTCAAGTTCTGAACAGTCCAGTGAGACTGAGAAGGACTTGACTCCCTTTTTTTACCTCCGTCACAGGATTTGGTGATTTTTTGTTTTGAGACAGCGGAAAGTGAAAATGCGGCAAATCAGACTTCAAAGTTTTTCGGGAGCAGAATCCGAACCCCGTGTCGTGAACATGGATGTCTGGCGTCGGAAAAAGTCGGCTTCCATACGATCAGGGGTTTTATACTGGTTGGCCCGATGAGGTCGTTTTTCATTGTAAAAGGTTATGTATGCGGCCACTTTCTTTTTGAAGTCCCGCTCTGAGGAGTAGGAATTGCGATAAAGCTCCTCCTGTTTCAAAGAGGAAAAGAAAGATTCCATTACGCCGTTGTCGTATGGAGTTCCCGCTTTTGAAAAAGACTGGGTGATGCCATGTTGTGCCAGCAGCTTTCGAAAGGCCTGTGAGGTGTACTGACATCCCCGGTCTGAGTGAAAGAGCAGGTTTTGGTCGGGATGCCTTTCTTCCAGCGCAAGCTTGAAGGTGGAGGTGACGAGCTGTGTGCTTGCTTTGGATGCAATCTTGCAGGCAACAATTTTTCGGCAGTACAGATCCAGGATGGCACAGATATGATATTTTTTGTTCTGCACCTGAAATTGCGTGCAGTCGCCGACCCAGGCAGCATTGGGTCTGTCAACAGAAAATTGACGATTTAAAACATTGGGTGTTCCATAAAGTTTTTCCCGCTTCTTGTAATCGGACTTTGCAGTGGAGCGGAAGCTGCGGAGTCCCATATGGTTCATCAATTCCCGCACCATTTTCTTGCTGGTGTGATAGCCCCGCTCCTGCAGCACCGACAAGATCTTGTCTGAGCCGAACAAACCCTTGCTTTCTTCAAATATTTCCTGGATCGCGGCAGATAGCTCCCGACGCCGCTGGGCATAAAGGGTGTTCTCTTTTTTATTGCGTTTGATGTGGTTGTAGAATGTTCCCCGGTCTACCTGGAGAGCCTCACAAAGAACCCGGATCGGAAATCGGTCCACCAATTTTTCAAGTTCGTACAGCTTTTCCTGCAGGGGAGCGGATACGGTGCAGTTTACAGTTTGAAGGACTTGACAGATTTGTTCCGTTCGTGCCTGTTTGTGCCGCAGATTTTCCAGTTCCTTTTTGGTTGAGATGACCTCTGCGGGCAGCTGCTTATATTTTGTGAACCATCTATAAAGGGTGCTTCGGGGGACATGGGATTCACGCATGATTTCCGGGACCGCTTTTCCCGCCCGATATTGAGCACAGCATTTTTGAACGACATCCATCGGGTACCCCTTTTTGCGCATTACATTGATTCCTCCTATAATTTTGTTGAGATCAGCGCCATTATAGCAAGGATGGGACAGTTTCGTTTTGAGCAGCACGAAAAACTCCGCTTCAGTATGAAGCGGAGTTTTCCTGTTCAATTTCCTGCGCAGACGCTCTGTATTATAAATTCAATGTATTTGGTCAATATCGCTTCCAACTCTTGCGGCGTAAAAGATGGAGGTATAATGATACCATCGTTCACCAGATGATAGAATGTGTGTAGGTGTACCATGACGGCAGGCTGGATATCATATTTGATGGAGAATATCTCATTGAGGAAAAATCCATAACTTCAAATATAATTGACATAATCGACGAATTAATATAGTATAATATATGTTAGGAGGCGATTGTGCATGGCAAAAAAAGCGGCGGTCATCATGCCGCAGACAAGGGAGATCCTGGAGCAGATGGGAGAGCAGATCCGCTTGGCCCGCCTGCGCCGGAAGCTGAGTCTGGAACTGGTGGCGGAGCGAGCCGGGATCAGCCGGGCCACCCTGATCTCCATCGAGAAGGGTGCGCCTACGGTATCCATCGGTTCCTATGCCGCCGTGTTACACGCACTGAACAATATGGACAGTGACCTGCTGCTCATCGCCAAGGACGATGAGTTTGGCAGGAAGCTGCAAGACCTGGCGCTGCCCACCAGAAGACGGGCACCCAAGAAGGGAGAGTAGTCAATGGCGCAGGATGAAAAGACCATTTATGTGTACGAAAACTGGCGAAGTGAGTTGCCGACCCTGCTGGGGCGGCTGCGCTGTGGTTTCATCCGGGGGCAGGAGACATTCTCTTTTGAGTACGAACCGGCCTGGCTGGCATCCGCCGATAGTTCTTTCTCCCTGGATCCAGATCTGGCCCTCTATCGCGGGCGGCAATATGTCCCGCTGGACAAAAAGCTCTTTGGACTTTTTTCTGACTCATGCCCGGACCGATGGGGCCGTTTATTGATGAAGCGCAAGGAAGCCATCGACGCCAAAAAGGAAGACCGAAAGCCCCGTAAACTTATGGAAAGCGATTTTCTGTTGGGGGTCTATGATGAATCCCGAATGGGGGCGCTGCGGTTCGCTCTGGAGGAAGGCGGGGAATTCCTCTCCCATGACAAAGCTTTTGCCACTCCGCCTTGGGTGCATCTCAGGACGCTGGAGAACGCCTCTCTCGCCTTCGAGCATGACGAGAGCGGCCTGAACGAAACCTGGCTTCGGGAGCTACTGGCTCCCGGCTCCTCTCTGGGCGGAGCAAGACCCAAGGCCACAGTGCAGGCGGCGGACGGGGCTCTGTGGATCGCCAAATTTCCTTCCAAACACGATGAGACCAACACAGGGGCTTGGGAGAAGGTGGTTCATGATCTGGCCCGGCTCTGCGGGCTGGACGTGCCGGAATCCAAGCTGGAGACCTTCTCCAAGACTGGCAGCACCTTTCTGGTCAAGCGCTTCGACCGGGATGGCAGCCGCCGCATCCACTTCGCCTCCGCCATGACCCTGCTGGGCAAAACCGATGGGACCTCGGCGGCGGACGGAAGCAGCTATCTGGATCTGGCGGCGTTCATCCGGGCCCATGGGGCGTCACCCCAGCAGGATCTGGCCGAGCTGTGGAAGCGGATCGTGTTCAGCATGGCGGTGTCCAATACCGATGACCACCTGCGCAACCACGGTTTCCTTCTGACCCCCACCGGATGGCGGCTGGCACCCCTCTACGATGTGAATCCTGACCCATCTGGAGACCGGCTTTCCCTCAATGTAAGCGAGTATGACAACACCATTGACTTGGATCTGGCGTTGGAGGTGGCTGATTACTTCGGTCTGTCCCCCCAGGAGGCGGAACAGGCGGCAGAGAAGATCTGCAAGACCGTATCCAGCCGCTGGGAGCGGCTGGCGCAGCAGTACGGCCTCAGCCGCGGCGCAATGGAGTATATGCGGCCCGCCTTCTCTCTTCGCCCTTAAGATCGGAAGTGGAGAATCCCTGTAAAGTTCCTTTGTCAGTCCTTGAGATATTTCCTAAAAGGGGTTCTGCCCTTCCCTGCATCCTTCCCCATATCCGCGTCAATACATTCAGGCGTTCTCTTGACCAGATAAAAGCCGATATCTTTTTTGGTCGAACACTAAAATGGCCCTCGGGTGGAAAATGCGCAGCCGTCTCAGCGAAAACGGCAAAGAGAATAATGGGTGAAGGCCCGCAAAGCCTTGAAAATAAAGGGTTTTCGCAAATATCTCAATTGGTCTTACACTCCAGAAAAATATTCCTCACTCATTTTGAGTGAGGAATATTTTTATGGTTGCAGAGAAAGTTTGCATCTACAACTCTGGGTTATGAGACCGATGAGCGTGGCTCGTTGGGAAACGCCCTCGAGCGCCGCCGGCGGCGGATACAGCGAGGAGGGCGTTTGCGCAGCGGTCGAAAAAATCGAGCGGGCGAATAGCGCGAAGATTTTTTCGGGCACCGCAAGGGGCGCGAAGCGATAACCCGGAGGTCGGAGGTTCAAATCCTCCCTCCGCAACCAGAAATAATCCCTCGACCATTTGGTCGGGGGATTGTTTTTTGCTGTAAAATGGGGTTTGAACCTTCGACCGGAGGGTTAACCCGGGGCAAATTCTTCGACCGCCGCCAGTGGCGGATGTAGGGAGAAGAATTTGGCGCAGCGGTCGGCGAGTGCGACGCATAAGCGAGCAATGAGACGGGCACCGCAAGAGGGCCTTCGGAGGTTCAAATCCTCCCTCCGCAACCAGAAGCCCCCACTCGAAAGAGTGGGGGCCTTTTTTTGTTGTATTCAAGCGGGTTTGCGGGCATTATCCCTGCCGCATAAGCTCCAGCACTTCCTGCTCCTCCGGGATACTGTTGATGCCGCCGTGGTGGCGGGTGGAGAGGCTGGCGGCGCAGCAGGCGAAGCGGGTGATGGCGGACATCTCCTCTGCCGACAGCGCTTCCGGGGCTTTGTCGAGCTTCAACAGCCGGCTCATGGCACTGCCGCCGAAGATATCCCCGGCTCCCGTGGTATCCAACACATGGATGCCGGTGGGGCAGGCGGTCGTGCCACTGCCGCTGTGGTTGGCAAAATAGCAGCCCCGGGGGCCCATGGTGACATAAACAAGGCGGACGCCGTACTCCCGCAGCAGCTTTTGCGCCGCTGCCGCCGGAGTGGTGTGCCACAGGAAATCCACTTCTTCATCGCTGATTTTGACGATATCCGCTTGATGCAGTCCCCACTCCATCTGCGTTGCTGCCGCGGCGTCGTCCGGCCAAAGCGGTTTGCGCAGGTTGGGGTCAAAGCTGATGAGCTTGCCCTGCGCTTTGGCGTATGCCACCGCCCTTTGGGTTGCGGTTCGCGCGGGCTCATCAGTCAGACTTAATGTGCCGAAATGGAACACCCGGCAGGCGTCGATCAGGCTGTAATCCACCTCGTGCTCGGTCAGGCAGGTATCGGCGCCGGGCTTGCGGGCAAAGCTGAATTCCCGGTTTCCCTCGGCATCCAGCGTGACGAACGCCATGGTGGTGAAGGCAGCGGCGTCTTTTATGATGCCACGGGTCTCAATGCCGCAATCGGCGGCGGTTTTAACGAGCAGGCGGCCAAAGCGGTCGTCCCCGACCTTCCCGATCATTGCGGTGGAGCAGCCGTATTTTTGCAATGCGGCGAGGAAATTGCAGGGCGCACCGCCCGGCTGGGCCTTTAGCGTTGGGTATCCGGCAGCGTCGGCAGCCACCGGGGCAAAGTCAATGAGCATTTCGCCCAGGGCAACAATGGTGGGCATGAGAAAACCCCTTTCTATTTTGCACAGTAGTGCTATGCAAATGATTGCGCTTCACAAGAACGGCCTCGATGTCTTTTCCGTCCTGTGCTATTTCTTTGCAATGATTTTACCCGCTTTGCAGGCCATCGTGGAGCAGCAGCTTTTTTACGGCAAAGTTGTCACACCATGCTGTGCTTCGATAAATAGTTGCGCATTCTGTATGTTTTCTCCTTATATTCCAGTACCTTTTGCAGGATCATTCGTTTGCTTTTTGCCCGGATGAGTACTGTATCCCCATTTTGGAGTACGAAGCTGTCATTGGCCTCGCTGACATAATTCATATTGACCAGGTAGCTTTGGTGGCAGCGCAAAAACCGTGCGTCATTAAGCTCTGACTCTATTTCGTTTAGCTTTTTATACACATGGTAGGTGCGGCCATCCGCCCGGTGCAGGATGCACTTTGTATTGCTGCTTTCTACATACATGATCTCATTGACCGGGATAAATTTGATCGAGGATTTTTGCACAAGCCCATAGCTACCGCTTTGGTATTCCTGCAGAAGCCAATCCAGTGTGTGCCGGATATCCTTAATCCGGTACGGCTTTACGATATATCCGGAGGCATAGACGCTGTAGCTTTCCAGTGCATAATCGGCGCTGGCGGTGCAGAATACGATTCTGCCACGGTAGAAGAGCTCCCGCAGACTTTTCGCGATTGTCAGGCCAAAGGAATCCTCCATGAACAGGTCGAGGAAGATGATATCAAACTCCATTCCATCCATAATATCATAGTAAAGTGTTGTTCCGTGGTCATATAAGGTGAATTCGCAGCTGATGGATGCTTCGGAAAAGTATTTTTTAAGCAGGCTGTGCAAGATTCTCCGTTCCAGCTCATTGTCATCACAAATTGCCAAACGCATAAAAACAGGTCCTTCCCGGATGAGAGGGCACAGTCAATGCGCCCTCATGTACAGTTCATCCGCTATAATATCGCCGAGATGCACCGGGTCCACCTCGCCGTCATTCAGTTTACCCCGCAGCGTCTTTAGCCAGGCCAGATCACCGGATATGCCGTAGATGCAGTTCTGCACTTCCATAACGCCATCGTGCAGGGTGCAGGCACATACCCCGTACAGGGTTTCTCCGCCCTGGCCGACCGCTTTCTCGTTCTTGCTGATCACATAATAGTTTACCATAGTTCTTTCCTCCTCAATACTCTCTAAAAAACACCTGGTTCGGTGCTTTCCGCTTTGGTGTCTTGATTGTAGCAGAATAAGGGGAGAAAATGGGCCAAACATTGATTTTGGCGCGCTTTACCGAGAAATTGGAAGAGAAAACCCTTGATCATTTGAATTTCTACTTAAATTTCGCTTTTCAGCTCATGGATCGCATCGATCACACAGCAGTATTCCTCTGTCAACTGCCGCAGTAATTCCGGTGCGGGGACGCTCCCAGTATGCAGTACTTCACAAAGGGCTGCTGCGCGGTCTCCCAGCCGGTTCAGGCCCAAATTATAACCGATGCCCTTTAGTGTGTGCGCCGCACGGAAGGCGCTTTGCAGGTCGCCATTCTTCAGACTCTGCATCAGCCCCTCGTAGGAGGGATCATTCTCAAATTCCGGTAAATAAAATTTGACAATGTCTAGATCCTCCAGCCGCTCCAGCACATCGGAAAGGTCTCCCCCGACTGCCGCGTAGAATTTCGACATTGTCATTTCTTCCGTATTTGGTTCGCGCACAAAAATTACCCTTTCTATATAAGATTTATTGTTAATTCTGTAATATAGCATTTTTGACTGAAAATCAAGAAATCTTTGTCGAAAAATAATGTTTTATGATGAATAATCTGAATGGAAAATTATTAAATTATTTTCTTTTGTAATATCAGGGCGTATAAGAGTCTCATTAGGGACACCAATGATTGAATGCCTAATGCAAGCAGTCCCCGGCCATGATGGCCGGGGACTGCTGTGCTGTATAGAGGTTATTTGAGGAGGTCAGAAGGGAAGATCAAATTATACAAGGTCAGCCTTGAGACCGGGGATACGGGCAGAAGCTTTGGTGAGCAGCTCACGGCCCACTGCGGCTGCGTAGTCCCGTTTTTCTTCCTCGTTCACTTTGGTCAGGCGACCGTTCTTTACAACGGTTTCGCCATTGACCACGACGGTTTCTATCATTCTGGCATCGCCGCTGAGGACAATACAGTCTACGGGGTCATTGCAGCCGCCGGCATACTGCAGCTGGTTCCAGTTCATCAGGGTGAAATCCGCCGCCATGCCGGGCGCCAGATGACCGATATCGTTACGGCCCAGGGCGGCAGCGCCGCCGGCAGTGGCCAGGTACAGGATATCCTCGCAGCCGATGGAATCATCGCCCCAGCTAAGACGGTTGAGCAGGTAGCTGACACGGATCTCCTCCATCATGCTGGCGGAGTTGCTGCTGGCAGCGCCGTCCACACCGATGCCGAAGCGCTTGACACCGGCACGCAGCAGGTCGGGGATCCGGCAGGAGCCGGAGCTGAGGTACATATTGGAGATGGGGCAGGTGGAAATACCGGTGTTGGTATCCGCCATCAGCTGCACTTCCTCATCGTTGAGGTGAATGCAGTGGGCATAGTAGAAGCGGTCGCCCAGCAGGTCGTGACGACGGAACCACTCGGCGGGACGGCAGCCGTAGTGCTCCTCCACAAAAGCCACCTCGCCGCGGCTTTCCGCCAGGTGTCCATGCACTTTGATGTCCAGCTTTTCGGCCAGATCGATGGTAGCACGGACGATTTCTTCCGTTTCATAATAGGCGATGCTGGGGCCGATGCCGACCTGACACATCGAGAAACGGGAAGGATCGTGGTACTTTTTCACCAGCCGTTCGGCGTCACCCATGACGCCTTCGATGCTGTCCACCACCTCGGGAGGGACAATATCGCTGGTGACGGAGTGATAACTGCGCACCGGATGGAAGCGGATGCCCAGTTCCTTGGCCGCTTCAATCTCGGCATCCACCAGGCAGGTAACGCCGACGGGGTGGGGATACCACAGGTCATTGGAGGTGGTGATACCGGTTTTTAGTCCCTCGCCCAGCGCCACATAAACACCGGCACGGGCTACATCAGTGTTCAGGTCCTTATAGATCTCGTACATGGTGGTGAGCCAGGGCTCCAGGCGCAGGCCTTGAGTGGCCTTGATATTGCGGATAAGAGTCTGCCAGGTGTGATGATGTGTATTGACAAAGCCGGGCAGGATAACGCGGCCGCTGGCATCTACTACTTCATCGATGGTGACGGTATCGCCAAGGGTGTCCTTGAGGTTTTTGCCGATGGCCTTGATCTCTTTGCCGCTGATGAGCAGATCCGCATGACGGTAGCGGCGGCGCTCCTCATCCATGGTGATGATCCAATCGGCATTTTGGTACAGTACAGTTTTCATAATGTTTTCTCCTTTCGCCGGGATCAGGCGGCCTTTTCTTCCTTTTTCTCAGGCAGGATGAGGCTGAGAACAACAGCGGTGATGGCGGTGCCGGGTACGCCGCTGAGCAGGCTGGAAGCCCAGAAGGGCAGCGCTGCCAAAGCATCGGGAGCCGCGCTGAAGCCAACGCCGACAGCCAGAGAAATGGCCACGATGGTGGTGGTACGGGCCGTGAGCGGGCCGCCATTATGGATGACATTCATGCCGGAAACCAGGATGGTGCCGAAAGCGGAGAGGGCCACGCCGCCCAAAACAGCGGAGGGAATGCAGGAGAATACAGCGCACAGTTTGGGGCAGAGACCGCAGAGACCTACTACACCGCCGGCGATGGCAGTGACATAGCGGCTGGTAACACCGGAAAGACCGCACAGACCGATATTGGCGCTGCCGCTGATGACGGGAACCATATTGAACATGGAAGAGATAACGCTGCCAACGCCCTGGGCCAGTACGCCGCCCTTGGTCTCATGGCTGGTGGGCAGGCTGTTCTTTGCCAGCATGGAAGCGGTGGTCTGGTCGCCCATCAGTTCAACCAGGGCAATGAAGCACAGGATGGAGATGGAGATGATCGGGCCAAGCTCAAACTTGATGCCGAAGTGCAGGGGCTGGGGGATACGGATCCATGCCTCCTCGCCAATGGGGGAAAGATCCAGCTTGCCAAAGGCGGCGGCCGCGGCGCTCATGACCAGAATGGCAATGAGGGGAGAAGCCTTGGAAAGGAAGTTCTTGCTGCAGAAGTAGTTGAGCAGGACCATGATAATGATGGTGCCGGCAGCCAGCAGCAGGTTAATGGGATCGCCGTAATCAGCGGAGCCTACACCGCCCGCACAGTAGCCAATGCCAACGCTGCAAAGGCTGAGGCCCAGGGCCATAACGACCGCGCCGGTGATATAGGGCTTGAACAGGATAGAGAGCTGCTTATGCAGGCCGGTCCACAGAATGGTGGTGATAATGCTGCCAACGAGGCAGGCACCAGTGAACGCCGCCAAACCGTACTGGGCGCCCAGCGCAATGCCGGGGGCAACGAAGACGAAGCTGCACTCCAGCGGGATGGGCAGGCGCGCGCCAATGGGGCCAACGCCGATTGTCTGCAGCAGGGTGGCGATGCCGGTGACGAGCAGACAGCCAGCCACCAAAATGGTGATCTCGCTGGCGGAAAGGCCGATGCCGGCGCCAATAAGCAGCGGAACGGGCAGAACATTAAAAACGAGAACGACGATTTGCTGGATACTCAGCGGGACCGTTTCTTTGATGGGTGGGCAGTCATTCAGACTGTAGCCGACGGGGATCTTTGACATAGGGGACAACTCCTTCCAAAACATCAGATCTTTTTGTAACATCAAGCGCTTGCTTCTTAATGTAACATTGATTATCTGTTACATCTGCATCTTAGCAAGGATTCGTCAAGATTTCAACAGTTTTTTGCGTTTCCGCCAATATTTCAGCGGAATGGACAACATTTTGATGTAACATTTGTTCATTGTTACATTCATATCAAACAAAAGCCGGAGAGCTGCGGCCCTCCGGCTGGAATTTACTTCATAATGAAGAGCTTTTTGGGGCAGAGGGAGACGCATAGGCCGCAGCCGCTGCAGGCGGCGGCATCGACGGTGATGCCCTCCGTCCCCTGAGAAATGGCATCGTACAGGCAGGCGCCCACACAGCGTGCTCGGCAGCCATCGGGGCAGGTGCCATCGCAGGGAGCGGCCATTTTGACCCGCAGCAGGCGCTCTGGCAGCTCCTCAAAAGCGGTAAGAGAGGCGAGTGCGTTGCCGCGCAGCTCATCTAGGGAAGAATAGCCCTTTTCCCGCAGCCAATCCTCCAGCTTGCGCAGTGTTTCGGTGATGTGCCCATAGCCCCGCAGCATGATGGCGGAGCCCATCTCCACCGCAGTGGCGCCCATCATCAGGAACTCGATGATGCTGTGCCAGTCCTCCACACCGCACATCGCGGCGATCTCACAATCGGCCAGCTGATGCAGTACCGCCGTTGCCGCCAGCGAGAGCGGACGCAGATGGCTGCCGGTGCAGCCGCCGATGGCCGCCATTTCGCAGCGAGCGTTTTCAATATCCACGCCGTTGATGCCCTCCAGCGATTCAATGGCACTGATGGCACGGGCGCCGTTCTGGGTGATTTGACGGGCAAAGGCAGGATTGAGCGCCGCATGGTGCGGCAGCCGCACCATAACGGGGATTTCCACCGCCGAGGTGACGCTGCGCACCATTTCCCCGACCTCCTCCGGCCGAATACTGATATCCTCCAGCTTGGTGCCGATGGGGGTAAAGCAGCACAGCTCCAGCGCATCTGCACCTAGGCGCTGCATGCGGCTGGCCAGGTACCGCAGCTCGGAAGGGGTCGTTCCCCGAATATTGCAGATGAGGAAGGCGTTGCCCTTTTGCAGGCGCTCTACCTCCTGCTCCACATCCTCCAGCGTCATGGTGCTGTACAGGGTGGTATTGTAAACTTCGCCCTGACGGTAAAAAATACGCGGGCTGACGATATGGCTTTTTTCCAGGGCGATGGTCTCGGTAACAACGGCCGCCGCACCGGCGTCAATGGCCTTCTGCATGGCGGCGGCATCACGGCACCAGGGACCGGCTGCCGCTATAATAGGATTTTTGAGCGGCAGGCCCATAAAATTGACGGATAACAACGACATTTTGTACCCTCCTTACTCAAACAACTCGTAGATCTCTTTGCGGTTGCCGCAGCTGCGGCGGATCTTGAGCTTGGATTTCAATACGATCTCGTGGGTCTCCACCTGGTACAGCGCGCTGTCCTCGATGAGCTCGATGAGGCGGCGGGCTGCCACCGCACCCAAAC
>ERZ780177.482-NODE-482-length-44060-cov-5.601863_pt1 | contig 44060 bp, 38 predicted proteins | sample MGYA00510973_ERZ780177 | MGnify/ENA primary metagenome ERZ780177 (study PRJEB29588, sample SAMEA2144396) | human gut metagenome | biome: human gut; feature: human-associated habitat; material: faeces | place: Denmark | collected 2008/2010 ...
CAACAAAATTATGCTCGAAAATCCGCACACATTTCTTATGAAGACAGGTTCTTATTTATCCAAGCCCTTTTGCACATAAGGCGTTTTAAGAAATCTATGGTAAAAGATAAATCCGACTGTGGTTGTGATGATCTCCGTAACAGGGAATGTGAGCCAAAACCTTTCCAGTCCGAACCGTGAGAAGATATATCCCAGCGGAACGAACAGTATGACCGTTCTTATAACTGTCAGCAATGAGCTTTTCACGCTGCTTCCCACCGCCTGAAAGAACACGGGGAAAATAAGCGACGTAACCATGGGGATAAAGCTTATGCCGATTATCCTGAGCCCGAATGTTCCTATCGCCACCACCTGCTCGTCAGAACTGAACACCCTCAGCATCTGCTCGGGGATAACTGCAAAACATAATGTTCCCAGCGACATAAGCGCTATGCCGAATATGACCGAGGCGGACAATGTCTTTTTGCAGCGCTCGATATTGTGCGCCGCATAGTTGAAGCTTATGACAGGCACTATGCAGGTCTGCATTGCTCCCAGGGGGATAAAGAAGAAGGTCTGCCACTTGTAGTAAAGTCCCAGCGCTGTGACTGCCTGATCCGAAAAGCCTGAAAGTATAAGGTTAAGTCCAAGGATATAGAACGTGTATGCGGACTGCATAAGGATATTCGGCGTGCCCAGAGCGAATATGCGCTTTATGTATGCAGGGTATTTTCTCCTGTCGGGAGACCTGCGGAAGCCTTTTTTCATAACAACCAGCGCCGCAGCTATCTGACCCGCAACTGTGGCGGCCAGCCGCTCCCGATATGCCCATTTTGGGAAGCCCGAACATTCCGAAAATAAGCAGAGGGTCAAGGATAATGTTGGTGATCGCACCTATTATCTGCGCCGCCATAGGCGTTTTCATATCACCGTGAGCCTGCAGGATCTTTGTCCACACGCTTTCAAGGAAAAGCCCGAAGCTGAACACGCACACTATCCTGCCGTATGCGATAACATCGGCAATGACCGCAGGCGAGTCGGTGGACATTTTTGCATATGCGGGCATTATTGCATAGCACACAGCGGCAAACAGCAGCCACATCACCACAGCCAGCGGAGTTCCCACTCCCGCATACTCGTCGGCTTCCTTTGTTCCGCCCGTGCCAAGCTTTGCTGCCATGGCGGTGTTTATTCCCACACCCGTTCCCACAGCAAAGGCTATCATCAGCAGCTGTATGGGATAGATTATTGAAAGGGCGGTAAGTCCCGAATCGGAAGCCCTGCCAACGAAAAAGCTGTCAACTATGTTATAAAGCGCCTGAATAAGCTGCGCCAGCATTACAGGCGGAGCAAGCTTCAGCAGAACTTTGCTTATCTTCTCCTTGCCAAGCAGTTCGTTTGTATCCATTTTATGACCATTCCTTTCGGAAATAATATGCAGCTTTAATATAATATCACATCAGCATAAATATTTCAAGCTGTGCCGACGCTGCTTGATGTGAACTTTATTCAATTAAAATCCCTGCAAATCATTGACATCAATGTTACAATAGTGTTATAATCATTAAAAGACATTTTTGGGGGTAATTATGGCTATCATAGGAATTGATCTGGGAACTACAAACAGCCTTGCCGTATGCTACAGGAACGAAAAGGCTGAGATTATAAAAAACAGTCTGGGAGATAACTATCTTCCCTCTGTTGTCAGCATTGACGACAATGGCGAGATACTTGTGGGCAGGGTGGCAAAGGAGCGGCTTATATCCCACCCCAGCGCCACAGCGGCAGAGTTCAAGCGGATAATGGGTCTGCGCCAGACCGTAACTCTCAGCGGACGGAGCTTCTCTCCCGAGGAGCTGTCCTCCCTTGTGCTGCGCAGGATAAAGGAAGATGCGGAAGCCTATCTGGGCGAGCCTGTGACCGAGGCTGTCATCAGCGTGCCCGCATATTTTGACGATAACTGCCGAACCGCCACCAAGCTTGCCGCAAAGCTTTCCGGCATTTATGTTGAAAGGCTGGTAAATGAGCCATCCGCCGCAGCACTTGCCTATCAGGCACGCCACGGCTTCGGGGACGGCACATATATGATAGTGGATTTCGGCGGAGGCACCCTTGATATCTCCATAGTCGATTCCTTTGACAGCGTTATGGAGATACTTGCCGTTGCAGGCGACAATCATCTGGGCGGTAAGGACTTTAACGAAGCCATTGCCTACTACTTCTGCAAGGAAAACGGCATTGACATGAACACCCTCTCCCCCGATGACAAGGCGATAGTATATAGGCTGGCAGAGGAATGCAAAATATCCCTTACCACCCAGCCAATGGCAATGATGATAGCAAACATCGGCGGCAAGCAGCTTTCGCTGACCCTTGACAACAACAAGCTCATAGAGGTCTGCTCCGCAGTGTTTGAAAGAGTGGCATCGCCTGTAAGAAAAGCGCTCCACGACAGCCGTCTCAGTATTGATGATATCGACGATATAATACTTGTGGGCGGCTCATGCAAAATGCCCACAGTCAGGGCGTTCATCGAAAAGATAACAGGCAAGCGCCCCTGTACAGATATCGACCCGGATACTGCCATTGCTCAGGGAGCAGGCATTTTTGCAGGCATAAAGGACAGAAACGACAAGCTGAAAGACATTATCCTCACCGATATCTGCCCCTTTTCCCTGGGAACGGACGTTCTTGACATACAGAGCCGTGAATCGGTAATGGACTTCATCATCGACCGCAACTCTCCCCTGCCCACCAGCCGTGAGCATATCTACAGCGCCGTGAACGACGGTCAGACCGTGTCAAAGTTCAAGTTCTATCAGGGCGAGAGCCGTGTGCCCTCACGCAACCTGTACATAGGCGAGCTTTGTGTAAAGCACCCGCCTGCACGAAAGCATCAGCCCACCTGCACCGCCCGCATGACCTATGACATCAACGGGATACTTGTGGTCGATGTCACCACTTTAGCGGATAATAAGCACTACAGCCACGTAATGCTCAGCAGTTCAAACAACATGAGCGATGAGGAGATAAACGCCGCCCTCAAAAAAATGGAAACTCTTAAAATAAGCCCTGCGGACAAGGAAGAGAACCGTCTGCTCATTGCCCGTGCCGAGCGCATTTATGAGGAAGCTCTGCCCGAGGAGCGCTATATGATAGACAATGCTCTGAGCAGCTTCAAGGCAGCACTTAATATGCAGAACAACCGCCGCATTCACGAAGCTGCGGAGGATCTGACCGCTCTTCTGGACAATCTGGAATACTGATATGTGGAATATACTTGGAATTGAGCCTACAAAGGACATAAGGGAGATAAAGCGTGCCTATGCCCGCCTTGCAAAGCAGTACAATCCCGAGGAACACCCCGAGGAGTTCAAGCGGATATTTGACGCTTACAAGTCCGCCTCTGCCCTGGCAAGATCGGTAAATGAGCGCCGCAGCGATCCGATCGTTACGATCACAGCAGCCGCTCCCGAAGTGAAAGAGCAGGAACAGCTACAGCCTGAGCAGCATGAGCAGTCAGAACAGACTGAGTTCAACTTCACCTCCGTGGATATTTTCCCCGACTTTGAGATAACTCCACAGCTGGCTCAGGAAAAGTTTTTGCAGAACATTGCTCTCATACTTTCCGACAAAAACAAGCGTGACGATATCTCCTGCTGGAAATGGCTGCTGGGAAAGCCCACATTTCTGTCCGTATGCGATGACAAGGGCTTCAGAAAAAAGGCTCAGAAGCTGCTTGACAAGGAGCTTCTTGCGCCGAATGTATCATCATACATTGCAAGCAGGTTCAGCCGTGGCTCACGGGCTTTGCCGCAGAAAAAGGGCGACAAATGGGCGGTTTACATCTCCCACAGCGGCAAAAAACCCCCGGAAAGCTACAAGGTGCCAAGCTATATGGGCGGCCCAAGCCTGCTTCATCGCACCGCTCCGCAGCTTATGACCATGGTTATCATATCTTTGATATTCTTTGCTCTTGTACTGGCAGGCAGCCTGTTACAGCAGTATTTTTCATAAGCCAAAACTAACGAAAGGCATTTACATATAAATGTGGAATATACTTGGAATTGAACCTACAAAGGACATAAAAACCATAAAAGCGGCTTACGCAAAGCTTGCAAAGCAGTACAATCCCGAAGAACACCCCGAGGAGTTCAAGCGGATATTTGACGCTTACAAGTCTGCCTGCGCATATGCACGTTCGAAGAACACGCCAGAGCCGCAGAAGCCCGACACCACCCAAGAGGGTCTGAACCTTTCCTTTGCACCAAAACAGGAGCCGTCTCAGTCAGATGAAAACGGGCAGGAAAATGCCTTTGATTTCTCCAATGTAAATGATGGCGCAAAGCCTCAGCCGCAAAGGGAAGATAAAAAAGAGAATAATGCCCTTGACTTTTCCTCTGTAGATGAAGCACCAAAGCCTGACGCCGACGATGAAGAAATCTGCGGCTTTGATTTCAGCTCCCTTGACCCCGAAAAGCTCAATCAGACAGATGAAGAGCGCATGGAAGCTATGCGGAAGTTCTATCTTGAAAAGATACGCCGCATGGTAATGAAAAAATCCACTGCCGACAATTATCAGCTGTGGTACGAGCTGCTGAACAGCCACGACTTTTCCCGTCTGGCAGCAGATGAGGACTTCCGCCTGGAAGCCACCTCGCTGCTTTACCGCACCACATACACCAAGGAAGTGGCAAACCTTATCGCCTACTGCTTCGGTCACGGCGCTTCATACATCTGCGTCAACTCCATTTCCAACGAGTGGCAGGTTCGGCTGATAACACCTAAGGCATCACGCCGCCGCACACGCTTTATATCCGAAAGCCCCTCAAATATGCCCAAATGGGTGGGCGTTGCAGCCGTCATCATAGCTATCATGCTGTTTATCGTCTGGCCCATGTCTATACTCGCCTCGGACAACAGCTCATCGAACAGAATGCCTGAATACACTCCGCAGGAGCAGGCACATGACCCTGACGAATATCTTATCGACGCATTTGTAGATGCCGCCAACGACCATTCCTATGACCTTGAAACCCTTTACCCCATGTGCGTGGGCAAGTGGGAAAATGAGCAGGGATATATCATCATTGACGAAAGCTACGGATATGCGCTGTGTTTCAACGGCGACACTGCCGCAGGCTCCGTTTCCGCAGTTCCCGCCGAAAAGGGCACAACGGTTTATGCCAGCCTTACATCGGATAATCCAAAATATGACGGCACCCTGCTCGGCATAGTTTTAATTTCAAAGGACGGCAAAAGTCTTTCCGTCATATTCCCCGACAAAACCACCACCGTTATGTATAAGGCTGATGAAGCGGAAACGGAAGTGACCGCCGCACAGACCGAAGAGACGCAGGCGGAGACCTCACAAACGGAAGACGAAGGAATATCCGAAAGCTATGATATCGACGGCTTTTCCGTAACAGTCACTGCCTACAAGGATAAGTCCTACACCGATATAGACATGACAAACACAAGCGATAAACCCAGTCTCAGCGCTCCAAAGGTGCTTTATGAAAATCGCTTCTTTGAGGACTGCACCGAAGCAATGCTCTACTACCCCAGCGGAATGTGCGAAAGGGTGCCGATAAACGACGGCATACCCGACACGCAGAACAACGAGGTCTATCTCCCCGTGCTGTGGGAGGACACTGACAAGTACAGGCAGGACGACATCACAAGTCTCAGGCGGGTCGAACCGGGCGAAACCATGAGCGCCCGCTGCATTTTTGAGAAATAATATCAAACAGGGCTGCTGCGGATATACCGTAACAGCCCTGTTTCTTGCATTATTACTTTTTTCAATGAGATACTTTTGATGATCTTATACTAATCACCAATAAAACTATAGACAAAAAATCATCGCATAATCCATATACGCAAGATTATGCTCAATTTTTTGTATAGTTTTTAATTGGTGCTTAGTATCAGCAGGTTGTCTTTCAGTAAGTCCATAGCTATTTCTCCAAAAAATAAAGCCAGATAAGAATAACATCTTATCTGGCTCATGATGATCATGTCCATCCGGGAATCTCACTTAAAAAGTGAAACACATTGCAAGGTGCTTGTATGCACCGTCCGACTTTGCTGATTATAGCAAATGATATATGCAATGTCTATATTTATATCCACGACTTATTTTTTGACTGTTAGTGTGTTTTTGTGCAAAATCACGGCGGCGAACCGCCTATTTACCCGAACATCATCTCGCCAAACTTTATGGCATATTCGTTCCAGAAAGTCATATCATGACCGCCCTTGCTTTCAAGATATATGTGCTTTGCGCCTATGCTGTCAAGGAACAAGTGGAACTGCCTGTTTTCAGCCAGAAGAAAGTCCTCCGTTCCGCAGGCCATGAATATCTCGGGAAACCTGCCGCTTTTGTGAAGTCTTTCCGCCAGCACCTCGGGATTGTTGTCGCTTTGTTCCACGGTATCAAGGTCGCCGAAGCAGCTGCGGTAATAGTCATAATTGGCAACGCCGTTGTTCTCCCCCTCTTTCATGTGTGCGATCTGGTGCACTATCAGCGCAGAGGAAAGAGCTGTGACCTTGCCGAAATTATCAGGGTACGCAAATGCCGTGTGAAGTGCGCCGAAGCCGCCCATGGAAAGCCCCATTATATATGTCTCATCGGCGCTCATTGCCAGACCGAAGGTCTTTCGCACATATCTTACCAGCTCATCACCCACATAGGTGCAGAACTTCCGCCCTGTGGCAGCTCCGTTCAGCCAGAAGGAATTCTCGCCGCTGGGCATGACCACGGCAAAATTATACTTCTCCGCCACCCATGTCGGCATCCAGTTGAAAGCCTTATCCGTGTAGCCATGGAGCAGAAAAAGAGTTTTCATTTTCCGCTTTGAATACTCCGTTTCCTCCCGTGGGATATCCGCACGAAAATCATTCGGGATAAACATTTTAAAAGTAACGCTGCGCATCAGCGAATTTGAAAAGAAGTCTATTGAAATATCAGCCATAAAAAAGCCCCCTTTTCAAATATTATACGTTATTATAATACCTTTGTAAAGAACATTAAAGAAAAAATCCCCTTATTTGCCTTATAATAAATAGAAAATTATTATATAAGGAGTTATGTAAAATGAAGGATCTGTCGATCTACACAAATGATTTTATAAACTATTGCAGGCTGCACAAGGGTCTGAGTGCCAAAACACTGCGGGCATATTCCATTGACCTGAATCAGCTTTGGGAACGTACCCACGGCGACCTGAGCAAAGCATCTATCTGCCGGTACATATCCCATCTTCACAAAAGCTACAAGCCCCGAACCTGCCGCCGAAAGATCGCCGTTATCAAGGCTTTTGTACATTTTCTGCTTATAGATGACATTATAGACAGCAACCCCTTTGACAAAATAGACGCATCATTCCGTGAACCGTCGCTGCTGCCGAGGACGATACCGCTGAGCATCATAAACGGCATTCTCAAAGCGGCGTACAACGAACGCAAGCTTGCCAAAAACGCCTATTCGGACAAAATGTGCCTGCGTGACATCGCCATTCTGGAAATGCTCTTTGCCACAGGCGCAAGGGTGTCGGAAATGTGCTCCCTTACTCCCGATGACATTGATCTGGAGTACCATTCCGTCAGGATATTCGGCAAAGGCTCAAGGGAGCGCATAGTGCAGATAGAAAATACAGACGTGCTGGAGATCCTCAGGGAATACAGCAGCGCATTCAGCTCGGATATCATATTCTCGGGATATTTCTTTGTAAACAGGCTCCACAGGCGGCTTTCCGAGCAGTCCGTGCGGGAGATAATAAACAAATACGCCCTTTTGTGCCGTGAGGACATACACATCACACCCCATATGTTCAGGCATTCCTTTGCCACGCTTCTGCTGGAGGAGGACGTGGATATCCGCTACATACAGCGGCTTCTTGGGCACAGCTCCATCACCACCACCCAGATATACACCCACGTTGCCATGTCAAAACAGCGTGAGATACTTTCCGCCAAGCACCCGAGAAATAAGATAGATATTTGACCCGATCTGCTCCCCCATACAGTGCCAAACCCTGATTTTTTTATTGCTATTTCAGCCCCTATATGTTATAATAATAAATAATGTCATTTTATAAATATACTTCTCAGAAAGGAACGATAATATATTATGAACGACGGATTTGTAAGATGCGGCAGTGCTGTGCCCGATATCAAGGTGGCAGACTGCGCCTTCAATGCCGAAAAGATAATCGAAAAGGTTCGTGAAGCTGCCGAAAACGGCTGTTCGGTGCTGGTTTTCCCCGAGCTTTGCATCACAGGCTACACCTGCGGAGACCTTTTCCTCTCCGAAACACTGAAAAACGGCGCTGCTGCTGCGCTCAAAACCATACTTGCCGCCACAGCCGAGCTTGATATACTTTTCATTGTCGGACTTCCCGTCCCCCACCTCAACAGGCTCTATAACTGCGCCGCAGTGTGCTGCAAGGGCAGGCTGCTGGGTCTTGTCCCCAAGCGCAATATCCCCAACTATTCCGAATTTTACGAGGCAAGGCATTTTTCCCGCTGGGAAATGGGCTGGGACGAAAATGACTGTGTTAATATTGATATGGGTCTGGGCTATACCGTTCCCATGGGCGAACTTATCTTCTCGTGCCAAAACTTCCCACAGCTTATGATAGCTGCTGAGATATGCGAGGACCTGTGGGTACCAAATCCCCCCTCGGTAACGCTGTCAGAGGGCGGCGCTGTTATCATCTGCAATCCCTCCGCTTCCGATGAGGTCATAGGCAAAAAGGAATACCGCCGTGACCTGGTAAGAATGCAGAGTGCAAGGCTTGTGGGCGGATATATCTACACCGACTGCGGCTTCGGTGAGTCAACCCAGGACATGGTCTTTTCGGGTCACTGCCTTATCTGCGAGAACGGCTCCGTTCTTTCTGAGAAAAGGACATTCAGCGGCAGCGGCATCATTTACGCCGACCTTGACCTTGAACGTCTGGCAAGCGAGCGCAGAAAGATGACCACCTACGGAAATTCCGCAGAATATAAGCTTTCTCTTATCACTTTCAGCATGGATATCCCCGAAAATAAGGAGATAAAGCGTTTTTACGCACCAATGCCCTTTGTCCCCGCAGACAAGGCAGACCTTTCCGCACGCTGCGAGGAGATCCTCACCATGCAGGCAACAGGACTTGCCACACGCCTTAGGCACATCGGCTGCAAGACCTGCGTTATCGGTCTTTCGGGCGGACTGGACTCCACTCTTGCTCTTATCGTCACTGTTCACGCCTTTGATATGCTCTCCCTTGACCGCAAGGGCATAATCGCCGTGACCATGCCATGCTTCGGCACCACAAAGCGCACCAAGAGCAATGCGCTTATCCTGGCGGAAGCCTATGGCGCTTCTATCCGTGAGATAGATATTACAAAGTCCGTAAGGCAGCATTTTGAGGATATCGGTCAGGAGGAAAGCGTTCACGACGTTACCTACGAAAACTGCCAGGCAAGAGAGCGCACTCAGGTGATAATGGATATCGCCAACAAATCAGGCGGCATAGTTATCGGCACCGGAGACCTTTCCGAGCTGGCGCTGGGCTGGGCTACCTACAACGGCGACCATATGTCCATGTACGGCGTTAACTGCTCTATCCCCAAGACCCTTGTTCGCCATCTGGTGGCATATGAGGCGCAGATGTCGGAGGGTCAGCTTTCCGAGGTGCTTCGTGATATCCTTGACACCCCCGTTTCCCCCGAGCTGCTCCCCCCCTCCGAGGACGGCACGATTTCACAGAAAACAGAGGATATCGTAGGTCCCTACGAGCTGCACGATTTCTTCCTTTACTACACCGTCCGCATGGGCTTTACCCCCAAGAAAATATTCCGCATTGCAAAATGCGCCTTTGCAGGCAGATATGACGATGCTACTATCCTCAAATGGCTCAGGACATTCACATGGAGATTTTTCTCCCAGCAGTTCAAGCGCTCCTGTCTCCCCGACGGTCCCAAAGTGGGAAGCGTTACGCTTTCACCCCGTGGTGACTGGCGTATGCCCTCCGACGCATCGGCTGCCCTCTGGCTCGCCCAGCTGGACGAGCTGAAATCAAAGATAAACTGAAAGGCGGTGCTATGATGAAGCTCAATGAAATAGTTCTGCGATACCTTAAAGGTCAGAAAAAGCATACGGTGCTGACTGTCCTTGCCATAATCGTTTCAGTTGCGTTCATGACCATAATCCTGTCCGCAGTTTCGGTTTACCGTGCGGCTTCGCTGAATATCTCCCGTGAGACCAACGGCACATATCATATAGTATTCAACGGTCTGGACAAGCAGCAGCTCATTGATATCCGCAGCATGGATATTTTTGAAAAAACTGAGATATACAGCATTTCCTCCTATTCGAGCAGCGTTGATATGGACTTCGTTAAAATGGCGGAGGACAACGCAAAGGTGGAATATCTGCTGGTGAACGGTCTGCCTGTTGATGATAACTTTCTGAGGCTCAACGCCGATGACTGCGACCTGCTGCCCCCCTCCATGCGCACTGTGACCGGCGGACGGCTTCCCGAAAAGGACGGCGAGCTTGTTATCAACAGTGCCAACGCCGAGCAGTGGGGATACCCCGAAATAGGCAGCACCGTCAATGCGGAGCTGTTTGTCTGCGGCGTTAAAACGGGAGCTGAAACTCCTGCGGGCACGCCTATGATACTGGCTGAGAATTTCGACATCACAGAGATAAGGGAGATTTCCTTTACCGTTGTGGGCTACAGCGACACTATAAATATGGTAAGCTACAACGATACTCAGCTCAAATCCTACAACTATCTTTCGGACAATCTTGTTGCCCGCTTCTCCGACAGCGCCAATGACTTTTACTGGGATATGGACAGGTCATTTTCCGCTCTGGGCTACGAGATAGATGACTTTGACTACGGCATGAATCAGGAGCTGCTTAACATGGAGGGCAGAGGCGTTACCGCCCGTTTCTCCCAGGCGCTTTCCTTTGCTGTGGAATATCTGGTAGTACTGTTCTTCATGTTCTGCATAAGAATGGTAATAGACAACTCATTTGAGCTGGCTTCAAAGGAGCGCATAAAGCAGTTCGGTCTGCTCAAAGCCGTGGGTGCTTCCAAAAAGCAGGTGTTCTCCCTTGTAATGTGGGAGGCATTTTATCTGGCAGTCCCCGGCGTTATCCTTGGTATCTTTGCAGGTCTGGGCAGCTCGGCAGCTATATTCTCCGCAGTAAAGAACCTGCCCTATCTCCACGATGTTTCCCTTGATTACGACCTGGCTTCCATGCTGGAATTTGATATCAAGCCTTATGTTTATATCTCCTCGGCTATTATCGGCTTCCTGTGGGTGTTCGTTTCGGCAATATCCACGGGTATGCGCTCCATCAAGGCTTCCCCTGTAGATGCAATGAGAGCCGCTGCCAAGAAAGAGAAGATAAAGCCATCACGCCACGGCTCGGGAATCGAGCAGGGTCACGGCTTTATCGGCGCATACTCCGCACTCAGCGCAAAGCGCAACAAAAAGCGCTATATCATCACGCTGGTATCAATGGTAATGAGTATCGTGCTTTTCACCGTGTTCTCCTACGGAATTGAGATCGCAACGGGCAATCTGCAGAATGAGTTCGATGTTAAGCGTATGCCTTATGACTACACCGCAAACCTCAGCGTTACCGACCCTCAGACCGTTTATGAAAGAGCGGAGCTGATGAAGCAGTCGGGATATTTCTCCGATGTTCAGTATGACACTCACCTGTCGCTGTTCGGCATGACATCTTCCGCAGGCATTGACGACGGCACGGAGCTTTCAAAGAGCGAGACTGTTTTCATCGACATTCACCCCGTAAACCGTGAGACATATGAAAAATACATTCAGTCCGATGTAAGCTACGATGATCTTTCAAACGGTCAGCTCATGCTTTGCAGCGGAATGTACTCCACCGCAGGAAAGCTGCTTTATACCGTTTACAGCAGTGCCCCCGAAAGCATCTCCGCCGCTCCCTTTGTGGATTACAAAGTAGATCTCCTTGACGAGCGCAGCTTTGATACGGCAGGCATCTACACCACCGACAACAGGGTATATCGCTCTACAGACGGCCGTATTTCCGCTGTTATGGCAGAGGAAAGCTACAATGAGCTTTTCGCTCAGTGCGGTGCAGACTCGGGCACATCATCAATAGCCGTTTCCGACGGCAGCGAGATAATAGTTTACAGCAGAACTATCTCGGCAAATGCAGCAGTCGGCATGGAAGAGCAGGCAGAGGTTTATATGAACAACCACTTCTACAATTCCTACAGCAACAACCTCTCCGATATGAACCTTTCCTACGCACTGCTCAGCATGATAAAAACAGCAGGCTATGCGGTGATAGTGCTTATCGCCCTCATTGCCCTTATCAACGTGGTAAATATCATCTCCTCCAACGTTACGGGCAGAACTTCCGAGCTTGCAATGCTCCGTGCCTGCGGAATGTCCAAAAAGCAGCTGAACAGGCTTATGCTCACCGAAAGCCTTTTCTATGCGGTAATGGCAGGCATCGCCTCACTTCTGATTACCGAGCTTGCTATTTTGGTGATACAGATACCCTTTATGACCCATTTCCACGACCTGGATATGGACGATCTGGGCTTTGCATTCTCCTATCTTGCCCCCATAAAGTACATCGTTATCGCAACGGCTGTGTCCTATCTGGCGGCAGCTGTATCCTCCGTTATCCCAGGCTCGCACATAGCAAAGGCACCTATCGTTGAAAGCATTGAAAGCGCAGAAATATAAGGAGCGGCAATGAACGAATTTGATAACATTTATCACACCGATGAATACCGCCGCTTCATGGTACAAAAAGAGGAAAACATATCCGACCTGTGCCGTGAAGAGCTGACTATCCCCCTTGACCTCGGCTACAGCCTGTGGTGCGGAGAATATGCCCACCGAACCGACAACGGCCGCTCATACAGATGCAGGCTGTTTTCCCCCGAGGGCAAAATGATCTATGGCTACACATTTTATTACAGCAGCTTTCATGAGACTGCGGTACAGGTGTTATCCGCTCCCGAGGGACTGTACTTTTTCTATACCGAGGGGCTTTACGGCTACAGCGTGCTGCGGCTTTCCGATATGGAACAAATGCACTATGTCCCCCGTGGCAATTCGGGTGAGTCATTTATCATCACCGACCTGCACTATTGCAGCGAAAACCGAATTGCGGCAGCAGGCGGCTGCTTCTGGGCATATCCGTATGATGTGGCACTTATCGACCTATCAGAGCCCATGAAAGAGCCTGAGAAGATGACCACGCTCTTCCCTATAGTAAATCCCGAGCATGATTATGACAGGTTTGAGGATATCGACTTTGTTCGCTGGGAAAAGGGCGGCAGGCTCATTGTCCGCACCGATACGGGCGAAGAATTTGCCTTTAATACTAACGACCTGAGAAAATTTATGGATTAAAATAGGATTAAAATGCTAAAAAACCATTGCTATTTTGTGTAACTTATGATATCATAATAATTGTTAAGAAAAACAAACGCCCCGTTATTATCTGACGGAGCATCATGACGAAAGGATTATGTTTTATGTGGACAGTTTCAATGCTTAAAGAGAACGCAAAAGCGGCACTGAAAAACTTTTACTGGCCTGCTTTTCTCGTTTCTCTCATCTTTATCCTGCTGACAGGCACAGGTTCAAGCAGCTCGGGAGGCGGCTCCTCAGATGAGTTCATAAACGAGTATTACAATAACTACAGCAATTCATCCGACAGCAGCTACGACTATGGCGATTACAGCAGCGACGATGATTATGATGATTATGATGATTATGATTACAGCTACGACTACGATGATGATATCGACAGCTCATTCTCTCAGGACGATTATGAGCAGATATTCAACGATATGTTCTCGGGCTTCGGCGATATGCTGGGCGATACCAGTGTCTCGGCAATAATATCTGTAGCTATCGCAGTGGTAATCATTGTAATGATAGTTACGCTGGCTTACAACATCTTCTTTGCAAATCCCCTTACAGTCGGCTACAACAATTTCTTCCTCAACGCACGCACGGGAAATGCTGGCGTGGGCGAGCTCTTCTCCCAGTTTAAGCATGGTCATTACATGGCAACCGTAAAGAATATGTTCTTCCTCAAGCTTAGACTTTTCCTCTGGTCGCTGCTGGTTCTTATCCCTATCGGCATCGGAGTTCTGATCTTTGCAAAATCCGACAGCAGAGATATAATGGGATCGCTTGTTCTTTCAATTCTTATAGTTGTTCCCCTGTATTTTGTGGCACTTATCCCTCAGATAATAAAGAAGTACGAGTACTTTCTTGTTCCCTACATAACCGCAGAAAACCCCAACATCACCCCCAACCGTGCCCTTGAGATAAGCTCTAAGACAATGAAGGGCGAGAAAATGCACTGCTTCGGTCTCCAGATGTCCTTTATCGGCTGGCTTATCCTCGGCGGACTGGCAGGAAGCATCTTTACTGCGTTCCTCGGCGTTCTGCTTGGCAGCGCTGCCACCGCAGCGGGAATGGCTCTCATTTACCCCTATCTTTACGCAACACTTGCAGAGTTCTACTGCTGCATGAAGGAAAAGGCTATTGCAACAGGCATTTCTTCCAGAGATGAGCTTGACGGACTGTACGGCCGTGCCGCAAACGCACAGCCTTTCGGTCAGCCCATGGGCTACTCCGATCATCAGGGCTACGAGCCATATCAACCCACTGCTCCCTCTCAGCCTGCTGACAACAGACTTTTCGGTGAGTCAAAAAGAGACGATAATGATGACAACTACAACGGACCTGAGATAAAGTAACACCTGAATAAGATACAATGGCTGCTGCGGTAATGCGGCAGCTTTTGTTTTTTCAGTAACACGCATTTTCTATTGGAGGCTATTTGATGATAAAAGATATTATTATTAGCCACGAAGCCGCTATGTGGGAAGCTGCAAGACGCTGTGACAGCTCCGCTTTTCTTGAGGTCGTAAGCGGATCTGCGGTCATGGTATGCGGCGGATCCAAATGCACCGGTGCTGACTACGCCCGCATCATAAGCGAATTTGACTGCAAGTCCTACAAAATATCCGATTTTGAGGTCATCGCTCAAAGCAATGATATTGTTCAAGTTCACTACATCATTGAAACAGTGGCTGAAAAGCCTGAAAATCAGGATCTTGCAGGCAGGTTCCACATCACCTCCACATGGAAAAAGGGGGACAAATGGAAGCTTATTTTCAACATGGATTCAAGGATATATGAATAAATGCAAAAAAACGCACGGTTGAAGTTAAAAGTTCAACCGTGCGTTTTTTTATCAATATCTTTTGCCTTTGAGCTTACAATATTCCTCGAACACTTTCAGGCAATCTTCCCTCTGCTCACATTCCAGCGGGATAATTTCCATGCCGTTTTTCAGTGCGGTGTAGAAATCCTCGTCCCTGAAGCCTATTTCTGCGGTGTCGTGAGCGGTGCAGCCGTAAACTATGCGGCTGATATTTGCCCACATTGCTGCGCTCAGGCACATGGGGCAGGGGTAAGCGGTGGTATAAAGCGTACAACCGCTCAGGTCGTGGCTGCCGATATTTTTGCAGGCATCTCTTATTGCCGCAACCTCGCCGTGCATTGTTGGGTCATGGTCGGCAAGCACTCGGTTGTGACCTTTTCCGATCATCTCGCCGTCCCTTACGATAACGGCACCGAACGGACCGCCCTCGCCGTTTCTGATACCCTTGTAAGCCTCATCGGCTGCTATATCCATATACATCATTTATGCAGTTTCTTCTCCTCTGCGTTTATCATGCCCATAAGCTCGCTTATTGCCTGATCTGTATTTCTGCGCTTTTGAGGTGCTGCGGGCTGAGGTGCCTTGACCTCCTTAACAGCTTCCCTGACGGGCTGTTTTACTTCCGGAATTACAGTGTGCTGTGCTTCATTGTGTGAAACCGCTTCCTGAACGGGAGCTGTCGGTGCAGCTTCAACAGCTGCAGGAGCTTCCTTAGATATATTCTCACTTGCTGTCTCTGGCTTCTTATCCTTATGAAGCTCGTGACCAATAGTGAAAAATCCTGCAGACTTTCTGTCGTTTACCTGCTCTTCCTCGTCTTCAACTATCTCCTGACGCTTTATTCTGCCGCCGTAAAGCTGGTCATCAGCCTTATCAGAAAGGTAGGAATAGAAGCTGTCGGTATTGGGTGTCTTGGGCTTGGGGATAACGTGCTTGGGCTTTTCCTTTTTCTTCTCTGCCTCGGGCTTTTCAAAGGTGAAGATAGGACCGTCCTTATCTATCTCGGCAGCCTTGCCGCTGTCATCAACGGTGAGAACGCCTGCCGCCTCATCTGCCTTCTTGGCAATGGGTCTGAGCTTCGGCTCTTCATCGGCGGGGATATCGTCGCTGAACATATCCTCAAATCTGTTGTCGGAATCCTTCATTATCTCGTCCAGATCGTCCAGAGAGGAAGCGTCCTCTTCCTTGCGCTTTACGTTGATTATCCTTATCACCTGGAACACTATTATAATAAAGCTGGGGATAATGATTATCAGCATTATTCCGAAAGTAGAAGTTACAAAGCCCAGCATTGAGCCAAGGCCTGCGCTCTGGTAGATAGCCTTTGCAATAACATTATCCCCGGGTATCTTGAACGTATCCGCAGCGGGAGCTGTGTCAAACTTTACCACGTAGGAAAGCTGACCGTTCTCGTTCACTATCTGCACAACTCTGGTAAGCACCGTGGTCTCATCGACCTTGCAAAGCACCACGCTGCCCTCCTTGATATTGTCTATCTCGGAAGCCTTTGCAATTATCGCCGTGCCTGCGGGGATATCGGTCTCCATATTAACCGCCATTGTGCGGTAGAAGGTGTATCCGAAGAACTTGGGTGTGGCGCCTGTTTTGCTGAACGCAAAATAAACCACCAGCATAAAGATTATAAGCACGATAAGAACTGTTATCACTATACCCTCAATAATATTGACGGGTGAGCGCTTTTTATCAGCAGAAAATTTTTTAGCCATAATTACCTCCGAAAGCTATAATTTTTTGTCTCTTCATAATTCGATACCTTTTATCATTATAGCATATCTGTCGGCAAATTTCAAACATTTTTTCATTATTTTTGTAATTGATCTGAAAACAGGAAAATGCGCCCCTTCGGTATTACCCTATCAGAGCGCATTTCCTTGCATTGTTATTTTCAGGGATGGAGATAGCTTTTAGTCCTCTTCGTTATCCTGGAGAGCGTCGTATCCGACTTCACCGGTTCTTACACGAACAACGTCCTCAACATTGTAAACGAAAATCTTACCGTCACCGATGTGGCCGGAGTAAAGTGCCTTTCTTGCGGCTGTGATAACTGTTTCAACAGGAACCTTGCAAACCACAACATCGACCTTTACCTTAGGAAGCAGTGAGGGTTCAACAGGAGTACCTCTGTAGTACTCGGCAGCACCTCTCTGAGTACCGCAGCCAAGTACCTGTGTAACTGTGATACCTGTTACGCCGATATCTGCAAGAGATCTCTTGAGAGTCTCGAACTTGTTCTGCTTGCACACAATAGAGATCTGAGTGTATTTGAGTCCGCCTTCGGGAATTGCTGCATCAGAAGCCTTGGAAGGCTTGTAGGTCTCAACGGGAACAGCTGCATTTACGGGAACAGGCTCGCCTGCTTCAGCATATGCCTCTGTATCAACTGCCATAACAAATCCGGAGTAAGAGCTTTCGATACCGTGCTCTTCGATATCCAGACCAACAACCTCTTCGTGAGCGGAAACTCTCAGACCGATAGTTGCCTTGATGATAAGGAATGTAATTGTGATAGTGATAGCTGCCCAAGCGCCTACTGTAAGAACGCCGAGAGCCTGACGGCCGAGAAGCTGGAAGCCGCCGCCGTAGAAAAGACCGTTAAGTGCTGTGAACTCATCTGCACTTGCATTTACGGGGATAGAATAGCCGGGAGCCTTAGATGTTGCGAAAAGACCAACTGCAAGAGTTCCCCAGATACCGTTAAGGCAGTGTACTGCGACCGCACCAACGGGGTCATCAATGTGGAGCTTGTAATCAAGGAACCATACACCGAAAGGAACCAGAAGTCCTGAAACGATGCCGACCATGATAGCGCCGAAGCAATCCATAACATCGCAGCCTGCGGTGATACCAACAAGACCTGCAAGGGAAGCGTTAAGGCACATTGAAACATCGGGCTTGCCGTACTTGAGCCATGTGAAGATCATGCAGACAACTGTTGCAACTGCGGGAGCAACTGTTGTGGTAAGGAATATAGATCCGAGCTGAGGGCCGCTTGTTGCAGCAGCACCGTTGAAGCCGTACCAACCGAACCAGAGAATGAAGCAGCCGAGAGCACCGATCGTCAGAGAGTGACCGGGGATAGCCTTTACCTTTACGATCTTGCCGTCCTTGTCCTTAACGAACTTGCCGATACGGGGACCAAGGAGCTTTGCGCCGATGAGAGCGGAGATACCGCCGACCATGTGGATAGCGCAGGAACCTGCAAAATCGTGGAAGCCCATCTGAGCCAGCCAGCCGCCGCCCCAGATCCAGTGAGCCTCAATGGGATAGATAAGAGCGGAGATAACGCCAGAGTAGATGCAGTAAGAAAGGAACTTTGTTCTTTCTGCCATAGCTCCCGAAACGATGGTAGCTGCTGTTGCGCAGAACACAAGGTTGAATACGAAGCCTGAGAAGTTGAAGTTATCATATGCTGTGAAAAGATCAAAACCGGGCTTGCCGATAAATCCTGCAACGTCCTCACCGAGAAGGAATCCGAAACCGATAAGAATGAACATTACTGTACCGATACAGAAGTCCATCAGGTTTTTCATGATGATGTTGCCGGCGTTCTTTGCTCTTGTAAAGCCCGTCTCAACCATTGCGAAGCCTGCCTGCATAAAGAACACCAGTGCAGCTCCTATGAGGAACCATATACCGAAGGCCTCGGCATTGACTGCCTCACTTATTGTTGATAAGATATTTGCTTCAGTCATTTTTAATCACCCTCCATTAAAACACACAACGGCACCGTAAAAATGAGTATTCCCTGACAGATACACATTTTTTCAGCGCCGTTGCTGTTTTTTTCTTTATGTCTGTATTATACTCCTTAATTCCGCCCATGTCAAGGGGTTTTTGAAAATTTATGCAATTAAATATATTTTAACTTGCATTTTAAGACTATATTATCCGTTTTATACAGTTACTTCCACAAAATTATGACATTTTATTATATTTATCATTCATTTTTGTGTATAGCCTATTTGCATATGGGCATAAAAAAAGCACCGCAGTGATGCGATGCCCTCATATTCATATAAGATGTGTGTTGACTCAGATGAGCTGTGCGTCCTTGTGTACGCCTGTGATGGAAAATACCACCCATTCCGCAATATTGGTGGCATGGTCAGCGATACGCTCCATATATTTTGCTATCATAAGCAGGTCAAGGGCGCTGTTTGCCTTGCTGCTGTCCTTGACTATCATATCGGTAAGCTCGGTCTTTACACGCAGGAAAAGATCATCTACTATGTCGTCGGACTCGATAACGCTCTTTGCAAGGGCTTCATCGTTATACACATATGCGTTTATTGCCCCTGTGAGCATCTTGACAGCTTCATCAGCCATTTTGGGTATATCCGCCAGGTCGGGCTTGTCGGGGCCTTCGTCCAGAAACAAAGCTATCTCGGAGATATCCACCGCATGGTCGCCTATGCGCTCCATATCGGTTATCATTTTAAGCGCTGCGGAAACACGTCTCAGGTCGGAAGCCACAGGCTGCTGCTGGAGGATTATTCTCAGGCAGCGGCTCTCTATCTGCTTTTCCATCTCGTCAATGTTGCAGTCAGCCTCTATCGCCTTTTTGTTAAGCTCATCATCACGGCGCACCAGTCCGTTGACAGCGGCAGTTATGGCGTTTTCAACCATTCCGCCCATGCGCACCATTTCAAGATTAAGCTCCTTGAGCTGTTCGTCAAATTGCCTTCTCAATGCCATCTTCCTTTCATTAACCGAATCTGCCTGTGATGTAGTCCTCTGTTCTCTTGTCTGTAGGCATGGAGAACAGCTTTTCGGTCTCACCGAATTCCACTATCTCGCCGTGAAGGAAAAATGCAGTCTTGTCGGAAATACGGGTGGCCTGCTGCATATTATGTGTAACTATTACGATGGTATAATCTTTTTTCAGGTCAAAGCAAAGCTCCTCTATCTTCATGGTGGAGATAGGGTCTAGGGCAGATGTAGGTTCGTCCATGAGTATTACCTCAGGCTTTACTGCCAGCGCTCTTGCAATACAAAGTCTCTGCTGCTGACCGCCTGACATTCCAAGGGCGGACTTTTTCAGTCTGTCCTTTACCTCGTCCCAGATAGATGCCTGCCTGAGGCTCTTTTCGATTATCTCATCAAGGTCAGCCTTTCTGCGGATACCGTGGGTGCGGGGGCCGTAGGCGATATTGTCATAAATGCTCATAGGGAAAGGATTGGGCTTCTGGAAAACCATGCCCACACGTCTTCTCAGCTCTGTTATCTCAATGTCCTTGTAGATGTTCTGACCGTCAAGGAGAAATTCACCCGTGATCTTGCAGCCCTCAACAAGGTCGTTCATGCGGTTGATGGATTTGAGCAGTGTGGATTTGCCGCAGCCTGAGGGGCCAATGAATGCCGTTACTTCGTTGGGTGCGATGTTAAGGCTCACATTTTTCAGGGCGTGGAAATCCCCGTAATAAAGGTCGCAGCCCGATATGCTGAGTTTATAGTCGGAAGGCTTTACAATATTTTCATTATCCATAAAATAGCTCCTAATAATTTTATCATGCTCCCTGACGGGCGGCAAATCTTCGTGCGATCATCTCTGCAATGGTGTTAAGGAGAAGAACTGTAGCCAGCAGGATAACAGCCGTTGCGGAAGCCTCACCCATGTGAAGTCCCTCTCTTGAAAGGGAGTACATATGAATGGACATGGTTCTTGCGGAGTCGAGAACGGATTCGGGTATCTTTGCCACAGTACCTGCAGTGTAGATAAGGGCAGCTGTTTCGCCCACGATACGGCCTATGGAAAGGATTATTCCCGAAAGGATACCGCTTGCAGCGGAGGGGAGAACTATTACGAACACAGTTCTCAGCTTGCCTGCTCCAAGACCGAAGCTTTCCTCACGGTAGCTGTCATCAACGGCGAGGAGAGCCTCCTCGGTGGAGCGGATTATGGTGGGAAGCACCATTATAGCCAGCGTAAATGAACCTGCCAGAATGGAATATCCCCACTTGATAGCTGTTACGAAGAAGAGCATTCCGAAAAGTCCATAGATGATGGAGGGAATGCCCGAAAGCGTCTCGGTGGCAAGTCTGATGATCTTTACCAGCTTGTTGCCTCTCTTTGCATATTCGCAGAGGTATATTGCGCAGAACACGCCCAGAGGCACTGCGATAAGCAGCGTGATGCCTACCATCTCAACGGTGGTGATGATAGAGGGCAGCATTGATACGTTTTCCGTGGTATAGTTCAGAGCGAAAAGGCTGGGTTTAAGGTAAGGTATTCCCTTTACGCACACATATCCTACCAGCGCAATGAACAGGAATATCGTAACTGCGCAGGCAAGTGTTACAAGTATCATCATTATCAGCGAAAAGGGGTGGGTCTTGTATGTTCTCAGCTTTTCCCTGAGCTTTGTCTTAAAAAGTTCGGCTTTTTCTGCCTTTGTCATAATGAGCCTCCTCAGTTCTTCTGCTTATTGAGCAGTGAGAAGCAGATATTGAGAATGAGTATGAATACGAACAGCACAACGCCTGTTCCGATAAGTGCGTCATAGTGAAGATCTGCTGCATAGCCCATTTCGGTAACGATGTTTGCTGTAAGGGTCCTTACGCCCTTGAGTATTCCCTTGGGCATTCTTGCCTGGTTGCCCGCAACCATGATAACTGCCATGGTCTCGCCGATAGCACGTCCTATGCCGAGAATAACCGAGGACATTATGCCCGATCTTGCGGCAGGGAAAATAACCGTTGCAACAGCTCTTTCGTGAGTTGCTCCCAGAGCAAGCGCACCCTCATAATAGCTGGAGGGCACTGCGTTCATGCTGCTCTCGGAAAGTCCCACAACGGTGGGAAGTATCATTATACCCAACAGCACGGAGGCTGTGAGAATGCTGTTTCCGTCTCCGCCGATATGCTGTCTTACCAGGGGAACGATAACGATCATTCCGAAGAAGCCGTAAACGATGGAGGGAATGCCTGCCAGCAGGTTTATCATGGGCTTGAACACGCCGTACAGCTTATTTGGGCAGAAGTGTGACATGAATATTGCTGTGAGAAGTCCTATGGGCACGCCCACCAGAACCGCTCCTGCGGTGATGTAGATACTGCCCAGTATCATGGGGAGTATGCCATAGCTTGCAGGCATGTCGTTGGGCTTCCACTTTTCGCCCAGCAGGAAGTCGAAAACGCCTATTTTTGAAATAGCGGGAACGCCGTTTACGAAAATAAACAGACAGATAAGTACAACTGCAAGTATGGAAACACACGCCGCAAGTAAAAATACGACGTGCATTACAATTTCAAGTATTTTATGTGATGATCTTGTTTTAGTTTCCATGCTCTTCTCTGCGGCAGTTGTCATTGCCGCCTCACTCACTGAACGTCTCCCCAGGAAGTGATCTCGCCTGTGAAAATACCCTTGATCTGATCCATAGTAATGTTATCAAGGTCGTTCCGGTTGTTTACGATAATTGCGATACCGTCCATTGCGATAGCGGTAGGAGTAAGACCAGCTTCAAGCTCGCTGTCCTTAAGGTCACGGGAAGCCATTCCGATATCGCAGGTGCCCTCGATAGCTGCCTTCATGCCGGAGGTGGAGTCGGACTGCTGAACTTCGATGGTAACATCGGGGTTAAGTGCCTTGTATGCTTCTGCAAGCTTTTCCATAACAGGTGTTACGGAGGAGGAGCCTGCTACAACGATCTTTCCGGAAGCGCCGCTTGCGGTGTAGCTCTGGGTATCGTCGGAAGGAATGTACTTGTTTGCCTCAATTACCTTCTGACCCTCGGTGCTCATGATGAAGTCGATGAAATCCCGGGACTGTGCGCTGAGGCCTTCCTTGACTGCAATGTTGAAAGGTCTTGCTACGGAGTAGGTGCCTGCCTTGATATTTTCAACGGAAGCCTCTGTGCCGTCAACGCTGAGAGCCTTTACGGTGTTGTTGAGGGAGCCGAGGGAGATGTATCCGATAGCGGACTCATTGCCTGCTACCTGTGTCATAACAACATCGGTGCTGTTTGCGATGATGGCGTCTTCTGTGGTGCGGTCAGCCTTGTTGCCGTCAGCGTCCTTTTCCTCAACGCCTGTAAGCTCAACGAAAGCGCCTCTTGTGCCGGAGCCGTCCTCACGGGAAACAACGGTGATGTCTGTAGTGAGCTTTGCTGCAGCAGCTGTTTCTGCATTTGCTGCGGAATCGGCAGCAGCAGAGGTTGTTGCAGCAGAACCGCTGTCAGTGCTTCCGCAGGCAGTTGAAGATACAGCCATGGTCATAGCCGCTGCAATATATGCGATCTTTTTTACAATAGAAGTTTTCATAATTTTCTTTCCTTTCGGGCAGCTCTTGCTGCCTATGTTATTTGTCCTTTCAGGTACAGTTATTATGATACTACCCTATTGTAAAATCCAAAACCACAGAAAAGTGAAAACAGGGTGATTTGTATTTCACTTTGATTTTACAAATATAAACAAGTCTGAACAGAAATAAAAAAATACCTGTCACCGCAATGATAACAGGTATTTTGGTATGATGTTATTCCTTTACATATTTCATTATGTCGTCGTAAATGGCTCTGTAGCCCTCTTCCTTGATGTGCATTCCCTCGATGGTGTATTCCGCTTTCAGCCTGCCCCGGTCATCTTTCAGGTTGCGGCTGATGTCGATATAGCGCTGACCGTGCCTCTCGGCCAGCTTCTTCACCTCGGCATTGGCGGCAGCTATCTTCTCATTGGTGCGTATTTTCAGGCACTCTTTCATTTCGGGAGCGGCAGCCTCGTAATTTACGGGATAATATGCCATGAGGTATATCTTCACATCGGGGACTTTTTCTATCTCGTCAAGTATCTTGCTGTAGTTGTCAATGACCTGACTTATGGGGATAGATGACCAGCTAAGGTCATTTGTGCCGATATTGATGAACACCTTTGAGGGCATAAGGTCAACAGCACACACATCTATCACTTTGAGCAGCTCGTCGGTGATAAATCCGCCAACGGCTCTGTTGTAGATAACCGTGCTGTCGTGATGCTCCTCCAGCAGCTTGTTTATGGGGAACATCTCCATAAGCGAAGAGCCTGTGAAAACTACCTGTCCTTTAAGGGCGGTCTTGTTAAGCTCTCTGTAGCGTTCTACTTTCATTTCCTTGTCTGTCATAATAATTCTCCTTGGTCTATATTATTAGAACCCGTCTTCACAAGCATATGCGCACGTCTTTTCGGCAAATTTTGCCGCAGACTGCGTTAAAAATCCTTGCCGGGCGAAAGCCCGCCTGCGGATTTTTGCCTACTCTGCAACAAAATTATGCTCGAAAATCCGCACACATTTCTTATGAAGACAGGTTCTTATACTTACAACTTAACACTAAACATCTTAACAAATCAGAATTATACCACGTCCGCAGGGAATTTGCAACCAAAACAGCTTACCCGTTTGTGAACAGTATCAGAACAGATCAAGCATACTGTCAAGATAGATCTTTTCCCTCACCCGCAGCTGATACTCGGGCTTTGTCATATAATAAAGCAGAAATTCCAGTATCAGTGCACTGCCCAGTCCCCTGCCCTCTATCTTGAAGTTGGAAAAGCCCATTGGCAGATAGATGTTCAGGATATCGTCCGTGCCGATAAATGCAGGGTTTTCCATTGCCTTTGAAAACAAATATCCGTCGGCGGAATTCGGAGCGGTGCAGATGTGGTCGGGGCAGCTTTCCCCAAGGTTCTTGCGGCACACGTTCTCGTAGCAGACTTTTCTGTCCCTGCAGCCGATATAGCAGCACTCGTTGCACAGAAATTCCGTCTTGCCCTTCTGTTCCCGTGTCATGGCACTTAGCCTGTCAAACGCCTTGTTTAAGCGAAAATCTGGCACAACATACATAAAATCATCACGCTTGGTCTCATCTTCAAACCGTGAAAAACCCGTCAGCACTTTTGTGGTGGAGGATACAAAATAAAAGCTCGGGTAATGCTTTTTAAGATATTCCATCAGCATATCCGAGCAGATGATAACTCCGCTTGCAGGCTCGCTTTCGGAAAACAACTCGCACAGAGCGTTGCATTTTCTGTCCGCAAGATGCTCTTCTCTAAGAAGCGAATTGCTGAACGTGAGCCGTGGGGAGATATGATATTCCCTCATCAGCGCCAGCACATCACGGGGGTCATGGTCGCCGAACCCCACACGTCCGCCGCCCCAGATACAGTCCGAGGGAGCGCCGTATATGGAGCCGATGTCGCACCAATCATAGAAATACTCCCTATGCTCACGATACATCGGCAGAAATGCGCTGTACAGCTCATAAAACTCAAACAGCCCCGGAAGGTGGTAATGTGCTGTGTTTTTTTGCGGGATATTCATATTGATTCACCTCGAATGTATTGGTTTTGAAATTTGCTGTTCATACAAACTAATGTTGTCAAGCCGCAAATATGTCTCTGCGAGACGGCAGCGGCGACACGCCGCCAAATTGGGATTTTGTCTCTCCATCAGACGATGAAATAAAGCTTCTGCCTGCAATCTCTAACCACTATGATCTATTTTCCGTCAATCGTAGATAAAAAATTTAGCATCATTGCATTTATCTCGTCTATCTGCTCTCCCACAAAATGAGGATGGTGCCCGCCATCCTTTACCTCATAAGCTTTTGCAGCAGGCACTTTTTCCAGTAATTCCGCACAAGTTCCAAAAGGGTCATTTTCTCCATTAATAAAAAAAACTGGACATTTTATCCCAGCCCATTCTTCCTCTGTAAGGCTCGGATGTGACTGCCAATCTGAAACTGTTTTCCTTAAATAAGTTTTCCAGTCACCTTTATGTGCTTCATAATGCCGAAGTTTCATATCTTCAATAAAATCGGTATCATTCCTGCTTATAAGACTTTCTGGCAAGAAATCCACTGCACCATCGGCTCTGGGATATGCACCTCCACCAATCGATATAAGACTTTTCACTTTTTCCGGATATTTCGCTGCCATATAATAACCTACATATGCTCCGCAACTATAGCCAATTAAATGGGCACTTTTTATTTCCAATGCGTCAAGAAAATTTGCCATATCATCTGCTATCATACGACTATTCCAATCTAAATTTTCACACATGGTACGCCCGTGACCACGAAAATCAGGGTAAAGACAACGATAATGACCTGCAAAAGGAAGAATTTGTCCCGAAAATGCTAATAAGCCTCTGCTAAAATGACTGTGTAAAAACAGAACAGTCTCCCCTTTTCCAAATTCTTCATAAAACATATTCAAATCATTTAATTTAATGTAAGGCATTTTCCTCTCCCCTTAATATATAAAATTGAATATCGCCTGAAATTATGAATTTGCAAAAATAAAAAGCAAAATAATACCATTTAAATGGCTCTTCATCAAATTCCGATTTGTCATTCACACAAATAAACGGTACAGAGCCACAAATAAGAGATTTTCCTCAAAATATCTCAGCGAGACGGCAGCGGCGACACGCCGCTCAAAGCTTCTTACCGCAATGAGAACAATACGTTCCCTTAAAAGTGATAAGCTTACCGCAGTAAGGGCATTTTTTTGACAGCTTCAGAACCGCAATGCACACAAAGAATATTGGAAAGCAAACAGCTCCGATGTATGCTTCCGTAAGAATATCATAATTTCCGCCAAATATCTTGATACCAAGCAAAGCCCAGTCCGCTGCAAAAACGAGTAAAGCAATAATTGCGATGCAAGCTATAACCTTTTTCATCTGATACCTCCGCCAAGTAAGCATTTTCCTCAAAACATATCCGTATTTACGATTATACCACACCGCCGCACATTTTTCAAGCTCAGCCGTTTTCATCATGGGTCAGCAGTTTTTTATATGCAGAGTCAATGCCGATAGCACCGAGCGGGGCGGTTATGAGTATGGCAAGCACCGCAACGGAAAGCACTATCTTGCCGCAGGGAAGCCCCATTGCCAGCGGAACGGAGCCTATAGCCGCCTGAACGGTCGCCTTGGGCAGATATGCGATGATGCAGAAAAGCCGCTCCTTAAAGCTGAGGGACGTTTTTACCAGGCAAAGCGAAACGCCTATGCCACGGAAGATGAGCGCCGCAAATATCATCGCCACCGCTGCAATGCCCGCTTCAAGAGTGTAGCGGATATCCACAGCTGCGCCTACCAGCACAAAGAGTATGACCTCCGCCGCAAGCCACAGCTTTCCGAACTTCTCCGAAAGCCTTGCCGTCACCTGCGGAACGCAGCGTATCCTTATAACGCACGCCATGCTTACCACAGCCAGCAGTCCCGAAACGGAAACTATGCCCTTGAGCCATGTCTCCACAGCCATCAGCAGGAATGACACGCCCAGAACTATTATCACCTTGACGCTGTTTCTTACGCAGTGCCTGTGGGCATATGATGTCTCAAAAAATACGCTCAGCACAAAGCCTGCGGCAGCTCCCAGAGCTATGCCCAGAACTATTGATACGGGGATATTCACAAAGCCCATGACATTTGCATGGCCGCCCTGTGCCATTCCCGAAAATGTGGAAAAAAGCACTATTACAAAGATATCATCGCAGGAAGCTCCTGCAAGAATAAGCTGAGGTATGCTTTTTTTCGTGCCGTATTTTTCGTCCATGAACCGCACCATTCTGGGCACTACTACCGCAGGCGATACCGCAGCCAGCACCGCTCCCATGACTGCCGCCTCGATGCGTGTTACCCCCAGCAGAGAGGGTGCCAGCAGGAAAAACGCCAGTATCTCGCAGCTTGCGGGAACACATGACATCATTATCGCAGGTCTGCCCACCTTTTTCAGGTCGGACAGATCAAGCGACAGCCCCGCTTTGAGCAGGATAATGATAAGCGCCATATGCCGCAGGTCCGAGGATACCGAAAGTATCGACGGGTCAAGCAGGTCAAGCACATACGGCCCCAGCACAATTCCCGTTATAAGCATACCGATTATCCCGGGCAGCTTCAGCCGCTTGCACACAGCCGCCATAAGCAGCCCCGCAAGGAAAATAAAAGCCAGTGATGTTAACATATTACTCCTCCTTAAAAACAAAAAAGCCGACAGCTTCTGCGTAATATCGCAGAAGTCATCAGCTAATAAGCGGTTTTGGTTTCCCAAGGGAGCACTTCATTCCCTTTGTTAAGTTGTATCTTGATTATACACCCTTTTTGCGGATATGTCAAGGAAAAATTTTATCCGTTAAGTGCCTCGGAAAGAGTTCTCCAGCCAAGCATAGCGCACTTTACTCTTGCGGGCATATGGGAAATGTCCCTGAGAGCGGAGGCTTCTTCAAGGCTTTCTATCTCCTCTTCCGTTGCCTCGCCCCTTATCATTCTCATGAAGATGTCGCTCTTTTTGAGTGCATCTTCCTTCTTACATCCTATTACCATTCCAAGCATGATATCAGCAGATGCCTGAGAAATGGCGCAGCCGTCGCCCACAAATGCGCCGTCGGTGATGATGTCGCCGTCGGTTTTCAGCTTAAGCTGTATCTCATCGCCGCAGCTGGGGTTTACTCCGTCAAGCACAATGTCCGCATCCGGAATGTCATGCTTGAAGTCGGGGTGCATATTGTGTTCAGTCAGTATCTCATTATAAAAGCTTCTGTTTTCCATATCCCATACGCTCCCTGACAGTCGAAAGACTGTTTATAAATTTATCTGCATCATCAAAGGTGTTGTAGAATGCAAAGCTTGCACGGACTGTTGAACGGCAGCCAAGGAAGCTGAGCAGCGGCTGTGCGCAGTGATGTCCCGCACGCACCGCAACGCCGTCGGCAGCCATTATCTCGCTTACGTCGTGAGGGTGAACATCGTCCACGGTAAAGGTGATTATCTCGCTGTGATCCTCCGCCCTGTCCGAGCCGATGATATTTATGCCCTCCATCTGCTGCATCTTCTTGAAGGTGTAAGCGGTAACGCTGCTTTCAAGCTCATGTATCTTATCAAATCCAATGCTGTTTATATACCCAATGGCAGCTTTAAGCCCTGCCGCACCTGCTGCGTTTACGGTTCCCGCCTCGAACTTGTGGGGAAGCTCCGCATAGACCGCAGATGTTCTTGTAACGGATTCTATCATCTCGCCGCCTGTAAGGAACGGAGGCATTTTATCCAGCAGCTCTTTTTTGCCGTAAAGCACGCCTATTCCCATAGGTGCATAAAGCTTGTGACCCGAGAATGCAAAGAAATCTGCTCCCAGCTCCCTTACGTTAACGGGGATATGGGGAGTGCTCTGTGCGCCGTCCACCAGCATGACAGCTCCCTTGCGGTGAGCGATCTCAGCCACCTGACGAATGGGATTTTCTCTGCCCAGCACGTTTGAAAGCTGGGTCATGGCAACTATTTTGGTCTTATCGGTGATGATATCCTCCACCTTGTTAAGGTCAACGCTGCCGTCCTTTTCGCACTCGATGAATTTCAGCACCGCACCTGTCTGACGGCATACCATCTGCCAGGGAAGCAGATTGCTGTGATGCTCCATTATGGAAACAACCACCTCGTCCCCCGCATGAACTGCGGAAAGGCCGTAGCTGTACGCCACAAGATTTATGCTCTCTGTGGTGTTGCGGGTGAAGATCATCTCCTGAGAGGACTGTGCGCCGATAAAATCACGCACAGCATCCCTTGCGCTTTCGTATGCCTCGGTAGCCGCCACGCTGAGGTCATAAATGCCTCTCAGCGGATTGGCGTTGTGCTTTTCGTAAAACTCACGCTCAGCGTCAAGAACGCACCCGGGGCGCTGAGTTGTGGCAGCGTTGTCAATATATATGGTGGGGTCCTGCATAAGCAGGGGAAAATCCGCCTTGTAATCCTTCACTGTTATCATTTTTTATTCCTCATCGGTATCTATTATTCCAAGGGCATTCTGTGCCTGCTCCGCAAATTCCTTATCGTCCGACAGACGGATAAGGCGCTTGAGAGCGGCATATGCCATTATGCGCTCAGCCTCTTCCCTGCCTATTCCACGGCTCTCGAAGTAGAAGAGCGTGTCATCGTCCAGCTCGCCGATAGTTGCGCCGTGGGAGCCTTCAACGTTCTCCTCCGAGCAGAGGATAAGGGGAACGGTCTTGTTTACCACATCGTCGCCCAGCATGATGACTGTCTCGTTCTCGCTGCCCTTTGAATCGGAAGAGCCTGTCTTGAAGTCGATAGTTCCTCTGAACACCTTTTTTGCGCTGTCCATAAGCGCACCTGCGGCATTTATCCCGCTGTGAGTGTCCTTGCCCCAGTGGTTTACGGCGATATTATAATCAATAGTCTGGGAATTTTTGCCCAGATATGCGACTTCAACATATATGGAGCTGCTGTCGCCCTCAAGCTCGGTGCGGTTATCCGAATAAATGTTGCCGTCGCCTGTCATAATTGTCATTATCTGAAATTTGCCGCCCTTGGAGCAGTTTGCAAATGTCTCGTGGCGGAGCTTTTCTGTGGGATTTAAAAGCTGTACGAGCTTTACGGAAGCATTCTTTCCGATATCAAAGCTCAGCTTCACGGCGCTGTTGCTTCTGTGCAGCTCATATACCGTAATGCTGCTGTTCTCCTCTGCGGTAAAGGAGACCTCACTGTCGCCCGCTTCCGAAAAATCCAGCCTGAAAGGCTCGTGAGCTTCGCCGCTTTTTACTGTGATGCTCTGCTTTGCGGGAGCGGTCTCTTCCCACTCCACCTCAGCGTAATTTACGCCCAGCCTGTTCCATGTGTTCACAGGCAGCTTGTTTATCTGTATCTTTTCTGACATATCAAACACCCTTTATCAGCCGATGCTGCCTTTCATTTCAAGACGGATAAGATTGTTCATCTCTACCGCATATTCCAGCGGCAGCTCCTTGGAAACATTGTCCGCAAAGCCGCTTACGATAAGCGCACGGGCATCTTCCTCGGTCATTCCTCGGCTCATAAGATAGAATATCGCATCTCCGCTTATGCTGCCGATCTTTGCCTCGTGTCCCACAGCAGCGTCCTTTGTGCGGATATCCATTGCGGGGATAGTATCCGAGCGTGACTCGGAATCCAGCATCAGTGACTGGCAGGATACGGAGGACTTTGCCTTTTTGGCGCTCTTTTCCACCACAACGCTGCTGCGGAATGTGCTTATGCCGCCGCTCTTGCTGATGGAACGTGTATTCATAAAGGAGCTTGTGTTCTTTCCGATGTGTACTACCTTTGCGCCTGTGTCAAGGTTCTGACCTGCGCCTGCAAAGGTAACGCCTGTGAACTCCATTTTGGAGTTATCGCCCTTGAGAATGCTCATGGGATAAAGGCAGCCCACATGAGAACCGAATGAGCCTGATACCCATTCAATAGTGCCGCCCTCTTCAACAAGTGCACGCTTGGTATTAAGGTTGTACATATTCTTTGACCAGTTCTCGATAGTGGAGTAGCGGAGCTTTGCGCCCTTTTTAACAAACAGCTCAACGCAGCCTGCGTGGAGGTTTGCCACATTGTACTTGGGTGCGGAGCAGCCCTCGATGAAGTGGAGGCTTGCGCCCTCGTCAACGATTATAAGGGTATGCTCAAACTGACCTGCGCCCTTTGCATTCAGTCTGAAATAGGACTGGAGGGGGATAGAAAGCTGAACGCCCTTGGGCACATACACAAATGAGCCGCCCGACCACACAGCACCGTGGAGAGCTGCAAACTTGTGGTCACGGGGAGTTACCAGCTTCATGAAATATTTCTTCACCATATCGGCATATTCGCCCTTCATGGCGCTTTCGATATCCATATAAACAACGCCCTCGGCAGCGACCTCCGCCCTTACGTTGTGATAAACAAGCTCGGAGTCATACTGAGCGCCCACGCCTGCAAGGGACTTTCTTTCCGCCTGAGGTATTCCCAGACGGTCAAAGGTGTCCTTGATATCCTTGGGCACGTTTTCCCAGTTGTTCTGCATCTTTGTGTTGGGACGGACGTATGTGGCAATGTTGTCAATGTCCAGTCCTTCAAGTGAGGGCCCCCAGTCGGGAACGGGAGTTTCGTTGTATATCTGCAAGGACTGTAATCTGAACTGCTGCATCCAGACAGGGTCGTTCTTTTCCTTGGAGAGCTTTTCGATTATTTCGGGAGTAAGACCGCTCTGCATACGGTATGCGTCGTTTTCCTCGTCCCGTATATCATATATGCTGCGGTCAATATCCGCAACCTGACTTTTTTCTTTCATGTGAGGTCATTCCTTTCCGTGGGATCAAACGCCGGCAAAGCCGTTGCTGTTTATCTCTTCAACCAGCTCTGCACCGCCGCTGCGGACAATAACGCCGTTTTCCATAACATGGGTCTCGTCAACGGTAAGTGCTTCAAGTATCCTTGTGCTGTGGGTGATGATGAGCAGTGAGCCGTGAACTCTCTCACGGAATATCTTTACGCCGTTGGAAACTGTACGTACAGCGTCAACGTCAAGGCCTGAGTCGGTCTCGTCAAGGATAGCAAGCTGAGGTTCAAGCATAAGCATCTGGAGAATTTCAGCCTTTTTCTTTTCGCCGCCCGAGAAGCCGACGTTAAGGTCACGCTCGGCATAGGACTCGTCCATATTAAGGAGTTTCATTGTCTCTGCAAGCTTCTTCTTGAAGTCCCACAGGCGGATACGGCTGCCTGTTTTCTGCTCAAGAGCGCTGCGGATAAAGGAGCTGAGTGTAACTCCGGGAACTTCCAGAGGATTCTGGAAAGAAAGGAAAATGCCCTTCCTTGCTCTTTCGTTAACGGGCATATCGGTGATGTTCTCACCGTTGAAGATTATTTCGCCCTGAGTAACGTCGTAAGCGGGATTTCCCGTTATGGCATATCCGAGAGTGGATTTGCCCGTACCGTTGGGACCCATGAGAACGTGGGTCTCGTCATGATCTATTTCAAGGTCAACGCCGTGGAGTATCTCCTTTTCGCCGATATTTGCATCGCCTACGCTTACGTGGAGATCATGTATTTCAAGCAGTTTCTTTTTCATAAGTCTGTTTCCTTTCAATTATTGGTTATCGGTATGAAAATCACCGCAGCAGCAGTGAGTTTTTTCCTTGTCGTCCAGCAGGTCTTTCAGCGTGTAGCTGTCAACATAAGCGTTGATCTGCTCTGCAAGCCCGTTCCAGAACGGAAATGTGTAGCAGGTACAGTTTCCCGTACACTTTTTGCCGTCCTTTGCAAGGCAGGCAACGGGGATAAGGTCGCCCTCGACGGCTTTGAGTATCTCCCCCACGGTGTATTCCGATGGAGAACGCACGAGCCTGTAGCCCCCCACCTTGCCGATGGAGCTTTGCACCAGCTCTTTCTTGCAAAGCTCGGTCATAATGCTTTCCAGATACTTTCTGGAAATATCCTGCCGCTGTGCAATATCCTTGAGCCTGATATTTTCATCGCCCTGCTGCTCTGCCATATCAAGCATCACACGCAGCGCATACCGCCCCTTAGACGATATCATCATAGGCACCGCTCCTTTCACAGCAAAGTTTATCATATCTTACCGATAGACATTATATAGCCGCAATAAACCGCATTCCGAGTGCGTTTTATCATAACAAGGCTGTAAATTCATACCTTTTCAATAAGTATTATACCACAAATTCCTACAAAGTCAATAGGAGTTTATAATAAGTCGTTGTATCAAAGCTGAAAATTTTATGAACAGTGCAGAATAATACTGATCACCACTAAAACTATAGACAAAAATCATCACATGATCCATATACGCAAGATCATGCTCGATTTTTTGTATAGTTTTTAATTGGTGCTTAGTATAAAAGCATTTTCAATTACAGATATTTATTTCAGTCAGAAATTTTTTATCTCACAGCCGGGCAGGAATATTGACACCCGAGCGTTTATGTTATATAATTAACCATATATATTTGCAACGGTTTAAAGCAAAAAAAAGCATAATACTAATTATAAACGAGGTGCCGGAATTGACCGCAGAAGAATTCATCGCCAATAATCTTGCCCCTATAATGGGTCTGCTTTTCCTGCTGATGACTATAGTAAAAAATGATACCATGGATCTGCCCGACAGGAAGCTGTTTTTGCATATCTGGATATTTGAGCTGCTGGAGCTTACAGCATATAACCTTGAGCTTGTTACCGCATCATACGACCACCCCACCAATATGCGGATATTTCTTTCCGCCCTGGGCTATTCACTGCGGCCGCTGATACCGTACATACTTATCAAGCTGATAAATCGTGTGGAAGACAAGAAAATATACGAGGTACTGCTGATATTGCCGTGGGTACTGGCTGTGATACTGTCGTTCTCCGCATTCTTTACGGATATCGCCTACAGCTATGATGCACAGAACGTGTTCCACAGAGGTCCGCTGGGCTACTTCTGCCAGGTGATAACCGTATTGTATATGTTCATACTGATGATACGTGCTATCCGCTCCCATATCTTTGACAAAAGGATAGAATCAAAGGTAATGCTGCTGGTGATGGCATATATCACTGTTGCCATGGTGCTGGAAGCAGCTTTCGGCATAAGGAGCATAGGCAGGACTTCCATGGTGTATAGCACCGTTTTCTTCATGTTCGCCCTGCAGACAAACAAGCTGAGGAAGATGATACCCGCCGTCAGCGAGAACGAAGCGCTGAAAAACGCTCTTGCCGATGTTGAGCGTGCAAAGCAGGAGGCAGAAAGAGCAAACGCCGCAAAATCACGTTTTCTTTCAAGAATGTCCCATGATATCAGAACACCCCTTAACGGAATAATCGGTATCCTTGAAATAAACAGCAAGTGCCATGATGAACAGATCGAGCAGGAAAACCGTGATAAGGCAATGGTAGCCGCAAATCACCTGCTGAGCCTTATAAACGACGTTCTGGAAATGAGCAAGCTGGAGGACGAGAACACCAAGCTTGAACACACGGCTTTTGATCTTAAGGCTCTCACCGAGGACGTGCTTGTCATCACGGGAATGCGTGCCGCCGAAGAGGGCATCACCCTTGTTCACAGCGACTGCTCCTCTCAATTCCAATATCCGTATGTTTACGGCAGTCCTCTTCACGTCCGCCAGATTTTCCTAAACATTTTCAGCAATGCCATAAAGTACAACAAGCCCTCCGGTCAGATATCCTGCAAGGTCATGCTTGAAGGCAATGACGATAAGACCGTTCATTACAGGTGCATCATCGCCGACACGGGCATAGGAATGAGCAAGGATTACCTTGAACACATTTTCGAGCCGTTCTCCCAGGAAGAAAGTGACACCCGCACAAGCTACCGTGGAACAGGTCTGGGCATGGCAATAGTCAAGACCCTTATCGACAAAATGGGCGGAACTATCGACATACAGAGTGAGCCTGATGTGGGAACGACCTTCACCGTGTCCCTCCCCTTTGAGATAGCAAGCGTGGAAGATGTACACACCCTTACCGACGATGAGACCAAGGCGGATATCTCGGGAATGAAGCTGCTTATCGTTGAGGATAACGAGCTTAACCTTGAAATAGCAAAATATCTCCTTGAAGACGCAGGCGCAGTTACCGACACTGCCGCTGACGGCGAGCAGGCTGTGAAGAAGTTCACCCAATCGCCCGAGGGCACATATGACGCTATCCTTATGGATATAATGATGCCCGTTATGGACGGATATGCCGCCACAAAGGCGATAAGAGAGTATGACAGACCCGACGCCAAAACTATCCCCATAATCGCCATGACCGCCAACGCCTTTGCGGAGGACGTTCTGAAGTGCAAAAGCGCAGGCATGAACGACCATCTGGCAAAGCCACTGGTGCTTGACACTGTTATGAAAACACTTGCAAAATACAAAGCCCCCGCTAAAGCGCAATAATTAGTATAACATATCGGCTGCTGCAGTTTTGCTGTAACAGCCGATTTTTTGTCTCCTGTTCTTTAAACGGCTGTCCTTACATATAAATTACCAACCAAGGATAATCATACAGCCAAAGGAGACGCAGATATGTCACAAAGCATATTGGAACGGGAATATGAAGTCCGCCCGAAAAAGCAGGGCGGCGGAATGGGACTTACCTCGGAAGAGGCGGCGGCACTGTTAAAGGAATACGGCGAGAACACTCTGCTATCGGACAAGAAGGCAAAGCCTCTCAGGATATTCTTAGGGCAGTTCAGGGACGTTATGGTCATGATACTCCTTATTGCCGCAGGAATATCCGCATTCATCGGCGAAACTGCGGATGCTGTGACCATTATAATCATAGTGATGCTCAACGCCATACTGGGCTTTATCCAGGAGTACCGCACTGAAAAAACTTTGCTGGCGCTTAAAAGTATGTCCGCCCCCAGTGCAAAGGTCTGCCGTGACGGTCATATGACAGTTATCCCCGCTTCCCAGCTTGTTCCGGGAGACATCATCTCGGTGGAGGCAGGCGACAAGGTGGCAGCGGACGCAGTTCTGCTCACCGCCAAGGGACTTATGGCGGAGGAAAGCATTCTAACAGGGGAAAGCGAGCCTGTTGCCAAGCGCTGCGGCAACACATCGGACAAGGATAACTCCGCAGGCAAGGAGAACATCATCTACAGCGGCACCATGATAACCAAAGGCACAGCCCGTGCAAAGGTCATAGCCACAGGCGTTAATGCCCAGATGGGCAAAATATCCGATATGCTCACCGACATCGAGGACGAGGAAACTCCCCTGCAAAAGCGCCTCGGAGAGCTGGGAAAGATCGTTGCAATCATCTGCATAGCCGTCTGCTTCATTGTGGCAGGGGCAGGCATTTTAAAGGGCGAGCCTGTTTTCGATATGCTCATGACAGGCATAACGATCGCCATAGCGGCTATCCCCGAGGGGCTTCCCGCCACAGTCACCATTGCGCTTGCGCTGGCTGTCAGCCGAATGCTTAGCAAAAATGCCCTTGTTCACAAGCTCCACTCCGTGGAAACTCTGGGCTGCACATCGGTCATCTGCACCGACAAGACGGGAACTATCACCGAAAACAAAATGACCGTCCGCAAGGCGTGGACAGATGAGGGCGAATACGATCTTTCGGGTCAGGGCTACCGCCGTGGGGGAAATATCCGCTGCGGAGAAGATATCGTCACAAAAATGTCCTCCAAGCCCCTGTGCGAAATGCTCCGCTGCGGAGTGCTCTGCAACAATGGCGATATTGCCACCCAAGATAGCATTGCAAGCGATACATCTGACATCGGCGAATGGTCAGCCGCAGGCGATCCCACCGAAACAGCTCTCCTTATTGCCGCAGCCAAGGGCGGAATGAGCCACAGCGCCGAAAGGACAGCTTTCAGGCGCCTGGACGAGATCCCCTTTGACAGCGACACAAGGCGAATGACCGTGACCGTCCGCACTCCCTCGGGGGACACATCATCATACACCAAGGGCGCTGCGGATATTATCCTCAGCCGCTGCACGGAGATACTTACCTCAGGCGGCGTAAAGCCTCTGGGCTACAGCACACGCAAAAGGATAGAAGATGCCTGCGCCGAAATGTCCTCAGCAGCACTGCGGGTATTGGCATTTGCATACAAGCCCAAGGGGGATAACAGCCCCGACTCGGGAATGGTATTTCTCGGACTTATGGGAATGTCCGACCCTCCCCGTGAAGAGGCAAAAAAAGCCGTCCGACTCTGCCGTGAAGCAGGTATCAGGACAGTAATGATAACAGGCGACCACAGGAACACCGCTGCCGCCGTAGCAAGGCAGGCAGGCATTTTAAGGGAAAACTCCCCCGAAAGTGCAGTCATCACGGGAGCGGAGCTGGAAAATATGTCCGACAGCGAGCTTGAAAAGGCAGCCGCAGGCGCAAACGTGTTTGCACGGGTCTCCCCTGCCGACAAGCTGAGGATAGTCAGGGCCTACAAGCGTCTGGGGCACATAGTCACCATGACAGGCGACGGCGTGAACGACGCTCCTGCCGTAAAGGAGGCGGACATCGGCGTTGCCATGGGCATAACAGGCACGGACGTTACCCGTCAGGCGGCGGATATGGTGCTGCTGGACGATAACTTTGCCACCCTTGTAAGCGCCGTGGAGCAGGGCCGTGGCATATATGCAAATATCCGCAAATTTGTCCGCTACCTGCTTTCCTGCAACATAGGCGAGGTGCTGACCATGTTTCTCGGCATAATCTTTGGAATGCCCATGGTGCTTATGCCCTCACAGATACTGCTGGTAAATCTGGTAACCGACGGTCTGCCTGCCGTGGCGCTGGGCGTAGAGCCTTGCGGCGAGGAGAATATGAGAAAGCCCCCACGCCACAAGGACGAAAGCTTTTTCTCAGGCGGACTTATGTTCCGCATAGTTTTCAGGGGCATACTCATCGGCATATGCACCCTTGCATGCTTCACGGTAATGCTCCGCACAGGCGCAGGTCTGGGAGCCGCCCGCACGGGAGCGCTGCTGACGCTGGTAATGTCACAGCTTTTCCACGTTTTCGAGTGCAAATCCGAGACAAAGAACATCTTCACCGTTCCCTACTTCAACAACCCCAAGCTTATACTTGCGGTGCTGTGCTCGGCAGCGGCAATATTCGGCGCAATCTATTTTCCGCCCCTCCAGACCGTGTTCAGAACAGTTCCTCTGAACGGTGAGCAGGTGCTCATCTCTCTGGCTCTTGCCTTTGCCGCTCCCCTCTTGCAGTGCTTTGCAAGGCACAGGTAATGAAATATAGCCAAAACACGCCCCGCAGGCTTACTGTGGGGCGTGTTGTCATATTCCTGTTTTTTCTTTCATACTAAGAACCAATTAAAAACTATACAAAAAATCGAGCATAATCTTGCGTATATGGATTATGCGATGATTTTTTGTCTATAGTTTTATTGGCGATTAGTATCAGGCGGTCTCTGAGATACTCATATCTCAGCCGCTTTTCTTCCTTGGCAAAATGCACTTCTCTGAGCTGTTCGGGGTTATTTTCGTAGCACAGCTTTTCATCGCCGAACTGCTCGCTGGTAAGGTCAAAAACGCAGTCGCCTATAACATTGTAGCAGTGATAATTGCCGCCGCTGCGAAGTATGCCGTAAACCTTTCCGCCGAAAATATCCTGAGCAAGGAATGCGGTTATTGAGCACTGACCCAGAGTTTTATTATCCTCCGACCACTTATCCCTGAGCCTTGGGGCACAGGTGTCTGCGCACCATATGCCGCACAGCATATCATAAAGCATTCTCAGGTCTTTTATCGCCTTGTATTCGTCATTTGCGGGAGGAACATCTGCCCTTTCCCAGCCGTAAAATTTATATTCCATATTATCCTTTCATAAGCAAGGCTTCAAGCGCTTTTTCAAACATCTCGTCCTGCTGCAGCGTGCGCTTGGGGCAGCCTTTAAGCCTGCCGCCGCTTCTGCGCACCTTTTTGCCTATGGCACGAAATTCCAGCAGACCCGAGATGTTCTCGTCCGAATACTGCTTTCCGTCCTGATTTATCACCAGCGCCGACCTGCCAAGGCACATTGCCGCCAGACCGTAATCCTGAGTGACGGCGATATCCCCTGCCGAAAGCATATTTACCAGCCTGAAATCGACGCTGTCAGCGCCCTTTTCCACCACGATAGTTTCCGCTCCCTCACGCTCTATCCTGTGGCAGGTGTCGCAGAGGATAACGCAGCCAACGTGATATTTTTTCGCCAGCCTTACCGTGATATCCACCACAGGGCAGCCGTCTGCGTCAATATAAATTTTCATATCAAACGCTCATTTCGTTGAGCAGGTCATTTTTCTTGTCCCACAGCTTCTTTGAAAGGTCAACGTAATACTCGTGGGGATTTTCAAATCTTGTTACCTCGCTCCAGAGCGTGCCTATCTGCTCACGGCAGAAATCACGTATCTCCGTTGCGGAGGGGGACTCATATACGCACTCGCCCTTGTCAAATATCTGCACCAGGAGCTTCTTTGCGGTAAAGTCGGTGACAGTCTTTTTCTTGTATGGGTGCTCAGGGTCAAAAATGGTGTAGGGCTTGGTGTCATCTACCTCTTCGCCATAGCAGGTGATAAGGTCGGCAATAGCCTTGCCGGTGGTCTTGTCGTAAAATCTCCAAAGCTCCTTGAAATCGGGAGTTGTTATCTTGGTAACATTTTCCGAAAGCTTTATCTTGGGGATTATTTGCCCGTCCTTTTCAACGGCTGTGAGCTTGTAAACTCCGCCGAAAACAGGCTCGCTCCTTGATGTGATAAGGCGCTCGCCTACGCCGAAGCTGTCGATGCACGCACCCTGACGGAGAATATCCTCGATGATATATTCGTCAAGGGAGTTGGAAATGCAGATCTTTGCATTGGGGAAGCCCGCATCGTCCAGCATCTTTCTTGCTTTTCTTGAAAGGTATGTGATATCGCCGCTGTCAATGCGTATGCCCGCAGGCTCATGGCCCTCTGCCCTAAGCTCGTTGAACACCTTGATAGCGTTGGGTATGCCCGATTTAAGCACATTGTAGGTATCCACCAGAAGCAGGCAGGCATCGGGATAGCACTTGGCATATGCCCTGAAAGCATCAAGCTCGGAATCGAACATCTGCACCCAGCTGTGAGCCATGGTTCCCAGAGCGGGAGTGCCCATTTCCTTGTCGGAGATTGTGCAGGCAGTTCCCGCACAGCCGCCGATATATGCAGCTCTTGCGCCGTAGATAGCGCCGTCGCTTCCCTGAGCTCGCCTTGAACCGAACTCCATAACAGCTCTGCCGTCAGCAGCCTTTACGATACGTGCAGCCTTTGTGGCGATAAGGCACTGGTGATTTATGCAGAGCAGCAGCATGGTCTCCATAAGCTGAGCCTGGATCGCAGGGCCTTTTACAATGACCAGCGGCTCATTTGGGAAAACGGGAGTTCCCTCGGGGATAGCCCACACATCGCAGGAGAACTTGAAGTTTCTCAGATAATCAAGAAACTTTTCGGAAAATATCTTCTTGTCCCTGAGATATGCAATGTCCTCGTCTGTAAAGGACAGCTTCTTGATATAGTTTATAGCCTGCTCCAGTCCGCACATAACCGCAAAGCCGCCGTTATCGGGAACTTTTCTGAAATAAAGGTCAAAGCAGCACACGGTATCGGCAAGCCCGTTTTCCAGGTAGCCGTTGCCCATGGTCAGCTCGTAGAAATCTGTGAGAAGTGTAAGATTACGGTCGTTCATCACGCACATATCCTTTCATATTATTTTTTATATTTTTACTCTGTAACAGCGCTTACAAACTTGATGCCGCTGTCCTTCATAAGCTTGTAGGCAGCAAGATTTGTGAAATCGCTGCTGTGATAGGGAGCGTCATAGGTCTCGACGCAGTTCACGGGAACGATTATGGACACCGCCTCGTTTTTCTGGGTGAAATAAGTTTTAAGGCTCAGGCAGAACTGCATAACGCAGATATCGGTGCAGTCGCCTGTGACGATAAATGTATCTATCTCGGGGTGGCACTCCAGCAGGTCTCTGAACTTTTTCTCGTGAAAGCCGTTGGTGGAGTTTTTGGGGATAAGGATATAGTCCCCCGCAGCTTTAAGCTCATCGACCACTTCCGACTCGGAGGTATTTTCGATGCAGTGGGGAGGGAACGAAAGAAACTCAGCCGCATTTTCCTTGTGGCAGTCCGCAAAAGCAGCGGTAAGGATACCCGCATGAGAGCAGGCACTGAGCAGCCTTGCATTCGGCTTGATTATATCCTCTATCCGTGCGGAAGCCATAGCGCCCTCACGGATAAATCCGTTGACGATATCCATAAACACCGCCATGGCTGATTTCTTTGACACAGCTGACAGCTTCATTTCGGGGAGAGAGGCAATTTCATTAAGAAGCGACTGAGCCTCAGCTGCAATGCGGGAGGTGCTGTTTTCGGTAAATTTCATATTATCGGCTTCCTTTCCGTATGAATGTTATATAAACATTATACCACGGCGTGCCAGAATTGTAAATAGCAAATTGGCAGGCAAAGAAGCTGCAGAGGTCAGGCAAATTATATTCACAGTTTATTTACCCATTGCTACCAATGTGAAAATCTTACGTTGATTGACTTATCTGCCCGAAAGTTGTATAATAGACCTGATAATAGCTTCCGCAGAGGCGGAGGCAATACTGCAATGTTATTATGGGAGATAATACGCAATGAGCAAATTCAGGAAACAGCATATGTCCATTGACTGGCATGAGATCGTAGGAGAAGAAAGCTACGAGCCTGCGGTGAACGCCACTCTTAAGGAAAAAGCCTCGCTGGTCGAGCGTGTGGGAATGATGATGCTTTCGGTGGGAACGGGAGCATGGAGAGTACGTGCTTCGATGAACAAAATAGCCCGTGCGCTGGGCATTGTGTGCAATGCGGATATCGGCCTGCTGACAATCGAATGTACCTGCATAGAAAACGGCGATACATATACAAATGAGATAACCCTCAGCACCACAGGCGTAAACACCGACAAGCTCAACGAGCTTGAGCATTTTGCGGATGGCTTTGCGGAAAGGGTCACAAAATACTCGGTACTGCAGTTTCATCGGATACTTGACAAAATTTCCGAGATACCGCCCAATTACAAGGCATGGAATTTGGGCCTGGCATCGGGTCTTGCCTGCTGCGGATTTACATTTCTTCTGGGCGGCGGGCCTGTTGAAATGATCCTTGCATTCTTCGGCGCAGGCGTGGGAATGTATGTCAGAAAAAAACTGCTGGAGCGCCACATCACTCTGCTCGCAAACGTGGCTGCGGGTGTTGCCGCCGCCTGCTGTACATACCTGCTGCTTTTCAAGCTTTTTGAGGTGATTTTCAACGTCTCCAGTGTTCATCAGTCGGGATACATCTGCTCCATGCTGTTCGTGATACCCGGCTTCCCGCTGATAACCGGCGGCATCGACCTTGCAAAGCTGGATCTAAGATCGGGTCTGGAGCGCATCACATACGCTCTGCTGATAATACTGATGGCAACAATAACGGGCTGGGTGGTCGCACTGCTGCTCCACTTCTCGCCCGCAGATTTCCCCGAGCTGGAGATGGCTCCGCTGCTTAAAATGGTCATAAGGATCATCACAAGCTTCTGCGGAGTATATGGCTTCTCACTCATGTTCAACAGTAAGCGCAAAATGGCAGCCTGCGCAGGACTTATAGGAATGATAGCCAACACAACACGTCTGGAGCTTATTGATTTCACCCCCATACCCGCAGGCGTTGCTGCATTCATCGGAGCTATGATAGCAGGACTTCTTGCATCGGCGATGAAATCAAAGGCAGGCTATCCCAGAATAACCCTTACAGTTCCGTCAATAGTTATCATGGTCCCCGGAATGTTCCTGTACAAAGGCATCTATTATCTTGGCTCATATGATATCTCAACGGGCGGAATGTGGCTCACAAAGGCTTTCCTGATAATCATATCGCTTCCCTTGGGTCTGATTTTCGCAAGAATATTCACGGACAATAATTTCAGACAAAGCAGCTGATATTCTAAAAAACCTCCGTTCTCTTTACTGATGTTGTAAAGAAGGCGGAGGTTTTGCTGTTACCTCTATTTTCAATACAAAAGACATTAACCGAATCCTTAATTTATTGTGATTTATTCAGGCAAAACAATTTATTCAAAACAATTCATTACCACATTTAATCGTGAGTTCAAGCCAAGCTTTTTTCTGAAATGAGCTATAAAATAAAAGAAGTCCGTAGATGACGTATCTACGGACTTCTTTTGGCAATATCTGCCAAGATATTGCAGGGGCAGAGAGCGCAAGTGCGAACAAGCTGTTTGCGGTATATTCAGAATGGTGTGAGCAACACTGCGAGTATCGTATGAGCAGCACGAAGTTTGGTATGGAGATGTCAAAGAGATTTCCGAAGCTTCGTACAAAAGCAGGCTATGTTTATATGGGAATAGCTTTAAGTCAGATACCTCAAAGCAGGTTCACCGTAAATTAAAGCAGGTTCACTGTAAATTATTGATGTATAGTGGTGTATACGATGTATACCTTTACCCCTAAATAAAAAAGTATTTTATAAATTATATAGTAT
>ERZ780177.487-NODE-487-length-43782-cov-6.777666_pt1 | contig 43782 bp, 34 predicted proteins | sample MGYA00510973_ERZ780177 | MGnify/ENA primary metagenome ERZ780177 (study PRJEB29588, sample SAMEA2144396) | human gut metagenome | biome: human gut; feature: human-associated habitat; material: faeces | place: Denmark | collected 2008/2010 ...
TCGAAGTGCGAGCCGATCGAAAGGATCTTCTGGAACTGCTTGCCTTCATTAACGACGAAGACATCCGTTGCGCAACCGGCGCCGAGCGTGCCGTGAGCCGCGCTCTGGGCGGCTCCTGCCAGGTGCCTCTGGCGGCGCACGGCATTGTTGAAAACGGCGAACTGTGGCTGCGCGCTCATGTGGGCGACCATCGCGACGGCCGCAAAATCTGCGCACAGGCTCGCGGCAAGGCGGCGGACTTTGAGACCGTGGCAGCAGAGGTTGTGGCGGACCTCAAGGCTCAGGGTGCCGAAGCACTTCTGGCCGAAGTACTCGCAGCAACAGCGAAATAAGCCTGACTCGACAACGATCGAATCTAGAAGCGGTTTCTCAGTACGAGAGCCGCTTTCTTTTTTGTATGCCGCAATCAAGGCCGGTGAACTTTTGTAAAGAGCCGAGTAGAATGCGATTTCAATTAAGAAGTTGATTTAGCTTTACAAAAGATAAGTTCATGGGACTCTCTCATCAACCGGTTATTCTGATGCGCCCGGGGGCAGCCAACGATCGTTTGGCTGCAAAACTCAAGGCCGACGGCATTGAAGCTTGGTGCTGGCCGGCCTTTACGATCACTCTTCCCGAAGATCAGGAACTTGTTTCTCAGCGTCTGTCGCATCTGGACGATGTAGACATGGTGGTGCTTGCCTCGCCTGCCGCTGTGGCAGCTGTGGCGCATTGGGTGCAGAAGTGGCCCGAGCACATCACGCTTGCCACCGTCGGAGAAGGAACCGCGCGCGTGATCCGCGCGGCCTGGGGCGACGATGTTCCGGTGATTTTCCCCGAGGGTGATGCAGAAAAGTCCGGCAGTGAGGCTCTTTTCGAGTTGTTGAAGCACACCCAGATTCCGCGCCGCGTGCTGATTGCCCGTGGTCAGACGGGGCGGGAGTGGCTTGCCGAACAGTTGACGCAGCTTGGCGCCGATGTGGAAAAGCTTGCCGCCTATGTGCGTGTTCCCATTGAGCTGTCCACGCAACAGATTGATGATTTGCAGAAAGCCATTCACGGTCCCTCACCGATTGTCTATATCACGAGTTCGGATTCGGTGGCTACGCTGCTGCACGCCATCCGTCCTGTACCGGGAGCCCGCGAGTGGTTCCTGCACGGTGCGGCTGTGACGATTCATCCGCGTTGTGCCGAACGCCTGCGTGAAGCCGGTTTCGTGCATGTGGAGATCACGGGCACGCTCGATGAGCGCGTGCGTGAACACATCGTTTCCAATCTGCTGCGTTTGACGTAGTCTGAAAATCGTTCAAGTGCTTGCGAAATCAAGCGGTTGCAACTAAAATTTCGCCCCTTGAAGTCGGCCCGTTCAAGTCAACGGGCTGTTTTTTGCAATTCCAAATAGAGAAGTTGAGAAATGGGTCTTGCCCGAGTGACCGCCGGCCGCGATCTGCCGCGCGACTTTAATGTGATTGTTGAAATTCCGGCCAATTCCGCTCCGATCAAGTATGAAGTGGACAAAGAGTCGGGTGCCCTGTTTGTTGACCGCTTCGTCGGCACGGCGATGCACTATCCCTGCAACTATGGCTACATTCCGCAGACGATCGCCGACGACGGTGACCCGGTTGACGTGTGTGTTCTGACGCCCTTCCCGCTGATGACCGGTACCGTTTGCCGTTGCCGTGCCGTTGCCGTGCTCGTGATGGAAGACGAAGGCGGTATCGACTGGAAGATTCTGGCCGTGCCTGTGAGCAAGGTTTGCTTGCGCTACGCCAAGTGGAAGACCGCCGACGACGTTCCGGCCGATGTGCTCGATCAGATCCGTCACTTCTTCGAACACTACAAGGACCTCGAACCCGGCAAGTGGGTGAAGGTCAAAGGTTGGAAGAGCCCTGAAGAAGCCGAAAAGCTGATCATGGAAGGCGTCCACGGCTACGAATCAATGGAAGTCAAGCCTAAGACGGCCTAATTCCGTTTGCGGTTTTCTCCGAAAAAAAAAGCCCCTCGCTTTGAAAAAAAGCGGGGGCTTTTCGTATCCGGCGGACGCGGCGGCGTTATAGTTTTTGCGCCTCTCAACCCACAACCCAAAAAACGACTGCCATGATCGATAGACCGTTTGTATACCTGGCCCAGACCAATCCTGTTGCCTGCGACTTGGAGGGCAACGCCAAACAGATCCTTGACGCCGCTAAAACGGCTCACCAACGAACTCGGTGCGTCTATCTGCGTGACGCCTGCCATGTCGCTCACCGGATGGCCGCTTGAAGGGTGGCTCGAGCGCGAGGACTTCTGGATGTCCCTTGAAGAGGCGATCAATGGGCTCGCGCAAGCGCTCTACCGACAGTCGCGGGACGGAAAAATCGTGCTTGTCGGTGCGCCGAGTCGATCCGAAGGAAAAATCAATCGCTCGATTTACGTTTTGGGAAGCGGCGAGGTTTTCCAACGTATCGATAAACCGCTGCAGGGAGGCTGTGTTCTTGAGAACGCTCGCTCCATACTTAATCACTCCGGAGTGGAGGTGAATTACTGCTTTGCGGATGATCTGACGGATGAATCCTTCGTGCGTGCGCTTAAGGCCGACGACGTTGGACTCGTCTGCGCGCTGGACTTCGGTCTGTTTGACTCGGGCGACTGCGCAAAGCGTCGGGAATTGATGATGGACAACTGTGCTCGCGAGGGGATTGCGTTTGCCGTTGCCAATCAGGCTGGGGGCCAGGACGACGTCATCTACGAAGGTCGCAGTTTTGCAGTCAATTGCAAAGGGCGCGAGACGGTGCGCCTCAAGGCCTTCGAGGCTGATGAAGGGGCGGTAACAGTCTCCAATCTCTTTGAGGACAAGACGACAGCACTTGTTCGGGAGCCCGGTCGATACGAAACGCTTTTTGCCGCACTGGTGTGTGCCGTGCGCGACTATTCCCGAAAAAACGGTTTTTCTGATGCCTTATTGGGTCTTTCCGGGGGTGCCGACAGCGCCCTGGTGGCGGCCATTGCCGTCGAAGCGCTCGGCAAAGAACACGTCCACGCCGTGATGATGCCCACGCGCTACACCTCGGACTTGAGCCTGAAATTGGCTAAGGATTGTGCGGAGAACCTGGGAATCGACTACCGTGTGCGTCCGATCGGTGCCATCTACGATGCCGCCAAGTCTATTCTTGCGGATGACTTTGCGGGAACTGACGAAGGTCTTGCCGAAGAAAACCTGCAGGCCAGAAGCCGCGGGCTTCTCCTGATGGCTCTTTCCAACAAGTTCGGGTGGCTGACGCTTGCCACCGGCAACAAGTCCGAAAGTGCCACGGGATACTGCACGCTATACGGTGATACGGTCGGTGGCTACGCTCCCATCAAGGATGTGTTGAAGACGGACGTATGGGAGATGCTGCGTACCTACAACGTTATGAAGGGCAGAGAAGTGATCCCCGAGGAAATTATCACGCGTCCGCCTTCTGCGGAATTAAAGGAAGGTCAGACGGACGAATCGGCGCTGATGCCCTATGCTGAGCTTGACGCCATTTTGCGCGGGTTGCTCGAAGAGGGGAAAAGCGCAGCTGAACTGCAAGCCTTGGGCCACAACGCCGACAACGTGTATCGTGTGATTGAACTTTGGCTTCGCAGTGAGTACAAGCGGGCGCAGTGTCCGGTCGGCCCCAAAGTGAGCCGCGCGATGCTCGGACGAGACGTTCGCCTGCCGCTTACGAGCCGCCCGAGTTTCCGTAAAATTACGCATCGAAGCGCAAAAACGCTGGCATGAATGGATTTAGCCGCTCAAGAAGGATAGGAAGTCTCATGAAACTCGTTACCGCAATCGTCAAGCCCTTTAAATTGGATGAAGTTCGCGAAGCGTTGGCTGAACTCGGCGTCAATGGCCTTACCGTGACCGAAGTCAAGGGATTCGGCCGTCAGAAGGGGCACACGGAGCTCTATCGCGGTGCCGAATACGTGGTGGACTTTCTCCCCAAGGTCAAGATCGAAGCGGCTGTTCCCGACGATCTGCTTGAACAGTGCCTCGAAGCGATTCAAAAGAGTGCCCGCACCGGCAAGATCGGTGACGGCAAGATCTTCGTCTTTGATATCGAACAGGCCATTCGCATCCGTACCGGTGAAACGGGCGACGCAGCTGTGTAACGAGGCTGAGAAACGGCACAAGAAAAAGCCCCGTCGGAGAAATCCTTCGGGGCTTTTTTCAACCTGACGCAGCGCGCTGCGCCAGGTTTCAGATCAAATGCCGATTACTGAACGGTACGGGTGCCGATCACTTCAATCACGGCGCGACGGTTCGGGGCGAGGCACTTGATGAGATCCTGCATGTTGCGGATCTGGCTGCCGGCTGCGGGCTTCGGGCAGTTCACGACAGGATCGGCGGCACCGCGGCCTTCGGTCTGGATCAAACCGCCGTCAACACCCTTTTCACTCAAGTAGGTCTTCACCGCTTCGGCGCGACGTTCGGAGAGCTTCTGGTTGTAGGCATCCTTGCCGAGGCGGTCAGCGTAACCGGTCGTGAGGATCACTTCAACATCCATACCGGCCATACGGCTCACCAGCTGATCGAGCATGTTACGGCCGTCTTCGGAGAGCTTGGCGCTGTCAAAGGCAAACAGCGTATCGGCAGCGAGCGTCACCTTGGCAACGCGCGGTTCTTCCACAGGAGCAGCTTTCGTGCAGGCGGCGGCAGACAGGATGTCCTTGTCGCAAGTGCAACCGAGGCCGTCCGGACCGCCCTGTTCAGCAAGAGCGGGCGTCCAGAAGCTGGTGCGCCAGCAAAGACCGGTAGAGTTCGTCACAACCTTGCTCTGGGAATCCAAAACATAGGGAACGACAGTATCGGAAGCCATTGCGATACCGGCAGTGGCCATCAACACAGCAGCGGCGAGGCCGCAAAGCTTGATCGAAGTCTTCATATTTACGCTTCCTTTCTTTTTAGTATGCAAAGACGGGCACTGCACTGTTTCGTCGGTGTGTCCCGCGTCAGCCGGATTCATATCCGGCGCGGTTGGGGTCAAAGGCCCTAAAACCTTCGTTCGCGTTTGCTCCAAAAAAGCATACGCAAACAACTTCCGTCTCAGAAAGACAGAACTTTGTCCGTATTGTGCCGCATCTTGAAGCAAAAGGAGAAGGGGGACGCAACAAAATGTGCGAAAACCCCGATTTTTGTCGCAAAAATCTTCTGATAGGCGGACAGTTATGCGGAAGTTGCTGCGTTTTTCGATGTCCGTGAAGCTCAAAATCGCACTATGCGTCGATTTGAGGCCTTGACGGATGTTTTCGGCAAAGTCCGCTTAAGACCGTCCGAACCGCAAAATACCATACACGCGTTTTAGAGCGTAAATCGCTAAAATGCCTGGGGTTCTGCCGCGGGGATCAAGGGGGTGTTTGCGCTTTGCTTTTTTCCGCCGGCGAAAATCAATTTCAAGCGTTCAGTTAATTGACAGACTGACGCTTTGTCTATCGGGGTACCATGGATACGAACGACGATACCAAGCTCAATCAGGACAATGCCCAAGGCGAAGCCAACGGCATGCCGATTTCTTACTCTTTGGAAACGCTTCCGATTTCGCTTGAAACCGAAATGAAGCGCTCCTATCTTGATTACGCCATGAGCGTGATTGTGGGGCGTGCATTGCCTGACGTGCGCGACGGCTTTAAGCCCGTGCACCGCCGCGTGCTCTTTTCCATGCACGAACTCGGAAACGACTTCTCGCATGCCACGAAGAAGTGCGCCCGTATCGTGGGTGACGTCATCGGTAAATACCATCCGCACGGCGATCAGGCCGTCTATCAGACGCTGGTGCGTCTGGCGCAGGACTTTTCCATGCGGTATATGCTGGTGGACGGTCACGGCAATTTCGGCTCTGTGGACGGCGACGGCGCGGCAGCAGGCCAGACCGCGCAGGACGACACGTTCTACTACTTCCCGCGCGGGGAGGCAAAAACGCTGCTGACCGCCCGTGCCGACGCGGATCCCAGTGTGCTGGACCGGCTGGAAAGCGCCTACGCGGCCTACGCCGAGAGCCGCTACCTGGCGACGCCCGACGGCGCAGACTACGGCACATTGCAAGAATTTTGCGATGCAGCGGAAAAAGAACACAAACTAACCGGCGACGCCGACGCGATACGAACCTTTGTGCGCAGCTACCTGAACGAGCACTGCACCTACACCAGTGACCCGCCCCAGCCAGCCGAAGGGGCCGACCCGGTGTTGTATTTTCTGAGCGAGAGCCATGCGGGCAGCAGCACGCAGTTTGCGTCGGCGGCGGTGGTGCTCTGCCGGATGCTGGGCCTGCCCGCCCGCTATGTGGTGGGCTATGCCGCCCCCCAAAGCCTGTTTGCCGAGAGTGACGGCGGCTGGCAGGCCGTTTTGCAGGACGATAACGCCCACGCCTGGGCCGAGGTGTACCTTGCCGGGCAGGGCTGGACCCCGCTGGAAACGACCCCCGGCATGGTCAGCGAACTGACCGAGGACCAGCTGGCCGCCAACGCGAACGCTGTGCCGACTGCCGATGATGCCGAGACCCCGCTGCCCGCCGTGACACCCGCGCCGGAGGTGGACCCGACCGCCCCGCAGGCCCGAGCTTTTTGGTGGCTGCTGCCGCTGGCGGCGGTGCTGGCCGCGCTGGCCGTGTGGGGCATTGCCCGTGCACGGCGCACCCCGGCCGATACTGTGCGGGCGGAGTTCCGCGCGCTGTACAAAAAGATGTGCCGCTGCGGCCTGGGCGAAGGGGTATCCTCTGATCAGGAAGAGTTTAAACAATTTTTATGGGAACACACCAAAACGGCGGCCCCGCAGGATGTGGAAACGCTGCTGGCGCTTGTGCAGACGGCGCAGTTTGCGCCGGGGCCGGTCAGCGCGCAAACCGCGCAACAGGTACGCGGCTTGTGCCGCATACTGCGCAAAAATTTACACAGGTAATTGCCGGAAAATATGTGATATTCTCCAGGGGGGAGAAGTAACAAGAGCAAATAACGCCTTGACGCGGCGCTTCAAACCTATTATTATAGTAGTGAAATGCAATAGGGAGATGAAATCATGGCGCGATTGCCGAAAAATGACAAAGTTGTGGACATTGGAACGATCGCTGCGGCTTTGGGAGTGTCAAAAACAACGGTATCCCGGGCAATATCCGGCAATGGCCGTGTGGGCGCAGCAACCCGTCAGCGCGTACAGGACTACGTGAAGGAGCATAACTACACCCCCAGCGTGATGGCACGCGGGCTGGCGATGCGCTGCTCGTACAACATTTCGCTGGTGATCTCCAAGCAGTTCTCTGATTTTGAGATGCCGTTTTTGCGCAAGACGATGCGTTCGGTCTATCAGGCGGCGGAGGATTGCGATTACGATGTGCTGCTGACCCTGGTAGGCGAGAACGAGACACGCCCGGTGGAGCGCCTTTTGGACAACCGCAAGATCGACGGCCTGATTCTGACCCGCACGCTGGAACGCGACCCGCTGATCCCGCTGCTGAAAAGCCGCAAGCTGCCCTTTGTAGCCATCGGCCGCCCCGAGGATCCGACCGTGATGTCGGTGGATCATGACCAGGTCGGCGGCTGCCGGGAGCTGACCAGCCTGCTGCTGATGAAGGGCATGAAGCGGATCGCCCTGCTGGGCGGCACGATGCTGTACACCGTCAATATGTCGCGCCTGGAAGGCTTCAAGCAGGCCTATGACATGATGAACCAGAAAATCGACGAGAGCCTGCTGTTTTTGGAGCTGGAAACCGACGACCTGCGGATGCAGGCCGTGAGCCAGGCGTTGGAGCGCAAGCCGGACTGTATCCTGTGCATGGACGACCGGCTGACCCTGTTGGCGATGAATATGCTCAAGCAGCAGGGTGTGCGGGTGCCGCAGGATATCCGCGTGGCGTCGCTGTATGACAGCAGCGCGCTGGCTGAGTCGTCGCCCGCCATCACGGCGGTGCAGTTTGACGCTTACGCCCTGGGCCGCAAAGCGACCCAGCAGCTTTTGCAGGCGCTCAAAGGCCGTGAGGTGGAGACCCGCGTGGAGCTGGGCTACCAGGTCAGTATGCGGGAATCGACGAAAACCTGAGATAGGGTATATAATAAGTATATTAGGCAGCACGCCGTGGAAACGGTGCGCTGCCTTTTTGTAGGGGCGGCATCTATGCCGCCCGCGCGGCCTTTACAACAAAAGAGCCTTGCAACGCATCAACACGCTGCAAGGCTCTTTTTATTTCTTCTTCCGTTTCAGCCAGAACACCTTGAATTTGCTGTACCCATTCGCCTTGTCCGCGTCAAATTCCTCGGTCAGCACGTACCGTTTGCGGGCATTATCGAACTGTAAAGCATTTCCACTTTCCTGCACGTCGGTCAGATAGCGGGGGATGGCGGTCTGCTGGCTCTCAAACTCCGGCTCGCGGTCCCACAAAATTTTACCGTCAGCGTCAAAGCCGTGCGCCCATACGCTGAACACCAGGCAGGCGGCCTCGCCATAGCAGTAGCGCTCAAACCGGATGCGGCCATCCAGATAAAACAGCATACAATCGCGGAAATGTGTTTCCAACTCTTTTTCATAGCGGCGTCCGCATCCGGTACCGGCAAAATCGGCAGCATTGGCAGTCATGGCGTGCCCTCCTGTTTGTTGATGGTTTCATTATACAGCAGGGCGGATAAAATGGCAAGCACAGTTGCAGGGGCCGGGCATGCCCGGCCCGCGCGTGTAAGGCAGACGCCCACTTGCGGAAAAGTGGCGGGCCGCACATGTGCGGCCCCTACATGGCGGTAAACTTTACGCCTTCACATCCCGCTTCTCCAACACGACCCCCGCAATCACAAACACCGCCGCCAGCCATCCCGCGCACGCCAGCAAAAACGGCACGGCATTCCCGGCCAGCATATCCTCGCTGCGGTTGGCGTTCATGCCCTGCTGCATCAGGCAGTAGGGCCACAGCAGGGAAAAGCCTTTGCTGCCCAGCAGCATCCCCATAATGCCGCCGACCAGCCCTAAGAAAATCGGCACCGCAAAACTGCGGATCAGCATTGCCAGCACAAGCTGCGCCGCCGCCACGGCCAGCCCGCCCAAAACGCCGCGCAGCATAAAGAATAACGTGGAGACAGGCGGCCAATCGGTAAACCCGGCAAACAGCCGCCCGCAGACCAGATACAAAATATACACAAACACCTGTGTAAAGCACATCAGCTTTACAACAACCAAAAACTTCGCCAGGAACAAATCAAACGGCCGCACCGGCACGGCCATAATCAAATTCCAGTTGTGCCCCATATGTTCCAGCCGCCACAGGTAGGCAGCATACGCCGACACCATCGCCGGAAAGAACAGCATCGAATAAAACAGCGTGTGCTGTGTCCATAAACTGTACCACCGCTCGGTCAGAATCTCGAGATTTTGCAGATAATTGAAGGTCCCATACCCGGCAGAAATCAGCGGAAGCACCACAAACATGGCCCAAATCGGCGAGGCGTGCAGCTTGCGGTTTTCCGCAACAATACAACGTTTCAGCATTCGTTATACCTCCTTGTCGCGCATCATGCGCCAGACCGCTGCAAACAGCACTGCCGCCAGCGCCGCGGTGAACGCCAGCAACCCCCAGTTGAAGGGCCGCGTGCCGTACAGGACCGTGTGCGTCTCCTTGTCCCAGACGGCGACCTCGTAACTGCTCAGCGGGACAAAATATCCCCACGGCACAAAATAGCTGACGATGGGCGGCATAAATGCCGAGAACAGCCCTACCAACGCCCCTACAATGCTGACGCAGAGCGCAGGCAGCGGATTTTCCCACGCCAGCATCAGCAGCAGCTCGGATAAGTACAGCATCACATCCACGGCCAGCGTGCAGCCGCCCAGATAAAACAGCTGTCCCACCGGCAGCGCCTCGGTGTAGTGCTGCGTGCGCCCCAGCAAAACCGCCGCGCCCATTTCCAGCGCGACCATCAAAACGACCTCGCCGATGCCGAACGCCGCCTTGGCCGCAAACAGGCTGCGGCGGCTTTGCAGCGTGTACAGGAGCTTTGTCGTGCTGCCCTTGACCTCAATATCCCACAACCGGCTTGCCAGCAGTGCCATGACCACCGGCATCAAAATCGCGTTGAGCACCGGCAGGGCGTACAGCAGGGCGCTGTACGCGTTGGCCAATTCCTCCGGGTCGTTGGAAGTAAGCCGCCCAGTCCAGAGGAACACGACCACCGGCACAACCAGACAAATCGCTAAATCGTGGCGGCGGTGCGCCTTTTGAAATTCCGCGTGCAATGCGCTTAGCATATCAGTCCGCCTCCTCGTTGGCTGTCAGGCTCAGGAAAATTTCTTCCAGCGTCTTGGTGTGGGGCGTCAGTTCCACCACACCCGCGCCGTTCATGGCCAGCTGCTGCACCAGCGCGGCCAGCAGGTCATCCCGCAGCAGAGTATCCCCCGCATGGAGGGTGCGGGTGTTGGCGCAGAAATCCTCTTTTGGGGTGGTGAACTGGGTCAGGGCTTCCGCGGGCACAGCCACGGCGCGCAGCCGCCCGCCTACCAGCTCGCCCAGCACAGCCAGGCGGCGGTACTCGTATTCGCGGGCGGTGCCCTCAATGGGGCGCAGCACATAGTCCCGCGCCGGGAACACGGCGGCGGGAATGCCCAGCGTGTTCAGGTCAGCAGCAAAGCGGGTGGCTTCGGCCTCGCCGGGGGTCACGATGCACAGCGGCTTATCCAACTGGCGGCACAGCGCGGCATACACCTGTGCGCGGCCGGATGCGGGCAGCCCAAACAGGGCGCATGCACCTTTGCCGGAAAGCGCGTGGCTCAGCTTTTTGTATTCGGTTGTGGTGGTAAACAATGCGTCAAACATGGTGCCTCCTGCGCTTGCGCATGATAGGGCGGGTGATGTATAATTTTGAGGATACGAGTAATACGAGAGTTTTTGCCCCTTCTTTGAAAAGAAGAAATCGAAAAAGTTCGGCAGAATAAAGAAATCAAATAATGCTGCAATAAGGAGCAGAATATAGAAAGATGACAAAACATAAAAATGTAGCGCTGGATGAGCTGCGTATTCTGGCGGCGCTGATGGTGCTGGGCGTGCATACCGGGCAGAAAGTTGGCCTGGGGGATGCCGCCGCGGTTGGCGCGCAGGGGGTGCAACTGTTTTTTGTGCTCAGCGGGTACCTGGCCGCGGCCAGCCTGAGCCGCCACCCGGAGCCGCTGCCGTATTACCAGCGCCGCCTCCGGCGGATCCTGCCGCTGTACTGGCTGGTGCTGGTGCTGCGCTGGCTGTTCGATGCGGTACGCTATCTGGCGGCGGGAGCCAGTGCAGCCCAGCTGTTTGGCCCCGGCGGGCCGTGCGGGCCGGGTTACCTGCGGTACTTTGTATTTTTGCAGATGTGGCTGCCCAGTGATAACTGGATGCTGTGGAACAACCGCAACGTGCTGTGGACGATGAGCGCCTTTGCGTTCTTTTATCTGCTGGCCCCGTGGCTGTACCGGCTGTGCAAACGCTTTTGGGGTGCGCTGGCGTTGCTGGTGGTCTGCCTTGCGGTGAAGGGCAGGATCGGCGGCTTAATTGAAAGCAGTCTGGCGGCTTTCCCGGCAGAAGCCAACATCAGCGAATTCAGCGCAAAAACGCCGGTCATGACGCTGTACTGCTTTATCTTTGGCATGGCGGCGTTTGCGGCAGTGCGGGAGAACAAGCAGTTTTTATACGGGGCATTCTGCATTCTGCTGGCAGTGCTCACCAACTTCCAGCGGGCGGGGTTCGAGTGCGTGTTTACGGTGCTTGTTCTATTGGCCGTGCAGAACCCGCAGGGCGTTGGCCTGGCGGAAAATCAGAAGTTCGCCCAGGCCGTGGAATTTGTGGGGGCGGGCAGCTTTTGGCTGTACCTGGCCCACCCGCTGGTGCTGGAGCTGCTGCCCAACACTGCGATGAGCGGCGCAGCCGCGTGGCTGTGCTTCGCCGGGGTATATGCCGTCTGCCTGATGGTGTGCTATGCGCTGTATACGCTTTTTGTGCGCCGGTATGAGCAGCGCTTTGCGTAACCATTGTACTATATTTGCAGCAAAACGGCAAAGTGAATTTTGAGAGAAGCGTTGCATGGAACGACAAATGGCGGGCGGCCCAGATGGGCCGCCCGCTTTGGCATTTGTATGATTGAAAAAGCTGTGCTCTTATCTTGTAGAGAATGTGAGGACGAACATTGTTCGCCCGCGGACGTTGGCCGTATGCAGGGTGAAATATGTGGCAAGACCCGTCATGCGGGACGATGACGAGCATCGTCCCCTACAAATCATTTGCAGCGTTTATCACCATCGGCAAAGTTTTCCACAGTGTGCACACCCCTGCAGGTGTTCCATTAAACCGCATCCCGTGTAATGATGGATTGCAAATTTGAAGTGAGAACACTTCCTTTGCGGGCATCTTACACAGAAAACAGGAAGGGGCGCACACTGTGCGCCCCTGCGGAACGCCTATCCGCGCTCAGTGGTTGAATTTATTCTGCGCTTCGCCCAGCTTGCCGGCCATCAACAGGCGGCAGGCGGCTTCCACGTCGGTGTGGCGGCCGGTCACAAGCTTGGCGTCATCGGGCGGGAACTTGCCCAGCACCCAGTCAGCCAGATCATAATCCGGGCGCGGCTTGGCGCCAACGCCAATGCGGATGCGGTAAAAATCCTCGCCGCCGGTGGAAGCGATAATGCTCTTTAGCCCGTTGTGCCCGCCAGCAGAACCGGAGGGCCGGATGCGGATGTGCCCCGGCTCCTGTGCAATGTCATCGCACAACACAATAATGTGGTTGCGCGGGATCTTGTAAAATGCCGCAGCGGGGGCGATGCTCTGGCCGCTCAGGTTCATGTAGGTCAGCGGCTTTAGCAGCATCACTTTGCGGCCGTCCACCTGGGCAATGCCGTAAAGGCCCTGCCATTTGCTTTTGTTGATCTCGCACCCCCAGGCTTCGGCCAACGCATCCAGCGCGGCAAAACCGGTGTTGTGGCGGGTGCCGTCATATTTCGGCTCCGGGTTGCCCAGACCGGCAATCAGCCAGTCTGCCCCGGAACCACCTCCAAATAGTCCCATAGTAAAAATCCTTATAGTAATTTTGTGATTTTAGTGTGCACCAGGGGCAAAGCGTTCCACTGTGTCCCGGATGGTATCCAGGAAGGATTCTGCACCTAAGGTGTTGACCTTGAAAAACACAGCCTGGCTGCCGCCGGATGTGATGGCGGAAAGCCGGATCAGCCCGTCAGCTTCCAGCAGGGTCAGGCTCATGGTAACACGGCCATTGCCAATGGCACTGTAGCGTTCGTATACCCGCACGGCACAGCGGCCGGTGCTGAAGTTGAAATCACTGGAACCTTCTAGCGTGGCCGAAACACTTTGTTTTACAACAGCGTCCAGCTCGGTCAGGATGGTGGTAAAATCCCCGGTCAGGGTGCGTTCCAAAATGGCCATGGCAGCAATCCTCCTTGCAGCAGGTCAGGGGGCATCAGTCGTTTTTCTTTTCGGCTTCCAGCTTCTGTTTTTTGGCAACGTATTTTTCCAACTTCTTGGCGCCCCAGGCGGCAACTTCGGCCTGCTTGGCGCGCTCAATGCCCAGGGCACCGTCCGGCACATCGTGGCCGATGGTGGAACCGGCAGCGGTAAAGGCGCGGCTGCCCACCTTGACCGGCGCCACCAGGTTGGTGTTGCAGCCGATGAACGCATAATCGCCGATGGTGGTGCGGTACTTGCCCTCGCCGTCATAGTTGCAGGTTACGGTGCCGCAGCCAAAGTTGCAGTACTTGCCCACATCGGCATCGCCAATGTAAGTCAGGTGGCTGACAGTGTTGCCCTCGGCAAAGTTGGCGTTCTTGGTTTCCACATAAGCGCCCAGGTGCACGCCCTCATCCGTCACGGTGCCGGTGCGCACATGGGTAAAGGGGCCAATCTTGTTGTTGGGGCCCAGATGGCTGTCATAACACTGGCTGGCGTTCACGGTAGAACCGGCCTCAACAATGGTGTTCTCCAATAAGGTATTGGGACCGATGACACAGTTTGCCCCGATGACGGTTTTGCCGCGCAGGATGCAGCCCGGCAGGATCACTGCGCCGGGTGCAATCTCAACTTCGGGGTCAATAAAAACCTGGTCGCTGATGAACTCCACACCGTTCTGCAGGTGCTTTTCAAAAGTTTCTTCAAAGGCCGCTTTGGCGGCAAGGTATTTGGCTTTCGCTTCGGACATAAAAATACCCCTTTCTGTTTTGGGCCAAAAGAGTATACGGCCCTACAAAAAAGCCCCGGAACAGGGCTGAAGCCTGCCGGGGCGGGATGAATTGAAAAAAGTGTTGCAGAATGTAATAAAATAATATTTCCCAACTTCTCACCCATTATAATTTACCGCATTTTTGGTCAAATTGCAAGAGCCTGACCCCAAAACTTTGTAAGATTTTCGGCGAAAATATTCGCCATTTATTTAACAATGTACTGGAAATTCCGGGCTGAGTCTGTTATAATGGACTTTGCAAGAGAGAAAATTCTTATTTTGCGGGTGTGCGCGGCACACCGGGAAGAAACCGTAATTTTGTTGGAGGTAACCTATGAGCAAGAAGTTTTTGTATTTGTTCAAAGAGGGCCATGACGCATTTGGCGGCGACCAGACGACCATGAAGAACATTCTGGGCGGCAAGGGCGCTGGTCTGGCAGAAATGACCCATGCCGGCATGCCGGTTCCTCAGGGCTTCACCATCACCACCGAAGCCTGCACCCAGTACTATGCTGACAACCGTGAGATCAACGATGAGATTAAGGCTGACATCTTCAAGTACATGGGAATCCTGGAAGAGCAGACTGGCAAGAAGTTCGGCGATATCGAGAATCCGCTGCTGGTTTCCGTTCGTTCCGGTGCACGTCAGTCTATGCCCGGCATGATGGATACCATCCTGAACCTGGGCCTGAACGACCAGGCTGTTGAAGGTCTGGCAAAGAAGACTTCTAACCCCCGTTTTGCATATGACTGCTACCGCCGCTTCATCCAGATGTACTCTGACGTCGTCATGGAGCTGGGCAAGAGCTTCTTTGAAGAGCGTATCGACGCTATGAAGGAGCGCAAGGGCGTTAAGCAGGATATCGAGCTGGACGCTGAGGACCTGAAGGAACTCGTCAAGGAGTTCAAGGCTATCTACCTGGAGAAGCAGGGCGAAGAGTTCCCGCAGGATCCGAAAGAACAGCTGATCGGCGCTGTCAAGGCCGTCTTCCGTTCTTGGGATAACCCGCGCGCCAACGTTTACCGCAAGATGAACGAAATCCCCTACGAGTGGGGCACTGCTGTCAACGTTCAGCAGATGGCTTTCGGTAACTCCGGCATGCGTTCCGGCACCGGTGTTGCTTTCACCCGTAACCCCGCTACCGGCGAAAAGAAGCTGATGGGCGAGTACCTGATCAATGCTCAGGGCGAAGATGTCGTTGCCGGCATCCGTACTCCTTCCCCGATCAGCAAGCTGCACGAGGAAATGCCTGAGGTTTACGATCAGTTCGTTGAGATCGCAACCCGCCTGGAAAACTACTACAAGGATATGCAGGACATGGAGTTCACCATCGAAGATGGCAAGCTCTTTATGCTGCAGACCCGTAACGGCAAGCGCACCGCACAGGCTGCTCTGCAGATCGCCTGCGACCTCGTTGATGAGGGCGTTATCGATCAGCGCACCGCTGTACTGCGCGTTGAGCCCAAGCAGCTGGATACCCTGCTGCACCCGCAGTTTGACGCTGCTGCCCTGAAGGCTGCTGAAGCAATCGGCAAGGGCCTGGCCGCTTCTCCGGGATCTGCCTGCGGTCGCGTTGTCTTCAGCGCTGAAGATGCTGAAGAGAAGGTCAAGGACGAAGCTTGGAAGAAGGTCGTTCTGGTCCGTCTGGAAACCAGCCCCGAAGATATCGTCGGCATGCAGGTCTCTCAGGGCATCCTGACCGTCCGCGGCGGCATGACCAGCCACGCAGCTGTTGTTGCACGTGGCATGGGTACCTGCTGTGTTTCCGGCTGCGGCAATGATAACGATGTTGCTATCGATTACGATGCAAAGGTTATCACCATTAACGGCCACACCTTCCATGAGGGTGACTGGATGAGCATTGATGGCTCTACCGGCAACATCTACGAAGGCCAGATCGCTACCGTCGCTTCCACCGAGAACGCTAACTTCAAGCGCTTTATGAGCTGGGCTGACGAAGCACGCCAGATGAAGGTTATGACCAACGCCGATAACCCGCGCGATGCACAGAACGCTGTCGATATGGGCGCTGAAGGCATTGGCCTGTGCCGTACCGAGCATATGTTCTTCGCTGAGGATCGTATTGCTGCTGTGCGTGAGATGATCTGCGCACGTACCGTTGAAGAGCGCAAGGTTGCCTTGGCTAAGGTTGAGCCGTTCCAGGAAGCTGACTTTACCGCTATGTACCGCATCATGGGCGATCGTCCGATGACCATCCGTTATCTGGACCCGCCTCTGCATGAGTTCCTGCCCACCAAGGCTGAGGACATCGAAGCCCTGGCAAAGGATATGGGCATGACCACCGAAGAGCTGAACAACGTTGTTGTCAGCCTGCATGAGTTCAACCCCATGATGGGCCATCGCGGCTGCCGTCTGGCCGTTACCTATCCGGAAATTGCCGAGATGCAGACCAATGCTGTGATCAAGGCTGCCATCAAGGTTTCTGCTGAGACCGGCAAGATGATCACCCCGCACATCATGGTGCCCCTGGTTGGCGAAGTGAAGGAGCTGAAGTACGTCAAGGACGTCATCGTCAAGACTGCTGACAAGCTGATCGCTGACGCTGGCGTTGACATGAAGTACCAAGTTGGTACCATGATCGAGATCCCGCGTGCCGCCCTGACCGCAGGTGAGATCGCTAAGGAAGCTGACTTCTTCAGCTTCGGTACCAACGACCTGACCCAGATGACCTTCGGCTTCAGCCGTGACGATGCTGCTAAGTTCCTGACCGCTTACTATGATACCAAGATCTACGAGAGCGATCCGTTCCAGCATCTGGACCAGATCGGCGTTGGCAAGCTGGTTAAGATGGCTGCCCATGACGGCCGCGCAACCAACCCCAACTTGGGTCTGGGCATCTGCGGCGAGCACGGCGGCGACCCCTCCAGCGTTGAGTTCTGCCACAACGTTGGCCTGGATTACGTTTCCTGCTCTCCGTACCGCGTTCCCATCGCACGTCTGGCCGCTGCTCAGGCTGCTATTAAAAATCCACGCGCTTAAGTCACGTAGATTTTTACAATTAAATGTGGATTACGATAAGGCTCGTTCTTATCAAAATTCGCGTGGCTGCGTGCTTTGGCCGAAGCAATGGAAAGACCTGACAGTTAAGGTCGCTCTATAAATCATAGCAAGCCCCTAATCGCTGTACTACAGTGGTTAGGGGCTTTTTTTTTACGCAAAAATGCCCTTTGGGTACATTTTCAGCAAAAAGTATACGATTTTTGGGTACATTTTTGGGGTCAAATCGGGGTACTTAAGAGCTATCAAAAAACCGCAGGAGTACGCAGCATGACGAGGAAAACATCGCCTGCTTACAGAGCAAGCAAAGAGGAAACTATTCCAATAAATAAGTTGCATCCCTTTTCCAAGCATCCGTTCCATATCCGCCATGATCTGGAATTCAGTGAATTGGTAGACAGCATTTCAGAGAGCGGCATCATTACGCCCATCATCGTCAGACCAAAGGTTGGTGTCGGCTATGAAGTGATAAGCGGACATCGCAGGTGGGAGGCTTGTAAAGAACTCGGCATCGAAAGCATCCCTGCCAGAGTGGAATACATAGACGATGACGAAGCCACGATTCTGATGGTCAACAGCAATATCCAGCGTGAGCATGTGCTGCCAAGTGAGAAGGCGTTTGCTTATAAAATGCGCATGGAAGCGTTGAAACATCAAGGACGAGCAACTTTGGGACAAGTTGTCCCAAAGTTAAAGTACAATAGGTCGGAAGCGGTAATTGGCGAAAAAGTAGGGGAAAGCTACAAGCAAGTACAACGCTATATTCGATTGACCTATCTGATTCCATCTATTTTGCAAATGGTCGATGACGGTCGTATTGCATTCAACCCAGCGGTCGAAATCTCCTATATGACAGGGGAACATCAGACATAAGCTGCTTTACGCAATGGCAAGGGACCTTATTGAAGTAGTCGGTGTAGATCGAATTCGGCTCTTTGATGATTCACTCGCAATGCAACTGCGTAGTAATGACATGCACATTACCGAATGGCGCGTCCCAAATGACATATGTAGTGATTTGAAGTTTTCGCGTTTTACAGACAAGAACAATGAGTATCTGTTCTGGATTCGAGATGGACAGAGAATTATTGAAACTTATGCGGACGGAACGCAGCAATTCAGGACGATAAGAAACATCGACAGTGGCAACTTGTATGTGGGTACCCGCAGCTGTGCAATCCGAAAATATGCAGTGGAGAATTTTAAGCGCGGTTGCTATGTGCAGCCGGAGCATCCGCAGCCCGGCAATCAACTGGATAAACTGCAAATTTTCCAAATATCCGAGGGAAGAAACGAATGCAAGTTTATGCCCTACGACTACGCCAAGGAAAAATTAAACGCATCCGATTACCGCAGCGTTTATATTGGCAATATGCCGACTGGTTACGATTTGGAAAGATGCTTTCGGGATTTCAACTTGAGATCCCGTCCCTGCGCAAAAACAATGCATTCGCTTTCGGTCAGCGATGTGGTTGTTATGCAACGGGATGGCAAGGAAGCAGCTTGGTATGTTGACCCGGTAGGCTTCAAGGGTGTGAGCCACCTACTGCCGGAATTGCATGAAGTCGAAGCCCAGCGCCAAAAAGAACAGGTTCAGGATGAACCGGAAAGGTGAAGCAATGCCAAATCCACAAGATATTTTCCAACTGGCACAGCAGACCGCTACGCAGGTCGCAGCCTCACCGGAAAACTGGCGGCGGTTCTTGTATACGGCAGCGCATAACTACCACACCACCTACCTGAACCAGCTGCTGATCCACGCCCAACGCCCGGATGCCACCGCCTGCGCTACCATGAAATACTGGAATGAGCAGGCACACTGCAAGGTTATGTGCGGCAGTAAAAGCATCATCATCCTGCAACGCCATCAGGATGTACCCACTGCCAAACGAGTGTTCTCCATGACAGACACGGTTCTTACTGGTGACAAAGCTGCTGCCCCGTGGGAAGTGACAGATGCCATCCGGCCACTTCTTATGCAGGTCAACTCCGTGGGCAGCTTAATGGATCGGGCAACCGAGCAAGTTGTATCCCTGTCCGACCGTGCCAATCGTGTCATGGCAAATTCAATAGAGGACAGTACACTGGGCTGGAGCCACCCGGAAGATCAGCGGTTCATCTTGCAGGAAGTTGCTGCACAAAGCACCCTATACATGATCTGCATCCGTTTGGGTATCCCGGTGCAGGAAGAAGATTTCCCGGCTTTCCAGAATGTCACCCAGTTTGATACCAGCCGAATCTCCCTCTGCTTGGGCGGCTATGTGCAGGCAGCGGCAGAACCTTTGCTGGATGAGCTGGGGCACGAGGTCATGCAGCTTGCCCGCGACAGTGTTGCAATTCAGGCTGAACCAGTGCATAATACAGATACTCAATCACCCACACAGACGACCAGTCGAGAGGAGGCTGTCACAGATGATGTACACGAACGTGAAGGGCTATCAGATTCCGAACCTGAGCTTGCCGAAAGCCAAGAAAACCAACCTGAACCGGTACGGCAGGATGCGGCTGGACTACTTGGAACAGAACGAGCCGAACCTGTGCGACCAGATGATGCTGGAGGGAACGCTGCTGCCGAGCTGCCGCAAGATGGGGCTGGACGCACAGCAGATGGTGGACAAGACGCTGCACGACCTGATGCAGAAAGCGCAGATGCCCGACCGCAAGACAAACCCGCTGGGCTGGGCGCAGATGTGCAACAGCCTGAAGCAGCAGGCGGAGGAAATGATCCTTCCGATGCTGTACGAAGTATAACGGAAGAACCCGCAGCGGCGGAGAGCGAAGAATCGCCCTCCGCTTTTTCTTTGCCCGAATTTCCGGCAGAGCTGTTGCCGTCCCTGCTGAAAGCAGATACGACCTCGCGCACTTTCAATGCGGACATCCTTTTCTTTTTCAGTAAAACACCGCTGCTGATCGACCGGCTGCGGTATATCCGCGAGAGCTACAAGGTTGTGTTTACGGAGCTTCTGCTGGAAGATGATACCCGCGTTGGATTCTATAAAGAAAGCAATAGTCTGCTTGTCTGGCAGGGGTCCTACCTGACCCGCAGCGCGGAATCGCATCTGTCATGGCACAGCGTTACTGCTGCCATCTCCGCACTGGTCGATAACCACGAACTTATCGCAGCCATTGACCCGAAAAAAGCTGTCAGTCAGGACGAGCAGCTGTCCTTTGACCTGCCGGAAGATGCTTCTCGCGGCGATGAAGTGGGCACGTTGGAAGTGGACGACATCTATTCCGAGGAAGAACAGGACGAAAAAATCAAAGCAGCCCTGCCCACTTACCACTACAAAGAACCCCAGCCGGACGATGGTGGTCACATAACGGAAGATGATGTGAACGCCATCATTACAAGAGGCAGCGTCTTTGAAGGCGGCAAGTACCGCATCTATAACCATTTCCAGCAGAAGAAAGCAGAAAAGGAAACCGTAGCTTTCCTCAAAAAAGAGTACGGCATCGGCGGTTTCTCTTGGACGTTTGCTGACGGTGGAAGCGGCTTCGTCAGTTTTGACGGTAAAGGATTCAGCATCCTTTACGATTTCAAGGATGACCTGCGGTATGAGAAAAAGCTCAAATGGAAAGAGGTCGGCAAGCGGCTGGAATATCTTGTCCGAATGGACCGCTACCTGACGGATGCAGAACGCGAGAAGATGCCTGCATGGATAAACAGGCAGGCAGAATCGAAGCCCCTGCCGCCACCCATCCCTGACCAGAAACCTGTCTGCGAAGTGGGCAGCACCGTTTACCTTGAAAACGACCAGCGGTTTACAGTAGAGAGCATCGGACAATTTGACATTCACCTGCGCAATGAAGATTTTCCACTGGTAGGCCGCGCCGTCAGCCGAGAACAGTTCCAACAGCTGCTGGACGCCAATCCCCGCAACGGCGGCAGGGTGCTATCCGAACAGCAACGTGAATCTTAGGTGCAGGAGCAGCGTGAGCAGGCCCTCTCCTATATCGAGGACTACCTCAAGGATGAGTTTGAAATCACAGATCCGGATTTCTCCGACCTCACCCAAATCGATCTTGGCTACACCACTACCGAGGACGAACAGCATACGATTCAGATCCATGCGGATCTGGAGCATTGCACGATCAGCAAGTTTGTGGACGATACCCTCTATGCACAGGATCGACCCAATGTCATTGTGATTTCCTTGGATCAGGCCCCGCGACATCTGACAGATATTGATGCCGAGCAAATGTTTCGGAAGGTTGAGATTGAACTGGCTCTTCAACAGGAAGTACAGAGGCTTTCACCAAAAGAAAAGGAGTGGCTTTTGTGCTTTCTGAAAATGAACTACAAAGAAATTCAGAAACACTTTGGCTGTGGGCATACCAATGTCTATGAGAAGCGTAAGAAGCTGGCTGAAACGATGAAGGCATTGAAGGAGTAACGATCATGAAGAGCTTTGAAGAACATCTGTGAGGCGCAAAAGCACATAACCGGGAGGATAAAATCTGGCTTGTTACGTGTTTTTCTGGGAAAATGGCTAAGTTGTGTGCCAAGTACGGCTTTCCCGATGATGAAGATATGTTCGTCTACCTGATCGATCATTTCCTGCGGGACTTGGATAGGTTTGTCATATACGGTGATGACCATACCGTACATAGCGGAGGAAATGGCAGTGACAACAGATAAGACTCGATATAAGGATGTAAAAGTTCGCATTCCGGAGGAAGAACTGGCTGTACTGAACTGCCGTGTTGCTAAAACAGGTATGTCCAGAGAACAATATATCCGTTGCCTGATTGCAGATACGATTCCTGCTGAATATCCACCGGCTGATTACAGGCTTATCATACGGAAGCTGGATGAATTGCAGGAAACAATGGATGCTCTTGTTGAGGAAAATCCCATCAAGCGCGATGCAATGAAGCTGTATATTACGCTCCAAAATGTAGCAAGTACGGCGGATATGCTGCGCAGGACAGTGGTGCCGTCAATGTCAAAAAGCAGAAAGTGATGTAATAAAGGGGGCTCGGTGCAATACCGAACCCCCTTTAACTAAGAATAGACTATTGCAAATCGGGTTTGTTTGAAATTGATGTATCCTCAATACTGTTAGCAGAGCATTCTGTATTAGCAGTACAATTGGAAGATGCTTCCAAGGCACTCAATATTTTTTCTCCCTCTTGATTTCGGAAAAGTGTAGCCCTTCTGTGGTATATAAAGCAGATAAACGCTGCTGAGGAAAAAACCACAAGCCCGCCTTCAAGTCGTCCTCTGGTAAGTCCTTTGGCGGTAGCATCGGCTACTAAATAATTGCTCATTCGTGCAAGCCCTTTTTGCATACTCCCGTTACCAAGTGATTTTAATGCATGAGTTATGGAGGGGGCAGACTTCCCTGAGTCCATCAGAAGTTCGGTGATTTGCTTTCCGAGATTTGACATATGCAGATACCTCCGTATGCAGTATTGTAGTGAGATATTTCTTGCTTATATGGTACCACTATGATAGAATAATGTAAATGATAATATAGTCCAAAATGATAACTGTTTACGTTGATAAGTTTGACCTTTCAGATAATATTATCTAATATATTGATCAAGAGGTTGGAATTATGGCTCTTGCAAATGTTAAACTTGAAGAATTGCCAGAATTTGGACGCAAGCTAATGATGCTTGCCAAGGAAAATGAAATAGGATCACCGATACAGCTGGCAACCAGACTTTATGAAGAACAACGAGAACTTGTCGAACCCGCGCGGAGAAAAAATAAGTACGGTAAAGTTGTAAAAGATAAAGCGCATGACATAGATGCAATCAGGCGAATGGTTCAAACGCACTTTAACGAGAAAAGTGCGTTCAATGTGCAAAGCAAGTATCTTCTTGCTTATAGTCGAATATTTGAATGCTCATTAGATTATCTTTATGGGACAACAACTGTGCGAAGCTGTGATATGACAGTGCGTAGCATTTGTGAGAAATTACGTATTGACGAAAAATGTGTGCTAAATTTATTGGAAGGATACGACTCAAACTCTGAGACATTTTCGCCAACGAAGTGCTGGACAAAAGTACTTTCTGACGATGTGTTTGAAAAGATTCCCTTTGATTGGAATCAATACTGCATGGAAAAGCTGGAACTCAATGATCTCGACAAGAAAATTGAAGCAATAAAAAAAGCTGAAGAGATGGCTGAAGATCTGGTTTATAGGGGAATGATGGAGATAAAGCGTATAGCTTTGGAAAAGATGCGGCCTGCAAAAGTAGGTGCGTGCCAAGGCGCCTATGCAATACTGTCAGAAACTATTGGCGACTTTGTCGATTCACAAACAGAACAGTGGCTGGAATCAATGCATATTGATTTGGCGGATAATTACTATGATAACGAATTAAAAAAGATAGAAGTTCTTAAAGCTGCTTTGAAAGAAGGTGCAAAATCGAAAAATGATGTTGATTCCAAGTAAATTGTGCCTAATCAGGTGCCGAGGCCCACAGAGCATAAAATATTTCCCGAAACGTAAGCAAAGTCACTCCAAAAGATTGATTTTGTTCGCAATTGAGATTATACTAAAATAATGGATAATTGTAATTTTGGTTAACCCTGCCACTAAAAACAGACGAGGACGACAGCATGAACTACCTTTCTATCAGGCAGACTGCCGAAAAGTGGAATTTGTCGAAAAGGCGTGTTCAAATCCTCTGTGCAGAGGATAGAATCACTGGTGCCATCCGCATAGATTCTACATGGGCAATCCCGGCAGATGCCCAAAAGCCTACGGATGCGCGGATTAAGTCCGGCAAGTACAGAAAGAAAAAGTAAAGGTTTCTCCCAATACTATATGGAAGGAGCAGCAATGTGGCTAAACTAGAGAACATTACGGTTGGCAGCTCTGTAAAAGGTATTGCCGGCAACGAGGCTGTCACCATCGTTGCTGTGCAATGGTATGGCACCAACGTAATCGACATCACCTATAGAAATAGCCAGAATGTGTCCGGGCAGCAGCTTTTGTACCGGGAAGATGAATCCCGTATCGAGGTCATGGACAAGAACCTGCCTTGGAGTTTTGACGCCAACGGCGACCAGCTCAAACTGGTATCCGAAGCATACCGCATCAGCCTCGCCCATCTGTTTGACCCTTATCTCGCCGTACATACATCCTCTGTGGAACCTTTACCGCACCAGATTTCTGCGGTATATAAGGAAATGCTGCCGCGGCTCCCGTTGCGCTATGTTCTGGCAGATGACCCCGGTGCCGGCAAAACAATTATGACCGGCCTGTTTATCAAGGAACTGATTGCTCGCGGCGATTTGAAACGCTGCCTGATTGTTTCCCCCGGCAGCTTGGCGGAACAGTGGCAGGACGAGCTCTATTCTAAATTCCACATCCGCTTTGAAATCCTGACCAATGACCGAATGGAATCCGCAGTAAGCGGCAATGTTTTTTCCGAGGTCGATTTGTGCATTGCCCGGCTGGACAAGCTGGCGCGCAGCGATGAATTGCAGGAAAAACTGAAAGTCACCGAATGGGACCTGATCGTCTGTGATGAGGCGCACAAGATGGCCGCTACCGTCTGGGGCGGTGAGGTCAAATACACAAAGCGCTTTTTGCTGGGCAGACTGCTTTCCAACATTACACGTAATTTCCTGCTGCTGACGGCTACACCGCACAATGGTAAGGAAGAAGATTTCCAGTTGTTCCTTTCGCTGGTAGACCCCGACCGCTTCGAGGGCATCCACAGCACCAGCCAAAAGGCCGTGGACGTCAGTGATGTCATGCGCCGTCTGGTGAAAGAGGAACTGCTAAAATTCGATGGCAAGCCCCTGTTCCCGGAGCGCATTGCCTACACGGTAAACTATGACCTCTCGCCGGAGGAAGCCAAGCTCTACGCGGAAGTTACCGATTATGTGCGCGAGGAGTTCAACCGCGCGGACAATCTGAACAACGATCACAAAACCACCGTTGGCTTTGCTTTGACGATTTTGCAGCGCCGCCTTGCATCCTCGCCGGAGGCCATTTACCAATCGCTGCGCCGCAGGCGGGAGCGTTTGGAGCATCGTTTGTCGGAGGAACGTCTCGGCAAGCGCGCCGCTGAATACCGTGACCCGGATTTGAACGATTTCGATGAGGACGATTACTCCGCAGACGAGCGCGAAAATCTGGAAGAAAAAGTAGTCGATCACGCTTCCGCTGCTGCCACGATTGCAGAGCTGGAAGCCGAAATCCGCACCCTGAAACGCCTTGAAAACATGGCAAACGAAGTCCGCGTCAAGGGCGTGGATCGCAAATGGGAAGAGCTCTCTAAGCTGCTTCAGGATGACAGCGCGATGTTCGATGCCAACGGTCAGCGCGAAAAGCTGATTATCTTCACCGAACACCGCGATACACTAAACTATCTCGCTGACAAAATCCGTTCCCTGCTGGGCAGCGAGGAAGCCGTGGTTACGATTCACGGCGGTATGCTGCGCGATGAGCGCCGCAAGGTCGAGGAACTGTTCAAGCAGGACATCGGTGTTCGCATCCTGATTGCCACCGATGCCGCCGGTGAGGGCATCAACCTCCAGCGCGCGCATCTGATGATCAACTATGATTTGCCGTGGAACCCGAACCGGCTGGAGCAGCGCTTTGGTCGTATTCACCGTATCGGGCAGACGGAGGTCTGCCACCTGTGGAACTTGGTCGCCAACGAGACCCGCGAGGGTTACGTTTTCCAGCGTCTGTTCCAAAAACTGGAGGAAGAACGCCAGTCTTTGGGCGGCAAGGTCTTTGATATTCTGGGCAAGGTCACCTTTGAAAACCGCTCCCTGCGCGATTTGCTGATTGATGCTGTGCGTTACGGCAACGACCCGCAGGTTCGTGCGCGGCTGGATCAAGTCGTAGACCATTCCATGAACCGCGAGTCGTTCCAGAAACTGCTGGACGAACGCGCGCTGACCGAGGATGTCATGGATGTCAACATGGTCAACCGTATCCGTGAGGACATGGAGCGCATCGAAGCCCACAAGTTGCAGCCGCACTTCATCGAGGCGTTCTTCCTTGAAGCGTTCCGCAGCGTGGGCGGCAAGATTCGTAGGCGCGAAACAGGCCGTTATGAGATTATCTCGGTGCCGTTTGCAGTCCGCAACCGCGATATGCAGATCGGTTACGGCGAACCTGTGTTACACCGTTACGAGCGCATCTGCTTTGATAAGCAGTATTGCCGGATTCCCGGTCAGGTACAGGCAGAGCTTGTCTGCCCCGGACATCCGCTGCTGGAAGCCGTCATTGATTTGGTGCGTGAGCGCAACATTGATGTGATGAAGCGCGGTACGATTCTGATTGACAACGAGGATTACAGCAAGGATGCCCGCATCCTGTTCTATATCGAGGATTCTATTCAGGATGGCATGATCCTGAAAGATGGCTCCCGCAGAACCATTTCCAAGAACATTCATTTTGTGGAAATCAGGCAGGACGGCTCGGCATCCTCTGCCGGGTATGCGCCTTATCTGGACTACCGCACCCCCACCGAGGAGCAATATAATGCGATCCGCAGCTGGGTGCAGACGCAGGATTGGCTTTGCACCGATGTGGAGAACATGGCAAAGGGCTATGCCATCCAGCATCTGATCCCCAGCCACTTTGCGGAAGTTAAAAAACGCAGGGAAACCATGCTGAACAAGACGGAGAAAGCGGTAAAAGAGCGTATGACCTCCGAGATTCAGTATTGGGATTTCCGTGCGGCAGACTTGGCGCAGAAAGAAGCTGCTGGCAAAACCAATGCACGCTTAAACTCCAAACTGGCGGCGCGCCGCGCCGAGGAGCTGGCTGCGCGGATGCAGAACCGGCTGGCTGAGATTACAAAAGAACGCATCATTGCGCCGATGCCGCCCAGCGTTACGGGCGGTGTGCTGGTGATTCCCAAAGGGTTACTGTACCAGCTGATGGGTGTCACACCCTCGCCCACGTTTGGCACCGGCGACCGGCGCAGCATTGAGTATGCGGCCATGAACGCCGTGATGCAGATTGAAAAAGAGCAGGGCTACCAGCCCAGCGATGTTAGTGCCATCAAGTGCGGTTACGATGTGGAATCCAAGATTCCCGAAGCAATGCGCAACGGTGGCTGCGCGCTGCGGTTTATTGAGGTAAAGGGCCGCGCCAAAGGTGCGACCACGGTGACGGTGAGCAAGAACGAGATTTTGACCGCGCTGAACAAGCCGGAAGAATTTATCCTTGCCATTGTGGAAGTGGACGGCGATGCCACCCGCACGATTTACCTGAAACACCCCTTTACCAATGCGCCGGACTTTACGGCAACCGGCGTGAATTATGATATACAAGATTTGATAGCGAAATCAGAGATTCTGTATCAGGAATGAGGTTACGAACATGGCGGTTAAAAAGCTGATCGAGGTCGCATTGCCTCTGGAAAAGATCAATGCCGAATCAGCGCGTGAAAAGTCGATTCGGCACGGGCATCCGTCCACTTTGCATCTGTGGTGGGCGCGCCGCCCACTGGCAGCAGCCCGCGCAGTCATCTGGTCCTCTCTGGTGGATGACCCGTCCTCCCACCCCGAACTGTTCCCGACCGAGGAAGAACAGAACCGGGAGCGCCAGCGGCTTTTTAAGATTCTGGAAGATTTGGTTGTGTGGGAGAATTCCAACAACAAGGACATTCTGGATGCCGCCAAAGCCGAAATCCTGAAAAGCACCAACAATGACCCGCCTGCACTGCTGGACCCCTTTGCCGGTGGCGGGGCCATCCCACTGGAAGCCCAGCGCTTAGGATTGGAAGCCCACGCCCACGACCTGAACCCGGTGGCGGTGATGATCAACAAGGCGATGATTGAAATCCCGCCCAAATTTGCCGATATGCCGCCAGTCAACCCCGATGCACAGGTAAGCGCCATGCGCAGCGCGTGGCCGCGAGCAACAGGGCTGGCAGAAGATGTGCGTTATTATGGCGAATGGATGAAGCAGGAAGCCTATAAGCGTATCGGCCACCTGTACCCCAAAGTGAAGGTGCCCCAAGAGCAGGGCGGCGGCGAAGCAACTGTCATTGCCTGGATTTGGGCGCGAACGGTAAAATGTCCTAACCCGGCTTGTGGGTGCGATATGCCACTCGCAAGCTCTTTTGTGTTGTCGAAAAAGAAAGGAAACGAAGCATATATTATTCCTGAAATCGACACTGAACACAAAAAAATCGTCTATCATGTTAAATGTGACAAGGGCAATGCGCCAGAACCACCCAAATTAGCGCGTGGAGCAAAATTTAAATGTATTGTATGTGATGAAGTAACGCAGGAAAGCTATATTAAGCAGGAATCTGCGGCTGGACGAATGGGCGCTTCTCTACTGGCTGTTGTTGCAGAGGGAAAACATGGGCGCTTATATATTTCTCCAGATGAAGTTCAAAAGGCTTCTGCAAATTGTGAAAAGCCAGATGGGGTATATCCTGACCAAACTTTACCATACGATCCCAGAAATATCTGGTGCGTGAATTATGGGCTAGATACATATGATAAATTGTTCACCAACCGCCAACTGCATACGCTAACTACATTAAGCGGATTAGTCAAAGAGGTTCAGATTAAGGCGGAAACGGATGCGATAAAAACTGGTATACCGAATGACCATCTACCATTAAGTGAGGGCGGTACGGGAGCATGCGCTTATGGAGAAGCAATTAGTGTGTATTTGGCGTTTGCGGTAGACCGATTGGCTGATATTGGCTCATCAATCGCGTCTTGGATAAGTTCAATAGGGGCTATACGGAATACGTTTGGAAGACAGGCAATTCCAATGGCGTGGGATTTTGCCGAGGGAAATCCATTTAGTAGTTCAACGGGTTGCTTTGACAATATGGTTGATTGGGTCGTGAAATGCGTTGCCAATCTTCCCGCAGCAAGGACGTCTGAGACAGAGCAGTATAATGCACAAATTGACTGTGGCCTGCGTAATATTATGGTTTCAACCGATCCTCCGTACTATGATAACATTGGTTACGCAGACTTATCGGATTTCTTTTATGTTTGGATGAGACAGGCTCTTAAAGAAACCTATCCCAGACTTTTTAGTACGCTGCTTGTTCCGAAAGCAGAAGAACTGATTGCAACGCCATACCGTCACAATGGCAGCACTGCTGAAGCTAAGACTTTCTTTGAGGATGGTATGTTGGCTACTTGCAAGCAGATTTACAAGTACGCGCGTGAAGATGTGCCGGTTACAATTTATTACGCCTACAAGCAGAGTGATACGGATACAGATACTAATACAACGGCTTCTTCGGGTTGGGAGACAATGCTTTCTGCGATTATTAATGCTGGATTTGCCATTACAGGAACATGGCCGATGAGAACAGAAAGAAGTGTGAGAACAATTGCGCAAGGTACAAACGCCCTTGCTTCCTCCATCGTTCTAGTCTGCCGCAAGCGCCCGGAAGATGCTCCGCAGACGACCCGCCGCAACCTGATTGCGACCCTGCGCAAAGAGTTGCGCCCTGCCCTGCGGGAACTGCAGCACAGCAACATCGCCCCTGTGGACTTGGCACAGTCCGCCATCGGCCCCGGCATGGGTGTGTTCAGCCGCTACCGCCGTGTGCTGGAAGCGGACGGAACCCCGATGTCGGTGCGCAGCGCCCTGCAAGTCATCAACGAGGAGATTGACCTCTATTTTAACGAGCAGGTCGGTGACCTCGATACCGCCAGCCGTTTCTGCGTAGACCTGTACACCCAGAACGCCTACAATGAGATGCGCTATGGCGAGGCGGAAGTCCTTGCCAATGCCAAAAGTACCTCTATCCCGATGCTGGCCGCAAATGGCGTGCTTTACGCCAAGGCCGGCATGGTTCACCTGATCGAGCGCGATGAACTGCCCGAAACCGTCAACACGGAGGAAAAGAACATCTGGCTCCTGACCCAGCAGCTTACCCGCGCCATGGCCAAGGGCGGCATCGAGGCTTGCGCCCAGATCGTATTCTCGATGATGGGTTCCAACGCCGAACGCGCCAAGGATCTGGCCTACCGTCTGTACACAATTGCCGAACAGAAAAAGTGGACAAATGAGGGTTACGCCTACAACGCACTGGTCGTTGCATGGCCAGACATCCAGACCCGCGCCGCTGCCCTGAAACTGGAGCAGCCCGAACAGCTGAACCTTTTTGACCTTTGAAAATAAATCGTAGGGAGTGAATCCCCATTCGTAAAATTATTGAGACTGCGCTCCCTTTGCAGGAAATCGCAGCAGCATCCATCGGGGAAAAAGTCCGCAAAGGGCACCCCGGTAATATGCACCTGTGGTGGAACCGCAGCCCCATTGCCGCCAGCACAGCACTGCTGTATGCAGCCCTGACCGATACCGCAGAAGATGCCCCGGCGCACACCGCCCAGCAGGCCCTGTTGATGGGGCTTGCGCACGGTGATGCCGCTTGTGTGGCGCAGGCACACGAACAGCTAAAAAAACAAGATGCACCCTGTGTTGTGGATAGCTTCTCCGGCTTCGGCGGTCTGGTGCTGGCAGCACAACAGATGGGCTTGCAGACCGAAGCCAGCGACTTGAACTCCGTGGCGGCGCTGCTGACAAAAGCGGCCGCAGAAATCCCGGCACGGTTTGCCCATATTCCCCCCGTAAGCCGTGGTGCAGCCTTTGACCAGCCCGCGTTGGCCGAGGACATTCGCTATTATGGCAACTGGATGCTGCGTCAGGCTGAGATTGTGGGCACAAACTTGTACCCGAAAGTAAACGGCAGCCAGCCCTTTGCATGGCTATGGGTGCGCACCGTAGAGTGCCCGAACCCCGCCTGCAAATGCAAAATGCCGCTGGCAAGCAGCTTTGTGCTGTCCAAGCGCCCTGGCAATGCGTATTGGGCGGAACCGGTGCAGAATGGCGATGAATTTGCGTTCCGTATCCATAAAGGCATCTGCCCGGAGGGAAAGGCAACCAATAAAGTCGGCAGCGCCGGTGCAAAATTTCAGTGCCCTGCCTGCGGTGATCTTGCCACCGATGATTACGTCAAAAAGGCCGGTCAGCAGCACCGCTTGGGTATGCAGCTAATGGCCGTTGTCGGCACGGATGCAGACAAAAAAGTGTATTTTGAGCCGGACGCTGTGCAAATACGCGCTTGCGAACTGCCCAAACCGGACGACCTGCCGGCGGGCAGTATCTCCACCAACGCGCACTGGTTCAGCCCGCCCGGATTTGGGCTGACCGAATACGCAGACCTATTTACCGCGCGCCAGCTGGAAATGCTGACGGCGTTCTGCAATTTGATCCCGCAGGTGGTTGACAAAGTCGCCTCGGACGCGCTGGCCGTTGGTATGAGCGACAGCAGCGGTTCCCTTGCCAATGGCGGAAATGGTGCCTTGGCCTACGGGCAGGCAGTCGGCACCTATCTGGCGTTGGCCGTCAGCAAAATGACGACCTATCATTCAACTATCTGCACTTGGAACAACCAAAGCGAAATTGCGCGTGCAGGCATAACGCGGCAGGCTATCCCCATGACATGGACTTTTGCCGAGAGAAACCCGTTTGTCGGCACAATGGGGTGCTTTTCTGCGATCGTGGATTCTATTGCAGATTCTGTTGCCTGCCTGCCGATGCAAGGCAGCGTCCATGTGACCCAGCAGGATGCCGTCCACAGGGAGTATCCGAAAAACGCAATCCTGTTTGCAGAACTGCCCTACTACGACAATGTAGGCTACGCGGATATGTCGGATTATTTCTATATCTGGCTGCGCAAATGCCTGAAGCCCGTTTACCCGGAACTGTTTGAAAAAATCGTAACATCCAAAGAGGAACTTTCCTCTGTTGCTGAGCATTACGGCGGCGATGCTGCCGCAGCGCAAGCCGCCTATAAAACTGGGCTGGAAACCTTGATGCAGCGCTTTGCACCGGCGGCGAGTGAAACATATCCGTCTGTCCTGTTTTTTCAATACAGTAAGGCCGACCAGCAGATGATTTTTGCCCCCGCAGCAGATGGTGCAGCAGAGAGCCGGTTTGCCAATCTGCTGCAAAGCATCGTAGATGCAGGTTTTACGATTACCGCAGTCTGGCCGGTACGCGCTGAGCAAGCCAGCGACAGGCTGGAATCGTTCCGCGTGGCGGTGGTGTTCCGCAAAAACAACAACGAGGTCGCCACGATACGGCGCTCTCTGGCAGCCATGCTCAGCCGTGAAATGCCGGAGAAGTTGGAACAGGTGCTGACCGCTGACGTTGCAGAGTATGACCGACCTGTCATTGCGCTGGGCGTTGGCTTGTCCACCGCAACGCGCTATAAAAAAGTTCTCAATGCGGATGGTTCCGCAATGAAAGTGCAAGATGCCCTACAACTTGCCGCGCAGGAAGCTGCCAAGTTTTTTGCTGCAATAGAAGAAAACAGTGAGGAGAATTAGCCATGCAAGAGAACTATAACCTTGTGCAAAAGGGATTCCAAACTCTGCATCCGTCTATGGCTGGCTATATCGGACGTGAAATGAATAGCATCTACCATAACGGCTGGTGGCAGGAAGTTTTAATGACCCTGCCCGATCAAGCGCGCGATTTGCCGGATCATGGTGACTATGGCGAATTGGTAGATTCTCTGGATGTTGCCAACTGCCTGCGGCTGATTGACCGGAAATGGCGCGATGTGTTTGGCATCAAACTGTCCATTGATTACCGCACCTGGGCAAAGGAATTGATGGGTGTGCGCAATAAGATTGCACATATTGGGCAGCAAGACCTTGAGCAGTCCTATGCAGAGCGCGCGCTGGATACAATGGCGCTGCTTTGTGCTGCCTTTGATACAGAAGCTGCCGATAAAATCCGCGATTTGTATCGCACGATTCGTTATGGCTCTGCTGCCGGTTCTGCGGCCGCAGCGACCAGTCAACCCGTTGCGAGACCCGGCACGGTTGCAGGTGTTTTGAACAGCAGCGTGGGCGGTGGCTTACCCAGCTGGCGAGAGGTTATCCAGCCCCACCCCGATGTAGCAGAAGGACGCTACCAGACGGCAGAATTTGCCGCTGACTTGGCACAGGTTGCCCGCGGCGAGGGTGCTTTTGAGTACCGTGACCCTGTGGAGTTTTTTGCCCGCACCTATATTACCGAGGGTATGTCTGGCTTGCTGGTGAAATCCTTGCAGCGCATTGCCGGTGTCGGCGGTGAGCCGGTCATCCAGCTGAAAACAGCGTTCGGCGGCGGCAAGACCCATAGTATGTTGGCCCTGTACCATATGGTCAAGAGCGGTGTCTCTGTGGATAAGATTCCCAGCCTGAAGCCGATTCTGGATAAAGCCGGTCTGACCGAACTGCCGAAAGCAAATGTGGCAGTTCTGGTGGGTACATCCCTTGACCCCAACAAAAAGAAGAACCCTGCCAATTTGCCCGGTTATACGGTCAACACGATCTGGGGCGAGATGGCCTATCAGCTGGTGACCTCTGCCGGTCGCCCAGACCTGTATGCGCTGATTCGTGAAGCTGACCGGCACGGCGTTTCTCCCGGATCGGAAACCCTGAAAACGTTGCTGAATGAATGCGGTCATTGCCTGATTCTGATGGACGAGCTGGTTGCCTATGCGAAGAAACTCTACGGCGTTTCCGGCTTGCCCGCTGGCTCGTATGACAACTTTATCACCTTTATTCAGGAAATTACTGAGGCTGCGCGCGCCAGCGATAACAGCATCGTGGTTGCTTCTATCCCGGAGTCTGCCATTGAAATCGGCGGCGAGGCCGGCAAGATTGCGCTGGAGACGATTGAGCATACCTTTGGGCGTATGGAGTCCATCTGGAAGCCTGTTGCCGCCAACGAGGGCTTTGAGGTTGTGCGCCGCAGATTGTTCCTTGACTGCAAGAACGAGGCCGCGCGCGATGCTGTTTGCGCTGCATTCAGCCAGATGTATCAGGAGAACCCGGCAGACTTCCCGCTGGAAGCCAAGGAAGTTGAGTACCGGAATCGTATGGTGTCCTGCTATCCGATTCATCCGGAAGTATTTGACCGTCTGTACGACGATTGGGCAACGCTGGAGCGCTTCCAGCGCACCCGTGGCGTTCTGCGCCTGATGGCTGCGGTTATCCATGAACTGTGGATGGCAAACGATGCCAGCGCCATGATTATGCCCGGCTCCATCCCCCTCGATATGCCCAATGTCCGTGACGAACTGGTTCGCCACCTGCCGGATACTTGGAACAGCATTATTGACCATGAGGTTGATGGTAAAGATTCTGTGCCGTATCAGAAGGATAAATCAACATCCCGGTATGGTATTAAATTGGCCTGCCGCCGTGTTGCCCGCACTGTTATGCTCGGCAGCGCGCCGACCAGCCGTGACCAGTCTGTTCGCGGTCTGGAAGCGTCCAGAATCCGGCTGGGCGTTGTGCAGCCCGGCGAGAATATTGCAGATTTCAACGATGCGCTGAACACGCTGCATGGCTCGCTGTCTTATCTCTACAATAACCCGAACGGTAGCCGTTACTGGTATGATACGCGCCCCACGCTGCGTAAAACGGCAGAGGATCGCGCTTCTCAGGTAATGCTGGCAGATGTTGATGCAGAGATTGAGTCTCGCCTGAAGAAAGTGCGCAAGGAAAATCCGTTTGCCGGTATCCATGTTTGCCCCAATTCGTCTTTGGACGTTACGGACGATCAGGCAGTTCGACTGGTGATCCTGAAGACGAAGGATTTCTATAATCTTCGGGCTAAGACAACAACGCCTGCGCAAGAAGCTGTCAACGACATCTTCAATAATCGCGGTACATCTCCCCGAATTTACCGCAATATGCTGGCATTTGTTGCTCCAGATGTCAACCAGCTTGAATCCCTGCGACTGGAAGTGCGGCGATTCATCGCTTGGAAGTCGATTATGTCGGACAAGGATGACCTGAATCTTGACGGTAACCAAATCCGCGAGACGCAAAGCAACCTGACCCGCAGCAATGATACCGTGGAACTTCGTTTGAAAGAAGCCTACCGCTGGCTGATGGTGCCTTTCATCGACCAGTACGGAGACATGAAGCAAATCCAGTGGGAGATAACAGATATTAGCGGTGGTAACGAAAGTATCGTATCCAAGGCTGCTCGTAAGATGATCCAAAGTGAGCAGGTCATCACCAACTGGGCTCCGGCACTATTACAGATGTGTTTGGATGATTTGCTGTGGAAAGATGCCAATGATATTTCTGTCAAGAAATTGTGGGAGTATCTGAGCACCTACTGCTATCTGCCTCGTCTGGCAAATTACGCCGTTTTGGAAGATACCATTTGCAGAGGTGTGAATTCTGACGAGTTCTTTGCCTTGGCCGCAGGTTACTCTAACGACCGTTATGTTGATCTAAAGTTTAATACTACGGTTATGGGAATCAACCTGTCGGATTTGCTGGTAAAGACTGGCGTGGCTTTGAAGCAGTTGGTCGCAGAAAAGCCAAAAGCGACATCAACAGATATTCCGTTTGGACAAGATAGCGGTAATGCTACTGCTGATCCGATGGGCGCTGGAAATGGCGGAGCCAGTGCCGGCAGCACGGAAAGCAATTCTGGTGGTGTACAGCCTGCTGCTGTAAGCAATAAGCACTTCTATATGAGCGCGGAACTGGACAATACGCGCGTGAATCGTGATGTGCAGAACTATTTGCAGGAGATTATTCAGCATTTGACTGCAGTGGACGGAAGCCATGTTGAACTGACACTGGAGGTTGAAGTAACCGCGCCTGATGGCATTCCCAGCACGACCGTTAGAACGGTTTCTGAAAATTGCCGAACCCTGAAGGTTACTGATTTTGGATTTGATGATTAAGACCACCACGGTAAAGTAGAGCCAAAAAGAGGAGCCATGCTATGTGGCTCCTCTTTTATGATTATTACAAGTCACGCAAATTTGTATTGTGGTATACAGCGATTCGAACATGACAAAAAATCGCCATCCGCTTTGTGCGCAATGACAAATTGGTGCACACGATAGAGCCTTTTATGACTGCTGGCTTAACAAACAGATGCGTATGCTTTATAATATCGATAAAAGCAATAAATCACCTGACTGAATTGAGGCAGAACCATGTATACAATTGATACCGCCAAATTTAATCAAACTGTACAGCGACTGGTCGGATATATAATAGATAAGCAGGAAAAGTGCAGCTACTATGAGGCTCTGCAAGCCAGTTCTATTGGATGGCACAGCAGAGAAAATACCTATGAGCCTTTTATGAAATATTATCTTGGAATCACGCTAAAAGCGTATAACGAATTTGAAAATCGTGTGGAACATTTGAAATACCGCACACTTTCTAAGCCAGAGCGAATTAAGGCTATGATAGACCAAAAGGTTGGGAAATTCAGCAAAAAGGAATTGATGGAACTCTGCCCAGATATTAGCAAGGTAACTATGGAGAGAACACTGACGGAACTTGTGAAAGCTGGATATGTCGAAAAAGTCGGAGCCGGCCCATCAACCAGTTATATACGAAAATAAAACGAATATATATTTTGATCCTGCACAGAATAGTGCAGGGTCATTTTTGTTAATGCTATCCACGTGACATGACTACTTGATGTATGCCAAGTGCAATGAACTAAAAATAGTGATTGTGGAAAAAATCAAGAGAACGTACTCTTATAGTATAGAGCAGCAACGCTCATGCAAGGATGGCAAGTATACCAGTGTTTGTACATTTCCCTTATGAATTTGCCCCTTGTACAATGAAAGAACAAGGAGGCGTTCGAAATGACAGATTATATTGGAAATTACAAGAATCGACCGCGTAGGGTGGTGTTTTATGGTCGTGTTTCAACAGAACATGAGGAACAGCTATCTGCGCTGGGAAATCAGATGGAATGGTATACAGACCTTGCATTGCGCAATTCTAATTGGACCGTTGTAGCGCAGTACATAGACGAAGGCATAACCGGTACCCAAATGAAGAAACGTCCATCATTTATGCGGATGATAGAGCACGCAAAGGAACACCGCTTTGACTTGATTGTCACTCGTGAATTGTCGCGGTTTGCACGCAACACGGTGGATGCACTGAATGCCACACGCGAACTGAAGCAATACGGCGTGGAAGTCTATTTTGTAAATGATGGCATCTGGACAATGGACGGCGATGGAGAAGTTCGCTTGACCATTATGGCGAGCATTGCCCAAGATGAAAGCCGCAAGACCAGTGAGCGCGTAAAAGCTGGACAGAAGATGAGCCGTGAGAAAGGTGTACTCTATGGCAGCGGTAATATTATCGGCTATGACCGTGTGGATGGAACTTATGTAATCAATAAGGAACAGGCGGAAACGGTACGCAGAATCTTTAATCTGTACGCCGAGGGGCACGGAGAAACGACTGTTGCCAAAATGCTCATAGAAGAAAACCGTAAGGATGGCGGCGGTGGCCTGAGCTGGACGGCCAGCAAAGTGTCACGGGTACTCCGCAAGCCCACTTACAAGGGCTATATGACCTACAATAAATCCCATATTGATGACTTCCTCAGCCATAACCGCATCAATCACAGCGAGGAGGACTTTGTTCTTGTAAAGGGAGACTTTGAGCCAATCGTCTCAGAGGAGCTATGGGAAACCTGCAATCAGATCCGCAGCAAGCGCGCTGCTTTTGTAAAAGGAAAAGATGGCCGTGCCCATAAGTTTGGAGTGTCCTTCCCGCAGAATAAATGGACAAAAATTCTGTTTTGTGATTGTGGAATGCGATTCCAAATCGAAGGCTACGATAAAACGGCCAACGGTGGGGAAAATATGCGGCTTATCTGTGCACGGTCGAAAATGTTCAAAAAGAAAGATGCCGCCAGAGCACTGAACGGTATTCCTTGTCCGGCACCATACGCATCTGAATGGAAGCTGGAATTGATGGCAAGGGAAGTGTTCTGTACAGTTTGGAAAGAAAATGCCGAGGATATACTGGGTCTTTTGCGGATGTTGGGTGCAAATCTGAACACTACCGGCACACCGAATGATGGAAACCAGCTGGAGAACAAGCTCTCTGCGCTGAATGAGGAATTGGACGATCTTGTCAGCCAGCGGGCAAGCCGAGGCATAACTATGGATGATTTCTTAAGCAGAAGTACGGAAATCAACAATGAGATTATAAATGCCGAAGGCTTACTGCAAAGTTCCATACAGGAACAGCGTCCTAAAGCAAGGTTAGATATGCACAGCATCGAGGCTGCACTCGGCGATGATGCCTCTTTTCCGGATGTTAAAATAGAGCTGGGCTTTCTGGACAGGTATGCCAACCGGATTGTAAAAAGCAATAACCGCTACATTTGGATGTTGCAGTTGATGAATGTGCAGCAGATCATGCCTATCCAATCGGAAAGGCAGCCGATAGCGATGGTTACCTATAAAAGTGGCGTTCCCTATGATATTGAGCAAGAGCAAATCGGCAAGCAGGATAAAGAAAGTGCAGGACCCGATTGCGCGACAATATGTCGTCCACAGGATTTCTTTTTGAACATGAGCCGAACCAAAAGAAAGCGTAAGTTGGTGGAATGGCTGGAAAGCTGTCAAGAAAATCAGGTGAGCGTGCTGGATGAAAAGATACCACTTTTGAGTTTTGCGGTTGACTTTGTGACAGCCTATGAGTATCAGAAAGCGCGTGGGATTAAGATCCACCCCGGTTTGTGGAAAGATATGCGTGTGGATATATTTCTGGTAAAAAAAGAAAATTGAAAAAGTTGTGGAAAAAATCCGATTCGCTGTTCTCTTATGTATTAGGAGGTTCCAAACCTCCGAAAAAGTGAATAGCGTCCTCTGCTGTACCGCATTGGGGAAGCAGCGCCATGACTGGATTCCACGAGCGTGCCAAGATGCGAGAAAACATATCGCATGGCTGCAAAGCGATGCGAGGCAAAGCGCCGGGAAGGGTTGCCTGTCTGGAATTTGCAGAGGGAGAGAAACGCACAGCTATAACGACAGATCGTGCCGTGGAGGAAATACTTCCACGGCATTATTGTGCCGTTATGGAATGACGCTAGATTTGCTATTTGAATCAGTAAATGGTAATATTATAATTCGGATGAGGAATAGACCGTGATGGCAACTATTCGGGAATTCCGAATGGTTCAAACAGATGACATCTGACAGATTCATCGAAGGGAAATTATCACAATTTGTGGCTTATTGCGCCTTTCGAGTTTTATCTGCACATATTTTTGAAGATTATATGCAGAAAGCAGGATTCCATGTGGCAAAATTCAATCATCGTCATAGCAGATGAGGTGTCTGCGATGATAGATCATGCTATGAAAGAAATCCCTGCTGCGGCGCTTTTGTACTATTATAGGGAAATTTCTAACTTGCTATTTGTATCGATAAATGGTACGATATGACTATACTAATGTCATTTGAATGTTTAGAAATAAATGACTTCTGAAGGAGGCTTTGGCGAAATGGGAAGATTCGTGAATCCGGACAATAGTGCGTTTCAAGTTGCACTGAATTCAAAAATTTATGTGGATAAAACGGGTCTGCTGGAATATACCAACAGCGTTCTTGATACATCAGAAGCATACATCTGCAATAGCCGCCCCCGGAGATTTGGTAAGTCCTATACGGCTAATATGCTGGCAGCCTATTACAGCAAAGGCTGCGATTCAGAAAAGATGTTCGATGGGCTTACAATCGGCAAGAGTAGCGACTTCAAAAAGCATCTCAACAAGTATGATGTGATCCATATAGATGTACAATGGTTTTTGTCCAGCTGTGCAGACATCAAAAGTATTGTATCCTACATTACGCAATCAGTTTTGGAGGAACTAAAAGAGTACTACCCTGAAGTACTCCCTAACGAAGTGTTGACATTGGCGGACGCTTTGTCGCGCATCAGAAACTCGACCGGTCAGAAATTTATTGTGATTATTGATGAATGGGATATTCTGATCCGAGATGAAGCAACCAATAAAGCTGTTCAAGAAGAATATATCTATTTCCTGAGAGGCTTATTCAAAGGTACAGAGCCGACAAAATACATTCAGCTTGCATACCTCACCGGCATTCTGCCAATCAAAAAGGAAAAAACGCAGTCGGCCTTGAATAACTTCGATGAGTTTACCATGGTCAGTGCCAGCACGTTGGCACCTTTCATTGGCTTTACGGAAGAAGAAGTTAAGAATCTTTGCGAGGAGTACCACAAAGACTTTGACAAGGTAAAAAAGTGGTACGATGGTTACTTGCTGCGGGATTACCAAGTTTATAATCCCAGAGCTGTTGTCAGCGTTATGCTGAAGGGAGAGTTTAAGAGCTACTGGTCGGAAACGGCTTCCTATGAAGCAATCGTTCCCCTTATCAACATGAACTATGATGGGCTGAAAACGGCAATCATTGAAATGCTTTCCGGTGGGGAAGTTAAAGTAAACACGGCTACCTTCAAGAACGATACCGTTAATATCCAAAGCAAAGATGATGTTTTGACATATATGATCCATCTTGGCTACTTGGGATATGACCAGAACCGAAAAACAGCGTTCGTTCCGAATGAGGAAATCCGGCAGGAATTGACACTTGCGGTGGAAAGCAAGCATTGGAATGAGATGTTGCTGTTTCAGCAGGAGTCTGAGAAGTTGCTGGATGCGACATTGGATATGGATGGCGATGCAGTAGCCACTCAGGTTGAGAAAATCCATGATGACTATGTTTCTGCCATCCAGTACAACAATGAAAACTCCTTGAGCAGCGTCTTGGCGATTGCATACCTGAGCGCTATGCAATATTACTTTAAGCCGGTTCGAGAGCTGCCCACAGGCAGGGGCTTCGCAGACTTCGTTTTCGTTCCAAAACCGGAGTACCGAAATGACTATCCGGCGCTTGTTGTGGAGTTGAAGTGGAACCAAACGGCGGAGACTGCGATGCAGCAGATTAAGGAAAAGAAATATCCGGATTCGCTGCGGGGCTATACAGGAAATCTTCTCTTGGTAGCTATCAACTATGACAAGAAAACGAAGAAACATCAGTGCCTTATTGAAAAAGTAGTATAAAGATCATGCCGTGGAAGAAACCTTCTTCCACGGCTTTTCTATACCATGATTGAGTCATTGACATGTACATTTTGAAAATACTGAATGCAGTATTATACTGATGGGGAAGGAGGGAAAACCGATGCAATATGATAAAGCAGACCAGCAAAACTGCCCGCGCAGAGTCGTGTTCTATGGGCGTGTGTCCACGGAACTTGAGGCGCAAATATCAGCACTGAAAAATCAAATGAACTGGTATCTGGAGCTTGCAGAACATCATCCGAATTGGACGGTGGTTGGGCAATACGCCGATGAAGGAATCTCAGGTACTGGCATGAAAACCCGGCCTTCTTTTATGAAGATGCTGCGAGATGCCCGGGAAAAAAGTTTGACCTAATCGTGACCCGCGAGGTTTCCCGTTTTGCCCGAAACACGGTGGATACTTTGGTTACGACCCGTGAGCTGAAACAGTACAGCGTTGAAGTGTACTTCGTCAATGATGACATCTGGACGATGCGTGGCGATGGAGAAGTTCGCCTGACCATTATGGCAAGCCTTGCGCAAGATGAAAGCCGTAAAATGAGTGAACGCACCAAGGCAGGCATTCAGACGTCACAGAAAAAAGGCACCTATGTTGCGGGACCGACACCGTTTGGATATAAGCGTGATAAAAAGGCTCATACGCTTGTGGTGCAGGAAAGTCAGGCAGAGACTGTCAGAAAAATTTTTGCTTGGTATGCTGATGGCATAAATGGCACCGAGATAGCCCAGACACTAACGCAAGAAGGCGCACCGAATAAATCTGGAATGCCACAATGGAGCGCGCGTCAGGTTCTCTCAATCACCAAGAATACGATTTATAAAGGGTATTTGACATACAACAAATCGTATATTGATGATTTCCTCAGCCATAAAAGCATCAAGAACAGCGAACAGGATTACATTCTGGTGAAAGGCAGTTTTGAGCCAATCATTTCAGAGGAACTATGGGATAAATGTCAGCGCCGCAGACATGCATGGCAGTCGTACAAAGACGGCAATATAACGCAGGCTTACTTGTATGGAAAGAGCGAGCACACCGACAAATGGGCTTGCCGCCTGTTTTGCGGCTGCGGAGCCAGAATGCGGGCGTTCCGTGCAGAAAAAGGCATTGTCCGATATATCTGTTATCAGAGGTCGCTGAGGAGCGAACCGCCCAAATGCAGCGCTCCCAATGTGCAAGCATGGAAGCTCGAACTGATGGCGCGAGAAATCTACAAAACCGTTTGGCAGGATCACCGACAGGAGATTTTGGAAGAATACCAGCGGGAACCAGAAAACGCAGCGGCCAATAGCGAAAAGATAGAGGAAGCACTCAGCTGGCAAGAGCCGTTTCCAAACGGTGAAATCAGTCGGGAATTTCTGGATAGATTTGTGCCGAGAATTTTCTCCATCGATGGACAAAAGTTCATCTGGGAACTAAATCTATTTCAAGAGTCATGCACTGTTCAATGCAATGTGCGCGGAACGTATAATTATCATTCGATTTCGGCAGAAAGAATCATGTCGGGAAAAACAAAGTCAGAGAAAGGAGATGGGGCCGTCAGTAGGATACTTGAGGATGCAAACAGTACGCGCTTTTGGGTACATACCTATGATGACGACCCAATAAGCAGGCTGCCATTAAAAATCCGAGAGCATAAGACTTTTGTAGCGAGTTATCGTTAAAAAGCGAGCATAAAATAAGGCTCGCCGTCAATTTTGGCGGTGGGCCTTATTTGTTTGCTCATGTATGAGATGAATTGCGTTTAACACGGAGCTGCTTTCCAGAACCATCACAGATACACCTCCATGGTCAGGTCGGTCCACGCTGCACGACGGAACTGGTGGGGCATCTTGTTGGCTTCACGGTAACGCTTGGCGGTTTCAAAGTTGATGGTGAAGGTGAGGATCGATGGAATATACAAAAACGGTGAGCTGGACTATGAGGCAACTCACAAGAAATTCTTGTTGGTTCGTTCCGAAGGGACAAGACAGGTAAAAATAAATTAAGGTATCCCGACTTTATGACTTTTTGAATGCTATCTGAAAAAAAGAAAAACCGCTGCGCAGCCGACAGCGGTTCATCGTCATATTCTGTTTTCAGAACAGCCAAGCAAATATTGCCGATGCAGCGACAATCAAGGCACTTCCTGCCAAGGATAACAGCATCGGTACTGCAAATGGGCACAGTAACAGTGCCGCAATCGCCGAAGCCGCTGCCTGTGCATAGCTACCATCTAGCAGCGCAAGGAAAGCCGCAAAGCCGCCCAGCCCGGCAAGCAGTGATAGTAAATCTAACAAGCGCTCTCTGCAATCATCTAAGGTGAATTTACAGAGAGCGCTTGTTTGTATCAAAGCAGAGAATTGTATAATTTCGCGTCATGTGTTCAAAGTACAAATTATAGGACAGGCCATGATTTATAATAGAAGTATCGAAGGGAACGGTTCCCTTCCCAAGTAGAAAAGAGGTAACTACTATGCTGAAGGATATGGATTTCGGGGTCTACGGTAAGGGCATTGACGGATATGTTCACTATTCTCTGGCAATGGATCGTATCCGGGAAGAAGAGGAAAACCGTAAGGCGCTCATGGATGAGTTCGATAACGATGAGGACAACTTCGATTCGGACGACCTTGATTCTGATGACTTTAGTTCAGATGACTTTGGTTCGGATGATTTCGGCGGTGATGATTTCTGACGGAAAACGTCACCGGTAAAATATCGTACATGACAGAAAGGAC
>ERZ780177.505-NODE-505-length-42785-cov-36.187433_pt1 | contig 42785 bp, 26 predicted proteins | sample MGYA00510973_ERZ780177 | MGnify/ENA primary metagenome ERZ780177 (study PRJEB29588, sample SAMEA2144396) | human gut metagenome | biome: human gut; feature: human-associated habitat; material: faeces | place: Denmark | collected 2008/2010 ...
ATCATCATTAAAGAAATTGTCAAATAAGTTTTCATTGAAAATTGCGGGTAACATAAGTCATTTCTCCTTCCATATATCGGACGGTCGGTTTATTATCCGACTGTGTAACTGCTATGTGTGTGCCTGCTGTCGTTTATTCGATAGCGATAACATTATCCGTTTCGACCTGAGGTGCGGCTTTAGGAACAGATACCTTCAGGATACCGTCCTCAAACTTGGCGCTTACGTCCTTAGCCTGTACGCCGTCGCCTACATAGAAGCTTCTGCTGCACTGACCCTCATAACGCTCACGTCTGATATACTTGCCGTCCTTCTTCTCCTTTTCGTCCTTTTCAAGTCCCTTGGAGGCGCTGATCGTAAGATAACCGCCGTCAAGTTTCAGCGATACATCTTCTTTCTTGAAGCCCGGCAGATCGATATCAAGCTCGTAGCTGTTTTCGGTTTCACGGACATCCGTCTTCATCACGTTCTTTGCGTGCTTGCCGTAAAGCGGATCGTTCTTACCGCCGAATACCGACGGCATATAGAAATCATCATTAAAGAAATTGTCAAATAAGTTTTCATTGAAAATTGCGGGTAACATATGTCATTCCTCCATTCATTACTAAGCGGTCTGTGCTTTTAAACGCAGTGCCGATCATTTGCTGCCCTTGTACCTTCCGGAGACCCTCTCTCTTTCTTTGTACAACTACATTATAGCACACTTTTTAGCACTGTCAATAGGAGAGTGCTAATTTTCACAAAATCTTCTTAAAAGTGTGACAAATTTGACATTCGAGAGCACAAACACGAAAAATAATTGCGTATTTTGTGTGCTTTTATGCATAAAATAACGTCCCGCTATAAGAAAATAATCCTACAGCGGGACGTGTGAATGTTAATATTATTGCATTGTACGTTCCTGCTCATGATAATCGGGGTCGTTTATCGTAACCGAATTTATCACAGTGTTGTTAAGATTGGTTATGCCGTTTTTAAAACCGACATCTACAGAATAAACGCCTGAGAGCGACGTGATCTCTATATTGCTTCCTGAAGCGTACAGCGTACCTTTTCCTTCTGAACTGCCTATGCCTGCAACCTGTTCACCCTCAAGGTGAATATTAAAGTCAGAGTCAGAAATGTTAAGGTCGCATTCTGTCTTGCGGCAGCCTACAGCTGAACCGCGCATTGATTTCATAAGTAAATCGAGTGAAGCGTTACGGATATCTATCTTTGAGGGGGTATCGTTGTCGAGCGCTGAAAGTGCACCGATACAGCCTGCACGTTCGCCGAGGGATCTGAGCATAAGCTTTGTGCCGTTTATCTTTATATCTACATATCCGCAGAGCGAACCGAGTGCTACCGAATTATCGCCCGAACAGCTTATGTCAACGGTTGCGTTGCCTGTTTCAATGCCGCAACTGCCGTCGTATGAGCCGGCGCCTATGCAGTCCTTTCCGGCCGATGACATCATGATATTTCCGCCGAGCAGTTTTATCGGCGTTTCGCATGATGACACTCCGCCGCCTATACATATGCCATGGTCGCCGTTTGCCTGCATTTCTATGCTGCCGGTCATATCTATCGTTATTTCACCGAAAGTATTGTTGTAACTGCTTCCTATACAACAGCCGTCATTTCTGTATGAGTCGATATAAAGAGTGCCGCCGCCTGTTATAGTGAGCTTTGCTGAGTCGGGTACAAGTATACCGTCATAGTTCAGAGTGTTCTGACCTCTGACTTCTATTGTTGCATCTGAATTTTCACCGATTCGTATACACTGGCGCATACCGCCCTTGATATTCATATTTTCAAGTATGATTTTGCATTTGGAACCGTTTTCGGTCTTTATTACAAAAGGCGCATTGTCACAGCCGTTTGCTGTAAGATGAACGGTTGCATTTTCCACTATAACACCTGTGTAATGGTCGGACAACATCTTTTCAATATCCAGTTCTTCGTCAGAGTTGTCGTTTACGGTATAGTATCTTGTGACCCTTATATCCGGACGGCGCATATTGAGCATTCTCATCTGTTCTGCTATGGTGATGGGAATATAGGAGACTATTTCTTTTTGCGGTCTTGCCGTGTAGAAGCCCTGTATGTAGTCAACTCCTCTGCGTATGGTAACGCTCATCTCGTCATAGGTTTCAACGCCTTCGGCCAGTACTTTTATATTGTTGAGTTTTGCAAACTCTATAATTCCCGTCAGGAAGTGCTGTTTCTTGATGTTCGTATTTATATCGGTTATTAGTGAGCGGTCAATCTTCAGTACATCGGGTTGAAGATTGAGAACTGCCGCAGTATTTGAATATCCGCTTCCGTAATCATCAATCGCTATCATACAGCCGTGTGACTTGAACAGCTGACGCAGATTTGCTATCTTTTCATCTGTAAGGTCTGCCTGCTCGGTGAATTCAATAACCAGTTGCGGCATTATGTCGCCGTATTTTTCGCACAGCCTGTTGAAATCGTACTCGGTTATCATAAAATCGGGTACGGAATTTATAAATATCTTTTTTTCTCCGAATCGCGGGCGGTTCTTGCTAACTATTTCAAGAACATTCTCAAATGTAAGCCACTCTATGTCATACAGTTTTCCGTGCTCGCGTGCAATACGGAGTATCTCAAGCGGCGAAGAACCTTTCGGACGCATAAGCGCCTCATAGGCATAAACAGAACCGTCAACGGTCGAAACTATCGGCTGGAAGCAGTAGCTGAAATCGTTGTCATCTATAAGTCCGGTAAGCAGTTTAGAGTCTGAATAGTTGTTGCACTCTGTAATGTATTCTTCTGCCGAGAACTCTCTGTTGATGCTGCCCAATGCCTTGGCTCTGAAAAGCGCAAAGTCGGCGTAGTTTATCATCATATCAATAGTTGCCGCCTGCGTAGGATACCAGCAGTAGCCTACAGTTATCGTAAAAGCTTCACTGCGGGTTTCGATAGTATCGCCGAATTCGTCCATTAGCTTGCATCTGCGGACGGCATCGTACATTTTCTTTATGATATCGTTGATTTCATCCTTTGACATCTGGCGGAAGAATACAAGAAAGTCCTTATAACTTTTTACGCCGATTATAACATTCTCTGAGGTAAAACGCTTGAGCGCATTGGCGGCTGTAGCCACGCAAAGTGCTGTCTTGTCGTAATTCAACTCGCTGTCAACACGTTCTATACCGTTTATATGTATTGCCGCCATACAGCACTGTGCCGTACCGCTGATGCCGCTCAGCATACTGCGTACACGGCGGATGAAATAATCGCGGGTATACATTCCCGTCAGGGTATCATATTCTTTCATATCGTCTTTGTGTGAATGTGCCTCTACTATCTGGGTCACGTCCTGCACAAAACCGAGCATATAGTCGGTGTCGTAGACGATCTTTATTTTGATATAGCTTGTTTCACCGTCAGCGGTGTACATATATATGTTCTTGTAGCCTTCTATCTGGTTCTCATTGAGGCTGTCAAGTAATGCAAAGAATTCTTCTTTATTCATATTGTCGCCGCTGATATGGAGCATAGCGGCAACGTTTTTGTCATAGTAAGCTTCATTAAGGTCATGAGGAAGCTTGAACACACCGATTGTAGGAAAGTTATCGAGAAATATATTCCAATCGTGGCGGCTGTTGCCGTCCTTATCAAAAAAGCTCATATAACATCCTCCAAAACACACAAATTACCAATGCTATTATACATTTTTTTACTACAAATGTCAATCCTGTTTCATCAATATGCACAAAATCAACAAAATTATGTTAATATTTTGTACATTTTAATGACATCAACTTACAAAAGCAACATAGCGACAGGAAAGCGTTTCATAAGCTTGTTTTCTTGCAATTCTGCAAGTTAGCGAAATAAGGAAATAATTTGCTGTATAATCATAGTATGAGAAACCGTCGGTATAACTGCCTGTTATGGCGGTTATAGCGGCAATCTGAGGAAGGGTGGTATTTATATGGCATTTATGAAGAAGAAAACAAAACAACGATGCAAAACCATCCTGTCGATATTCCTGACGCTGACGCTGATAATGTCGGTGGTCACCTTTTCGGTATCTGCCGCAGAAGCGGCGGCGCTGTCGGTACAGCTGAAAACCGACAAGGAAGAATATACGGCAGACGAGGATATAGCATTAACGCTTGAGATCAGGAACAGCAGTACGGGAAGGCTTGTCGATATTGCTTACGATATTACGGCACCGGACGGCTATGAGCTTAAAAGCGGAAGTGTGAGCGGCGGCGAAACGGAGCTTCTTGCAGGAGGAACGTTGAAGTATGACAGCGTGTATTCTGCGGTAAAAGCGACTCCAGACGAGCCGGATAATCCCGAAAAACCGGACAATCCCGAAACGGGCGGCAGTATAAACCCTGTCATACCGCTTATAACGGCGGCTGTATGTGTTGCGGCATTGTTTATGCTTCACAGGAAGAAAGCTAAAAATCTTATTGCACTTATTCTTTGCATAACCTTATCTGCATCGGCTCTGCCGCTTGATGTTGCCGCAGACGAAATCGGCAAAGCTACGGCTGATATTGCAGACGTGACGGTTACAAAGGATATTACCGCAGGCGGTGCGAAAAAGACGTTTACCGCACGGGTAACGGCAGGAAAAACCGCCGACAGCGTAACTGTTACATACGATACGCTGGGCGGAAATGAGATAGACAGTCTGACGCTTGCCGCAGGAGAAACTATAGGCAGGCTCCCCGAAGCGATAAAGAAAAACGCTGTCAATAACGGCTGGTATCTTGATAAGGAGTGTCTGACACCGTTCTATGAGGACGAGCCAGTAAACAGTGATATAACGCTTTATGCGGGATATGATGAGGATAAGATAAAGCCGGAAACGCCTGAATACAACGAGATAACCATATCGGATGCACCTGAGGACTTTTCATTCTCGCTTATCTCATCACAGATCATAACGGACGATAATTTACAGGACGTTATCAGTATCGAAAATCAGTTCGGTGAAATGCCGCTGCTCAAAGTTGAAAATACAGGCAGCGGAGTATACACTGTAAAGCCTGTTATCAACTGGACGGAAGGCGGCGCATATGTGCTGAGCCTTATAGATAACGGGGTACGGTTTGACGGTATCAATTCCGACATTATGCCTGACGAGAAGATAAGAACCATTACGCTTTTTATCTACAGGGAAGAAACAAACAACGTAAAGCTTAAAGACGGCATAGTAACAATTCCGTCAGGACGTATCACAGAAGATGCAGACAGCGAACATATCCGTATAAAAAAAGAAGAGTTTGAAACGCTCGGAATTGAAAACGGTACGGTAATTTTCTCGGACAATGCGCAGGACAGTGAAAAGTCACGCTATATGAACGTTATATCGTATGAGCTTGTCGGAGATGAGTATGAGATACTTGTTGAAAGCAGTGACGTTGACGATATATATGATGAGCTTGACATCTATTTCAGTGAGAAGTACGTTGACAATGAGGTGCTTGCAGAGTCGGTAGATACCGAGGAGCTTGTTGCAAAACTGTATGACGGCGAGGGGACACAGCAGCTTACATATATGCTTGCCGCCGCCCTTTACGACAGCAAGACTGTAAATGAACTCGGCAACGGCAACGCACCGTTTGAGCTTATGTCCAACACCTATATGGACGGGGTGAACTGGAACGACAAGCAGATAAAGCTGAATGTAAAGGAGCTCCTTGAAGGGCTTACAATCAGCGCAAAGGTCGGTACGGCGAAGAACACTAATTTCAAATGTATAAACGGTTTCCCGAATGAGCAGGACTGGACGGCGCTCAACATTACATTCAGCTATGAAGCAACGCTTAAAAACAAGGTAAAGCTTGACGCAGAGGTTACGATAAGCGAGTATTTCATTATCGGAGTAGGCGGCTCTGTAAACTCTAAACGTGATTTCAACGCAAAATTCCTGCCGCTGTCACAGACAGACGTAACATTTAAAATACTTGTCAGCTCGGCTGACGAAGAAGATGACGGCAACGGAAATGATAAGCAGGAAGAAAACAAGAGAGATGTTTCTGTTGAGATAGAAGCTATTCTGAATGGCGAGGACAAGGACAGCAGTAATATAATCAAGGATGTACAGAAAATGCTTGACAGCAAGGGCGGAGCGATCAGACTGTGCGAGGTAAATCTGTTCAGCGCAACGTTTATGCCGATATTCCCGTTGTCTGTAAAGATGGAACTGAATTTTGTCGTTAACGTTTCGTTTGCGGCAGGTATAAGCATGGAAGCCTCCGTACTTCAGGCAAAGGGAATAGGAATACGCGGCAATATCAAAGATCCGTCATCAATAAACGTCTACAGATTTATTATGGCGGGCGACGACCGTTACATATTCGATATGTATGCATACGGTTATCTCGGAGTAGAAGCGGGAATAGAGGGTAAGGTATCTGTATCGCTTCTTGGTCTTAATGACCTCGGCAGTGTAGGCGCGGCTCTTGAAATAGGCGCTTATGCGGATCTTTACGGCTATCTCCATTACCATTCGCAGGATATGCGTATGAATAAGTATTACGCTTCTCCAAAGGAGAATTACTCCGACCTGCAAGGCGGAATATACTTCGAAATGGGCGTGTATATAAAAATCTCGATATTTGCGGAAAGCAAGCTGTTTAAGAAAAAGGCGGAGCTTGCAAAGCAGTTCAAATTCCCGCTGTTTGGCGTCGGGGACAAGTATATCTATGCGGATAAGCCGACGCTTGAGGGCAATACCGACATAATACTGCGGGAAACGGATACGAATGTCTATGAGATAGACGGACTTATCCCTGCGCAAGGCACATATCTTGACATAACCACAGGTGATGTTGTAACACGGCAGATGAGCAGCAGTGAGTTCAAGGCTGCCTGCTACAGCAAGTATTTCAAGGTAAACAAGAGTGATGAGGGTAAGATAACGCTCACGGTATCTCCTGACGCTCCGAGCAGATATACAAGCGGCTTGCTTAGCTGTATACTGCGACTTTACTATACGGGCGGACAGAATCTTCTGTTCACATCAGACACAGAAAAGCTGTACTATGATGCGGATAAGGGTACTTATGTAAGCAGAAAGTACATAGGTGACGTAAATGTATACTATTATCGCAATGGCGTAGACTTCCCGCTTGAGGATAAGGACAAGACAGCAACGCTGAAGTTTGCGGTATCGGCTGACGGCAAGACGGAAACAGTCGACACTGTGACAGTACAGAAGGGCGGATATGTAAGCGGCTTCTCGCTTGCAGTTGCAAACTACTGTAATTCAAACGGCTATATCTATGATAAGTCGCTGTTTGATACAGAGATACAGCCGTACTACTGGCTCAGTGAGGATACGGTCATAACGCTTAATACCCACACCGCACAGAAGCTTTACTCGGTGGAATACTTTGACACGGAAAATGACAGATGGGTAAGCGAGCTGTGGGCGGTAGATTATCTTGACGATATAAAAATGTTCGACAGATATAAACAGCCTGTGAACAGCGTTACTCATTTTGCAAGCTTCGGTATCGACAGAGCGGACGGTATGAGATACCAGATGTATATGAAGGACGCTCTGACATACAGATACTATGACAGCAGTTACAGCGGCAGTGTGTACGGGCTGGATACTACAAAGCCGCTTGCGGTGAACTACGGCAGTGAAGAAGATATGCAGTCGTTCAGGGCAGAATACGAAAAGCTGTACCCGACAGCCTACAGCATTATGCTCAAAGCAAACTATCTTGTAAGAAGATGCATAGTCGACATTTATAACGAGAGCGGTTATGCGGGCGCAAGATATGTTGCTTACGGCACTGAGTTCAGAGTGCCGGATACATTTATCGACAACATCAACAGCAGTAAGGAAAACGAACTTATCGGCTGGGATATTGACGGTGACGGCAAGGCGGATATGGCTCCCGATGAAAAGATAACCGTTATGGGCGATATGAGGCTGAAGCCTGTGATGAAGCGAAAGCTGTACACGGTAACGGTAAGATTTGCGGATTATACCGAAAGAAAGTTTGACGTTATTTACGGCAAGCCTTTACCGCAGGAACTTGACCGGCTTATAAACAGCATTCCCGATAGTCCGAAGCCGGACAGCGAGGATTCGTTCTACGAGCCGTCATATGTGCTTATTAAGAGCGATGTCACGGTAGGCGGTTATACGGCAGGCGAAACTGTAAGGTACAACGGCAATATAAGCATAATGCCGGAAAGCAACGTGTACTTTGAAATAGTTCCTGCGAAGCTGTATCACTACATAACGCTTATCGCAAACGAGGGCGGCGGATTCAGGTATACCGATGAAAACGGTGCTGAAATAGAAACTGACAGGATAAGGACGGTTGTACAGGACGGTTACCGTTTTGCAACGGCACTTTACGGATATTCCGCATTCGCACCTGAGGACACATATACTACCGAATATCTGCTGTCGTATTTCGTGGACGCAGACGGAAACAGAATCGGCAGTAACGATAATGTGAAGAAGCCCGGTACCTACTATATGAAGTGGAACACCAACGACAGACGCTGTTATATAAACTATGACGTTTATATTTACAACGAGAACGGAGCTGAGGTTTCACACGAGGTAAAGTCCGAGTTTGACGGCTACAGGCCCGAATATGACGAGCTTTGTAAAAAGTATGATGCCGAAGTTGAGGCGCTTGCGCAGTATGATGACGAGTATTACACATATACTCTTAAGGAAGAGCCGATAAACGAAGAAAACACAACGATTGACGGCAAGACCTACAAGACTATAATTGTAAGGTGGAACAGAACGCCGAAGGAGTTTGATGTAACGTTTGACTATGACAACGGCACGGAGAACGAAACGGTAAAGATAAAGTACGGCTATCTGTATCGTGCAACGGCAGGTGCTTTAAAGGATGATAAGTACAACGATTATGAGCTTGTCGGATTTGACCTTGACGGTAACGGCACAGCGGATGTGATGCCGGGCGAATCGTTCAGGGTAACGGGCAATATGACGCTGAAGGCAATATGGAAAGCTACCGACAAAATCTACAGCGTGGTGTTCTATGCTATGAGCGGTAAGTTTGATGACGGTACAGTGCGTTATGAGATAACGGGTAAATACGGCGACGCAATCTCACTGTCGGATATTCCTGTACCGACAGGCACAGAGGGCTATGAGTTTGCAGGCTGGGATAATGCCGTTCCGACAACGTTCGGTAATGATGACGGTATTATAAAGACCGAAATCAAAGCAACATACAAGCTGAAAAAGATGACAATAACCTACCGTCTTGTAAATCTTGATACCAACAAGGTTTACGAAAGCTATAAAACAGCCGAATTTGACTACGGAACGGTGTTCACGGCTGATATGCTTGAGGCATCTCCTGATACAGACGGCTGTCTGTTCGGCGGCTGGCTTTATGAAAACGGCTATTCAGTCATCGGAAAAGAAATCAAGTCCGATATGACGCTGACGGGTACTATCACTCCTGTTTATGTCATCTACTCGCTTGACGGTGTTGAAAGCTCAAGGGAAAAGGCTAAAATCGGTGCTGAGGTCACAGTAAAGGAAAAAGCCGACGGTTATCTTGAGTGGACAACGGACGATGTGACGGTTGAGGGCGGAAAGTTCACGATGCCGTCGAAGAATGTATCGTTCACAGCCGAAAAGGATATGAGCGGTTATCTGACCGTTTCAGACGGCAGTGCAAGCACGATAATAGATACCGAAGGCAAGACGTTTATCAGCGGCAAGGCGAGCGGCTTTGAGTACGATACAGCTACCGGTATACTGACAGTGACCGGAAGCGGTCTTAAGCTGTCGGGTGTCGGAAAGAATATAATGCTGTATATTAAGCAAAGCGTTTCGGATATTACGTTTGAAAATCTTATGCTTACGGCAGGAGATATGAACGGCGTGAAGCCCGACGATTTCAGCAGCATAGGCGTAGGCGACGGATACGGCTCGGCTGACGCATATCTGATGTATGTAAGCTCGAACAGCCTTAAGGTGAACATAAACGGAAATGTTACGCTTTCTAAACGTAACACGGCGACTACAGAAAACCTGCTTGCGATATATCAGGCGCACCTTGACTATGACGATGTAACTCCTATGAGTATGGAGTTTATCGGCGGTGACAGCCCGAATCTCACAGTAACGGGAAATACCTACGCTATACAGAGTATGGGCAGTGTTGATTTCAGCGATATGACATTTACCGCAGCAGCCGAATATTACGGCGTACACGCTGAAACGATCCGCTTCGACAGATGCAGTATAATAACAACAGGTCTTGCGGGAACGGACATAAAATCGTCAACCGGCATATACAGCAATGATCTTTCGATCGTTGACTGCAGCTTAGACATAAGAACCGGAATATTCGGTGAAACGATCGATATTTCGGGTGCTACAGACGGAAAAGTTACATCCGGATATGGTGGGGCAGTTATGGTAAAGTGCAAGACAAAGGGCTGGTCGGAAACGGCAAGCGGACTGCTGACGGTGGCACTTGACAAGGGTCACTCCGTACTGTTTGCGGTATCGGCAGGAAATTCGGCAATTCAGGCGTTTGACTTTGAGGGAGGGGAAAACAAGGTAGTTTCCTATCCACAAACTACGGTGCCTGATAAAGAATTTGAGCTGACGAAGGATTTCTACTGGCTTCTTAAGGAGAAGAACGGTACGGCGCTTATAAATGAGATAACATTCTCGGGCAAATAATTACACAGCCCCCGACAGAGTTTTCTGTCGGGGGTTTGTTGCTTGCGATAACAGAGCAGCGGTCAATATCTGACGTTTCTTTGCCCGGCACTGTGAACCGACTTTCTTAATCAAGGCGGAATTGTCAGCGGCAACACGCAGTTTAAATGCTTTCTATATGCTCATCGTTTATCCCCGCCGCTGCACTGTACTCAGCAATACACTGTCGTTTTCAAAGGCGGAATTTGCCGCGCCCCACGGCGCTTGATTTTTGCGGTATTTATGGTATACTTATAACAGGGAATAACACAATAAACATATGAAACAGTACATTCTGCCAGAAAGGACTACTATGGGATTTCTTGTAATAGACGGCAACAGCATACTTAACCGTGCATTCTACGGTATCCGTGTGCTGACAAATTCAAGAGGTGTTGCCACAAATGCCGTAACAGGCTTTATGAACACTCTGCTTATGCTTGAAAAGGACGTTCAACCTGATATGATAGCGGTAGCTTTCGACCTTAAAGCGCCGACATTCCGCCATAAGATGTACGACGGCTATAAGGCAAACCGCAAGGGTATGCCCGAAGACCTCGCACAACAGCTTCCCTATACGAAAAAGATAATAAAAGCGATGGGAATAACCATTATCGAAAAAGAGGGCTTTGAAGCCGATGATATAATCGGAACTGTTTCAGCTACCTGTGCGGATAAGAAGATACCCTGTACAGTGTCAACAGGCGACCGTGACTCGTTCCAGCTTGTAAATGATTACGTTACCGTAAGACTCGCCAAAACTAAAGGCGATGTTTACTATACACCCGATGTAATAATGGAAGAATACGGCGTGACCCCAAAACAGATGATAGAAGTAAAGGCGCTTATGGGCGATTCGAGCGACAATATTCCGGGTGTTGCAGGCATCGGTGAAAAGACCGCCCTTTCGCTTATAAAGGAATTTGCAAGCGTGGACGGAGTTTATGAAAACATCGGCTCAACGCTTATCACAAAGGGTGTACGCGCAAAGCTCGAAAACGGCAAGGAAAGCTGTTATATGAGCAGACAGCTTGCCGAAATATGCCTTACCGCACCTATTGATACCGAGCTTTCGCATTATGTTCCCAAAGAACGTGACGATACCGAGCTTGCAAAATTGCTGTCGGAGCTTGAAATGTACAAGATGCTCCAGAAGCTGAAGCTGCACCCGACTTCCGCTCCGGCAGGATCACAAGAGGCTTTGGCAGAATCCGCCGCAAAGCAGATACCCGCAATGCCGAAGGGCGATATAATCATTACCGATGACGGAAAAGTTTATGCAGGCAGTGTCGGTGCAATGAACGGGTTGTCAGGCAATGAACTCAGGGTATACGCAGACAGCGACAGTACGAAGTACACCTTTGATATAAAGGATACGCTTACAGTTTCCGGACTTGAAAAGCTCAATAACAATAAATTTGATACAACTCTTGCGGCTTACCTTGCCGACCCCGATTCAAACGATTACAGCCTGTCAAGGCTCTGCACTCAGTACGGAGTTCCGGAGGGAAACAGCATACAGGAAAAGTCGATAACCGTTGCCGCCCTCAACGATATACTTAATCGCAAAATCGGCGAAACAGGCTCTGCGGCAGTTCTTACCGATATAGAGATACCTCTTGCCACTGTGCTTGTAGCTATGGAGCGTGAGGGCGTGAGTATTGATGTTGACGGTATAAAGGCTTTCGGCGAAGAGGTTTCGACAAAGGCTGACAGGATAAGTAGCGAAATTTACGAGTATGCGGGTCATGAATTCAACATCGGTTCGCCAAAACAGCTCGGAAGCGTGCTTTTTGAAAAACTTGCATTGCCAAGTGCCAAAAAGACAAAAACAGGCTATTCCACAAACGCTGATGTGCTTGAAAGCCTTATGGACAAGCACCCTATAGTTCCGCTGATAACCGAATACCGTGCGCTTACAAAGCTGCAGAACACATACGTTACAGGACTTCTGAAGGTAGTCGGCGAGGACGGCAGGGTGCATTCCACGTTCAAGCAGACAGAAACAAGGACAGGAAGAATTTCAAGCGCTGAGCCGAACATTCAGAATATCCCCGTAAGAACGCCGCTTGGCAGGGAGATGAGAAGATTCTTCACCGCAAAGGACGGCTGCCTGCTTGTAGATGCCGACTATTCACAGATCGAACTGCGTGTGCTGGCTCATATTTCGGGCGACGAGATAATGAAGAAAGCGTTCCTTGACGGAGTGGATATTCATACAGTTACCGCATCTCAGGTGTTCAATCAGCCGATAGAGTGGGTAACGCCCGACCTCAGAAGCAAGGCGAAAGCGGTCAATTTCGGCATCGTCTACGGAATAGGCGCATTCTCGCTGTCAAAGGACATCGGTGTTTCAGTGCCGAAAGCAAGCGAATATATACGCTCCTATCTTTCCAAATATTCCGGCATAGCTCACTATATGGAGCAGACCGTTGCGAAGGCTAAGCGTGACGGCTATGTTGAAACTATGTTCGGCAGAAGAAGATATATTAAAGAGCTTGCCGCAAAGAATAAGAATCTGCAGGCTTTCGGCGAACGTGTTGCAAAGAACACCCCCATACAGGGTACAGCCGCCGATATCATAAAGATCGCAATGATAAAAGTTTACAACAGACTGAAAGAAAGCGGTCTTGACGCAAGGCTGATACTTCAGGTTCACGATGAACTTATAGTAGAGGCAAGAGAAGATTGTGCAGAAAAGGTAGCTGCACTTTTAAAGGAAGAAATGGAGAACGCCGTAAAACTCACCGTTCCTATGACGGTAGATGTAAATATTGGCAAAACGTGGTATGATACTCATTGAGAAAGATAACGGGAAAGATAGCAACAGTTCAGTGTTATGCCGTGATATCGGGGTTATTGAAAAAGAATGCTTTTCAGTGCCGTGGACGAGCCGCAGTATTGAATCGCAGGTGTTCACAGAAGGCTCGATAAATGCCGTTATTCGTGATGATAAAGCCGAAAATAAGCCGGTAGGCTTTATCTGCGGTCAGAGCGTATCGGACGAATGCGAGCTGTATCGCATTGCAGTGTTGCCAGAATACAGACATCAGCGCATCGCCACACAATTAATGGAATATTTCATTAATAAATGCAAAAGCAACGGCATAAAATGCATTTTTCTTGAAGTCCGCTGTGACAATGAACCCGCAAAATATCTTTACGAAAAACACGGCTTCATCAAAGTCGGACGGCGCAAAAACTATTATACCGAGCCTGTCTGTGACGCACTGATATATAAGGCGGAACTATAACAATTGAAGATCATAAAAGCGACAGTTCCAATTTTATATGACAGTGAAAAAATGTAAACAATTTGAAGCATTCCCTATTGACAAAATTCGTATATTATGATAGAATAATCTATAGATATACAGTGAAACTATTAGGACGATTTTCGGAGGTCAGATGACGGAAGAGCTTAATATTTCTGATATGACCGACGAACAGCTCGTCGATCTGATAGTACAGGAGCACGGCGAACGATACGCCAACGAGCTTATAAAGCGCTACATACCGATTGTGCGCGTCAAAGCAGCTAAAATGGCAATGCGCTGTCCGTCAGCCGATAAGGACGATCTCTTTTCAGAGGGGCTTATGGGACTGCTTAAGGCAGTGCGGCTATATAGCGGAGAAAAGGGAGCATCATTTGCAACGTTTGCAAATCTGTGTACCGATTCGGCAATGAAAACCTGTATATCAAAAGCTATCAAGGATAATCCTGTTCTTAAAGACGAGGACTTTGACTTTGACCTGATACGTGACGATTCGCTTTCCACCGAGGACGCAGTCGTTGACAAGGTCGACGGTATCCGGTTTATGAAACGTCTGTCAGGTGTACTTTCACAAAAAGAGATGGATGTTCTTGATATGTATCTCAAGCACTGCTCATACGAGCAGATAGCAAATGAACTCTCTATGAATGAAAAATCTGTAGATAACGCACTTCAGCGTGCAAAATCGAAGATAAGAAAAGCAATGGGGAAATAAGACTATAAGTCTTTTTCATATTATTACACGCAAAAAGCGTGAGAAATTTTAGAGGTATTTTACTATGTACGAAGACAAGACTCTCAAGTGCAAGGACTGCGGTGCAGATTTCGTATTCACAGCAGGCGAACAGGAGTTCTACGCTCAGAACGGCTTTACAAACGAGCCTAAGAGATGCAAGGCTTGCCGTGACGCCAAGAAGAACGGCGGAGCTAAGCGTGAAATGTTCACAGCTGTATGCGCAGGCTGCGGCGGCGAGGCTAAGGTTCCCTTCCAGCCCCGTGACGACAGACCCGTTTACTGCAGCGAGTGCTTCGCTAAGAGAAACGAGCACTGAATTTATCGGCAATACTAATCGGTTCGGGTTTTAAGTCAGGCTATTCAGAGGAGTTTCGTACATTTTTCTATATTCCTGATAACAATGCGAATAATTGCATATAGTATTCAAGGTAAAAAAGCAAAAGAGTCTTGCCGCAAGGCAAGGCTCTTTTTTCCATTATATACCTCGCAAAAAAATTTCATCCCCATCTTGACAACACTTTAGCACAGTGCTATAATAATCGCAAACAAAACATTTTAAACCGTTGAAGCGGAGATAACGGCAGTTACGACTTTACAGAGAACCCCGATAGCTGAGAAGGGGTAAGACACGGGTTGTCAAATGGACCGCTGAGGGTGCAGTCAAAAGCAATATGTTTAATATTGCCCAGTATTCTGCAACGTAAGGCATACGTCAGTTGCCGGGGATATGTAGGTATCCTGCAAAGCGCACGACCTCAAATCGTGAAATCAAGGTGGCACCGCGGATAATAGATTATTCGTCCTTGACAGAAAAGCTATTTTTCTGTCAAGGACTTTTTTGTTTTTGGCAGACAAAAAACGGAGGCAAAGAAAATGGAGTTTTTACCCACCCTTGAAAAAGCAAAGGAAATAGCGGCACAAAACAGATACAAGGTCATGCCTGTAAGCTGTGAGATTCTTGCCGATATATGTACGCCGATAGAGGCGATGAAGATACTTAAAAACGTATCAACTCATTGCTATATGCTTGAATCGGCTCAGGCAAACGAAAAGTGGGGTCGCTACACCTTTATGGGCTACGATCCGAAAATGGAGATCACCTGCATAGACGGTGAGCTTAAAGCAGGAAACATTACGGTACACACCGACAACCCGTCCACATACTTAAGGCAGATACTTGCTGAACACAAAAGCCCTAAGTTCGATTACCTTCCCTCCTTCACAGGCGGACTGGTCGGATATTTCGCTTATGATTTTCTCGGCTACAGCGAGCCGACCGTAAGAATAAAGACAATAGACACCGAAAGGTTCAAGGATATAGACCTTATGCTTTTCGACAAGGTCGTAGCATTCGACAACGTAAAGCAGAAGATAGTGCTTATAGTGAACATTCCGCTTTCCGATGTAGAAGTCGGCTATAACAAGGCGATAATCGAGCTTAAGGCAATGGCGGAGCTATTGAGCCGCGGGGAAAAGAAAAACGAGCCTGCCGGCAGGCTTCTCGGCGAAGTTACTCCCCTGTTTGACAAAGCGCATTACTGCGGTATGGTAGAAAAGGCAAAGCATTATATAAAAGAGGGCGATATATTCCAGATAGTGCTTTCCAACAGGCTTTCAGCCGAGTTTGAGGGAAGCCTGCTGAATACCTACCGACAGCTCAGAACGATAAATCCCTCACCGTATATGTTCTATTTCTCGGGTACTGATGTCGAGGTCGCAGGCGCTTCTCCCGAAACGCTCGTAAAGCTCGAAAACGGCATACTCCACACCTTCCCCCTTGCAGGAACACGCCCAAGAGGAAAGACGGACGAAGAGGACAAGGCTCTTGAGAAAGATCTTCTGCAGGACAAAAAAGAGCTTGCCGAACACAATATGCTTGTAGATCTCGGCAGAAACGATCTCGGCAGAGTAAGCAAGTTCGGCACGGTGCAGGTCGAAAAACTGCATTCCATAGAACGTTACTCGCACGTTATGCACATAGGCTCAACGGTAAGAGGCGAGATAAAAGACGATCTTGACGCACTGGACGCTATCTCGGCGGTGCTTCCCGCAGGAACGCTTTCGGGCGCACCGAAGATAAGAGCGTGTCAGCTTATCGGAGAGCTTGAAAACAACAAGCGCGGTATCTACGGTGGTGCGATAGGCTATATTGATTTCACAGGCAATATGGATACCTGCATAGCTATCAGAATTGCCTACAAGAAAAACGGCAAGGTATTCATACGAAGCGGAGCAGGAATTGTTGCAGATTCCGTTCCCGAAAAGGAATATCGGGAATGTATAAACAAGGCGCAGGCGGTTGTAAACGCACTGAAAAAGGCTGAGGAGGCAGATATATGATACTTCTTATAGATAATTACGACAGCTTTTCATATAACCTTTATCAGCTTGTCGGCGAGATAAACCCAGACATTAAGGTTATCAGAAACGATGAAATGACGGTTGAAGAAATAAGACAGCTAAATCCCGACAGAATTATTCTGTCACCCGGTCCGGGCAGACCCGAAAACGCCGGTGTGATAATCGACGTTATAAAACAGCTCGGCAAGGATTTTAAGATACTCGGCGTGTGTCTGGGTCATCAGGCTATATGCTCGGCATACGGCGCAACTATAACCTACGCAAAGGAACTTATGCACGGAAAGCAGTCGGACGTAACTTTTGACAAAAGCTCGCTTCTTTTTAAAGACTGCCCCGATAAAGCGCCCGTTGCACGTTATCATTCGCTTGCCGCAGACCCTGCGACAATGCCCGATTGCCTTAAGGTTACCGCAGTGACCGACGACGGCGAAATAATGGCGGTACAGCATAAGGATTATGACGTTTACGGAGTGCAGTTCCATCCCGAATCAATAATGACGCCCGACGGAAAACAGATGTTGAGAAATTTCATAAAGGAGGACTAAGACAATGATTAAGGAAGCAATAGTAAAGATAGTAAACAAGGAAGACCTTACTTACGATGAGGCATATACAGTAATGAACGAGATAATGAGCGGTGAAACGACCCCCACCCAGAACGCCGCATTTCTTGCCGCTCTCTCGACAAAGAGCGCAAAGGCAGAAACAACAGATGAAATAGCAGGCTGTGCCGCCGCTATGCGTGACAATGCCACAAAGGTGGACACAGGAATGGATATATTCGAGATAGTCGGCACAGGCGGCGACAATGCGCAGAGTTTCAACATTTCCACGACCTCTGCACTTGTTGCGGCGGCAGGCGGAATGAAGGTAGCAAAGCACGGTAACAGAGCCGCATCTTCACTTTGCGGTACTGCGGACTGCCTTGAAGCGCTCGGTGTAAACATTCAGCAAAGTCCGAACCGCTGTATCGAGCTTTTAAAGGAAGTCGGAATGTGCTTCTTCTTCGCTCAGAAGTATCACACCTCAATGAAATATGTCGGTCCGATAAGGAAAGAACTCGGCTTCCGCACGGTATTCAACATCTTAGGTCCTCTCACTAATCCCGGAAGCCCCAAAATGCAGTTGCTCGGCGTATATGACGAATATCTTGTAGAACCTCTGGCGCAGGTACTTATAAATCTCGGTGTAAAGCGTGGTATGGTCGTATACGGCAAGGATAAACTCGATGAAATATCAATGAGCGCACCTACAGCGGTATGTGAATTCAAGGACGGTTGGTTCAGGTCATACACGATAGCCCCTGAGGATTTCGGATTTGAGCGTTGCACGAAAGACGACTTAAAAGGCGGCACGCCAGAAGAAAACGCAAAGATCACCCGTGAGATACTCGGCGGTGCAAAGGGTCACAAGAGAAACGCCGTTCTTATGAACGCAGGTGCGGCACTCTACATCGGCGGAAAAGCCGAAACATTAAAGGACGGTATCGCCCTTGCCGCTGAAATAATAGATTCGGGCAAGGCGCTTGAAACCCTTGATAAGCTGATAACAGTAAGCAATCGTCCCGAGGAGGAATAATGGCAACAATACTTGACGAGCTTGCCGATTACGCAAGGCTCAGAGTTGAAAAGGCAAAAGCGGTAAGATCCGCCGAAGAAGTAAAATCGCTTGCTCTTGCAATGCCAAAAGGCAGTTTTGCTTTTGAAAAGGCACTGAAAAAAGACGACATCGCTTTTATATGTGAGTGCAAGAAGGCTTCACCCTCAAAGGGCATTATCGCTGAGGATTTTCCGTATCTTGAAATAGCAAGGCAGTATGAGGCGGCAGGTGCAGACTGCATATCCGTGCTTACCGAGCCGAAATGGTTTTTAGGTAGCGATGCTTATCTTGAGCGGATTGCAAAGACTGTGAATATCCCCTGTATAAGAAAGGACTTCACCGTTGACGAATATATGATATACGAAGCAAAGCTGCTTGGTGCATCGGCTGTACTTCTCATCTGCTCGATACTCCCCGAAGAAACGATAAAAAAATATATCGGGAAATGCGACACGCTCGGACTTTCCGCACTCGTGGAAACGCACAACGAGGACGAAGTCAGAATGGCTGTCAGAGCCAGCGCAAGAGTTATCGGCGTAAACAACCGCAATCTCAAAGACTTCTCGGTCGATACCGAAAACAGCAGGAAGCTGCGCAGTATAATCCCCGACAGTGCGGTATTTGTTTCGGAGAGCGGAATACAAAATGCCGATGATATAAACGCTCTGCGTGAGATCGGCGCAGATGCCGTGCTTATCGGAGAAACGCTTATGCGTGCAAAAGACAAGACAGCAAAGCTCGCTCGGCTGAAAGGTAAGACAATATGACAAAAATCAAGCTGTGCGGCCTGTCACGAAGGTGCGATATAGAATGTGTAAATGAGCTATGCCCCGATTATATCGGCTTTGTCTTTGCCAAAAAGAGCAAGAGATATGTTTCACCCGAAAAGGCAAAGGAGCTTAAATCCCTGCTTTCGCCCGATATAAAGGCGGTCGGTGTCTTTGTAGACGAACCGATTGAAAACATTGCAAAACTGCTGAGCGACAATATAATCGACCTTGCACAGCTTCACGGCAGTGAAGACGAGGAATATATCGCAAGGCTGAAATCACTTAAAGATAAGCCTGTTATAAAGGCATTCCGAATAAAAAACGAAAACGATATTAAAAGTGCTAAAAACTGCAAAGCGGATTTCATTCTTCTCGATTCGGGCGCAGGAACAGGCAGGAGCTTTAATTGGAACCTGCTTGAAAATATCGACAGACCGTATTTTCTTGCAGGCGGTCTTTACCCCGAGAATGTTGCAAATGCGATAGATAAGCTTTCGCTGTTTGCGGTAGACGTGAGCAGCGGAATAGAAACAGATAATTTTAAAGATAAAAATAAAATGACGGCATTCGTAAAAGCCGTAAGGAAGGAAGCAAACAATGACTAATCCAAAAGGACGCTTTGGCATACACGGCGGTCAGTATATCCCCGAAACGCTGATGAATGCCGTAATAGAGCTTGAACAAGCCTATAATCACTACAAGAACGACCCGGAGTTCAACAGGGAGCTGACCGAGCTTTTAAACGATTATGCAGGCAGACCGTCAAGACTTTACTATGCAGAGAAGATGACAAAGGATCTCGGCGGTGCAAAGATATATTTAAAGCGTGAGGACTTAAACCATACAGGCTCGCACAAGATAAACAACGTTTTAGGTCAGGCGCTTCTTGCAAAGAAGATGGGCAAGACAAGACTTATCGCAGAAACAGGCGCAGGTCAGCACGGCGTTGCGACCGCCACAGCCGCCGCACTTATGGGTATGGAATGCGTAGTATTCATGGGCGAGGAGGATACGATAAGACAAGCGCTTAACGTATACCGTATGCGTCTGCTCGGCGCAGAAGTCATTCCCGTAAAGACAGGCACAGCGACCCTTAAAGACGCCGTATCGGAGGCTATGCGTGAGTGGACAAAGAGAATAGACGATACTCACTACTGCTTAGGCTCTGTAATGGGACCTCATCCCTTTCCTACTATAGTGCGTGATTTTCAATCGGTTATCTCAAAAGAAATAAAGCAGCAGCTCAAAGAAAAAGAAGGCAGACTTCCCGATGCCGTCATTGCGTGTGTCGGCGGCGGCTCAAATGCGATAGGTACATTCTACCACTTCATAGAGGACAAGAGCGTAAGACTTATCGGCTGTGAAGCGGCAGGCAGAGGCATTGACACCTTTGAAACTGCGGCAACGGTAAACACAGGCTCGGTTGGTATATTCCACGGTATGAAGTCATATTTCTGCCAGGACAAGTACGGTCAGATAGCTCCCGTTTATTCTATCTCCGCAGGACTTGACTATCCCGGTATTGGCCCTGAGCACGCATATCTTCACGATACAGGCAGAGCAGAATATGTACCCGTCACGGATGATGAGGCGGTAAACGCATTCGAGTACCTTTCAAAGACGGAAGGTATAATCCCCGCAATAGAGTCAGCCCACGCTGTAGCCCACGCTATAAAGCTTGCTCCCACAATGGATAAGGACAAGATAATAGTTATAACGATTTCCGGCAGAGGCGACAAGGACTGCGCCGCAATAGCACGTTACAGAGGAGAGGATATACATGACTGAAACAGCAAAAGCATTTGAAAACGGAAAGGCATTTATCCCTTTCATAACCTGCGGCGACCCCGACCTTGAAACCACCGCAAAGATAGTAAGAGAAGCCGTTGCAAACGGAGCGGATTTAATAGAGCTTGGCATTCCCTTTTCCGACCCTACCGCCGAAGGCCCCGTAATTCAGGACGCAAATATCCGTGCGTTAAAGGGAGGAGTTACCACCGACAAGGTTTTCGACTTAGTCAGAGAGCTTAGAAAAGACGTTACAGTTCCTATGGTATTTATGACGTATTCAAACGTGGTGTTCTCCTACGGTGCGGATAAATTCATTTCGACCTGCAAGGAGATCGGTATAAACGGTCTTATTCTCCCCGACCTGCCTTATGAGGAAAAGGAAGAATTTCTGCCGCAGTGCAAAAAGTACGGCGTTGACCTTATCCCGCTTATCGCCCCGACCTCCGAAAACCGCATCACTATGATAGCAAAGGAAGCGGACGGATTTATCTATCTTGTATCGAGCCTCGGCGTTACCGGCACAAGAAGCGAGATAAGCACCGACCTTAAGTCTATCGTAGATGTGATAAGGCAGAACACTTCCGTTCCCTGTGCCATAGGCTTCGGCATCTCAACGCCCGAGCAGGCGAAGAAAATGGCTGACATTGCAGACGGCGCTATTGTCGGCTCGGCTATCATCAAGATAATCGAGCAGTACGGCAAAGACGCTCCGAAGTATGTCGGCGAATATGTAAAGAGCATGAAGGACGCTATAAGATAAGAATTTTTATATGGGTACGGGCTGTGAAAATCAGCCCGTATAATTCTATCTAAGAGCTTATTAAACAAAAGCTTGATATCTTGTCAATAACGCAGTATAAAGACATATATAACTAACACCGATGAAAACATCTTCCGTGCCGATAAGTTGTTAATAATTTTGTGAGTTTATCAGTGCAACTGCGCTAACATTAACCTTTCAAAAAACGCTACTAACCTAAGATATATGTACTAAAACTGCGGACGTGTAGCGTTAAGCGTTCCTGAACTTACAGGATATACGATATTCGAGTGGTTACACGAGTTTAGCCAACACCCTAGCGGGGTAGGGGTGTGAGTAAGGAAAGAGGGAGCACGAGGGAGAGAACCTAAGGGTATAGGGCTAAGTCTTGCTTTCGCAAGCACTCGGACGTTTCGCTCCGCTACACTGGGCTGCCAAGTCCAACGGAGCTTTAGCGGAGTGCACGAGCCTTGCGTAAGTAAGGCTCAGTCTCTCCCCTAGTCCCTTTGGTGCTTTCCCTCGTTCATAGTAGCAACGTCATCAAATGGAATAGCGAACCCGAGAAGTGCTATCCTACAAACAGCACTATCGGTAGCCTGCTATCAATGTTAAATACTAAAACAGTATACAATAAGTACACTATACAAAAAAGCGAGCCGTGCGCACTATCTTTTGCGCTTTGGCTCACTTTTTCTTTTCAGGGTTGTATCACAACCCCATTTTTTGCACTTTTCTGTTTTCCTATGGACAAAACCAACCTCTGTAGTGTATTATATATAACAAGAGCAGTCCGTCATACTGTTTCGCCTTTACGAAAGGAGCATTATTATGAAATCATCCGAAAAACGCATTAAAACTTTACCGATTATCATTACATTATCCGTTATCGCTGTCGCAGCCGTGACAATTATTCTTTTGCTGTTCACAAACGGCGGTGATACCGCAGGTTCATCCGGTTATATTATGCCTGCAAAGCCTCGCTTTATTTACTCAAAGAACAATGTGCTGTATATCTATGACGATGGCACGGCGAAATGTATAAGCGAGCTTCCGGCAGAAGATTATACACTGACAAATGACGGCAACAAATTATTTTATCTTTCCGACAACAGCCTATGGTGCGGTAATATTGAAAACGAAGAAATCAAAACCGAGAAAATAGCCGATGAGGTTGCCTTTTATACCGTAAACTCCGATGGCAGCAAGGCGATGTATTCCGCAAAAAACGGCGATGTTTTCGTATACTCAAAGGGCAGCGAAGCCAAAAAGATCGGTACAAACTGCACCACCGAATATATGTCGCTGTATATGAGCGATAATGCCGATAAGGTTATGTATATAACAAAAAACGAGCAGTTGAAATACTGCGATGGTACAAACGGAAAAGTAATTTTTGTTGATTATGTAAACAGCTATACCATAAGATGTTCGGAAAATCTGTCAACGGTAATGTACGGGAAAACCGATTATACAACCGATTACCCCGGACAAAAAGTTATAGTATACAGTAACTTCGGGGAAAATAAAGAAGTATTCGGGGAATGCAGAATTTTCAGTGCATATCCCGAAAAGAACATAATGTACTACACCGATTTTCGTAACGATCTATACTACTACGAAAACGGCAAGAGCGTAAAGATAAGGGATAACGACAATTCGGGAATATCCGCCTCAGACGAACCCGTGCTTGTTACAAGCGGCGGAAAAGGCTTTTCAGTTACCAAAAAAGATAAAACCGAAGAAATAGAATTCAATCTTAACGCAAGCTGTGTTTTGATTACTATGCGTGAGATCAGCGCTGACGGAAACACGCTTATCTTTACCGCAAGCGGGGACGGCGACTCAAAGATATACAGACTTGACCTTTCGGACGGCTCTGATAAAACTCCTGTGGCGATCGATGATGATACAGATGTAACACGGATAACGCTTACCGGCGACAAAAAGGTCGTATATTCAAAAACAGAGTACGGATCACCGATGCGTAACATTTACGTTGACGGCAAGCTGATTTCGGAAAACGCCGACAGCGATAATATAACATATCTTGACGGCAGTTTTTACTATATCAAAAACACCTATGGCACGGACGAAGAAGAACCGACAAGTGTTCTCACGATAAATCAAGACGGCAAGGAAACAGCGATAAAAGATGATGTCAGCCGTTACTGCGTGCTTGATAAGGATAATATAACGATGATATGCGGTATGAAGAATAAAGACGATTTTCGCGGCGGAACGCTGTATCTTTATAAGGACGGCAAGATTGTAAAAATAGACGAAGAAGTAACTTCCGTCGAAACTGCGGTAAAGAGATATGACAAGATAGATCTTGGCTATTACAGTCAGCAATAACCACAGACTGTGACAAACCCACACCGCAAAAATGCTGATAAAGAGTTATAGATAAACAAAAAATCGAATAAGTAAAAGAAGGGGCTGTGTCACGACCAGGAAAAGAAAAAGTGAGTCGAAGCGCAAAAATATAGTACGCACGGCTCATTTTTTTGGTATAGTGCATTTCTTGTATACTGTTTTAATATTTAACGTTGATAGCAGGCTACCGATAGTGCTTTTAGTCGGATAGCACTTCTCGGGTTCGCTATTCTATTTGATAACGTTGCTGCTATGAACGAGGGAAAGAACCAAAGGGACTAGGGCAAGGGACTTGGCAGCCCCTCTCCCTATCCCTTAGGTTCTCTCCCTCGTGGCTTCCTCTTTCCTTACTCACACCCCCACCCCGCTAGGGTGTTGGCAATAAGACACACAAACGACTGGGTTTTAAACGTTTGTATAAGCGGGTCGCTGACGCTCACTTAGCCCCATTTTAGTACAGATATCTCAGGATAGTAGCGTTCTTTTTTGAGAGTCGGTGATAGTGCAGTTGCACCGATATACTCACGAAATTATTAACACCTTATCTGCACGGAGATTGCTCCCAGCGCTGTTGGCTGTATATTTATTGCTCAGACTTTTTTACAATATGTTGCATTGCAATTTCAACGAAATTTTGATAAACAGAGAAGCTGTGATGAAACTTTTGTATTTTGTCAGAGCTCCGTATTTTTGCTTACTGCGTGCGTTTCTCTTCGTCTGCCGTGTATCACAAAACACCTCACTGCAAATAATGTAGTGAGGTGTTTTTTATGCTATATAACGATCTTCACGAGCTGATAAAAGGCAGTGCAAGCACAAGGGCTTACTTTATGTCACTGCCTGTGCCGTTGCAGATGAAGCTTCACGGCTACAACGATAATATCCACTCAGCCTGTCAGTTACACAGGACAGCAGAACACGAACGTTTGCTAAGCGAGCGTGAAAAAAGGCTGTCGCACAGCGGTCAATAATCAAAGCGTGTATTTATCACCGTTATTCTTGATTTTGCCGCCTGATACCGCCTTATCGACTGCGAACTCGACTGTAGAGGTCATCACCGTACCGAGCCTTGTGTAGCCGAATTTCTTTGCTGTTTCACGAATAAGGTCGGCTCTTGAAAGTCCTATCTGCTCGGAAAGCACCTCCGTCATAGCGGAGATTATTTCTTCAGACGGAATTTCGGTGAGTTCTCTTCTGTTGCCCTGAGCGTCTGCGGGACGGTAAATATCATAAGTATCGGGATCTTGCGTGCCAAGCCAGAAGAACGCATTTTCAGCGTCAACTGTGATACGCTTGTCGAGCGACTTGAACACGCCTGCAAGCACGGTGTCAGTCCTGTCGCCGCTCCTTGTTATGCCCCACGCTCCAAGCAGCTTATGTACAAGAGTGTTACGGCTTATCGGGGCTTCGGCGTTCATTATACGCAGTGCAAGCGACTGTATCTTTCCCGCATTCTGTGGCAGATAGAATTCATCGGACACACCCATAACAGGCAGTACGGCTGTTTCGTAAACCGCAGACTTACTCTGAACGGGCGCTTTTTCCACCGTTTCAAATACGGGAGCTTGCTTTGTCTTTACTTCTTCTACAGCCTTTTCTGCGGGGTGCTGTGCGTTTTCCGCCGCCTGCTTTATATCCTGCAATACCTTTGCACTGTCGTCAAGCCAGTCGAGCGTCCATACCCGCATAACGCTCCAGCCTAGACCTTTCAGCACTCCCGGCTGTACCACAAATCTGTCCCTTGCGGTTGCGCTTCTGCGGCAGTTCTCGCCGTCAAGCATAATGCCGAGAATGTATGTTTCGGGGTTGTCCGGATCTATTATTCCTATATCCATTCTGAACTGCGAACAGCCTATGTTGCACTTTGTACTATAGCCCAGTGTTTCTATGCCCTTTGCTATATCATTTGCAAGGCTGTCGCTTGCGCCTGTCGTAATGTCGGTACGGCGTGCAATTACATTCGAGCCGCGCTCGGCAAATTCAAGGAAGCCTTTCAGTCCTGCAACGCCTTCTGAGCGTGTTCTTGCAAGGTCTATCTGTTCGGGACGGAGAACGGAATAAACAACCATTTCCTTTCTGGCTCTTGAAATCGCAACGTTAAGTCTTCTCCAGCCGCCGTCACGGTTAAGCGGTCCGAAATTCATCGACACCTTGCCGTTTTCATCGGGACCGTAACCTACCGAGAACAGTATTACGTCACGCTCGTCACCTTGCACATTTTCAAGATTCTTTATGAATACGGGTTCTTCACACTTGGCGTCAAAGTCCGCAATATCCGGGTGCTCGGCGAATGCGTCAACCAGCATATCGTCTATTAAATTCTGCTGTACCGAGCTGAATGTTACAACACCTATACTTTCGTGACGTGTCTTTTCATCGCTCAGTCTGCGGATAATTTCGTTTACGATAGCTTCTGCCTCTGCTTTGTTCTGCTTTGTTTTGCCCTTGTCATAGAAGCCTTCGGGACGGATAAGCTTAACCTGCGATACAAGGTCGTTCGGCGATGGGAAAGTATAAAGCTTGTTGTCGTAATACTTCATATTGCTGTACGCAATAAGGCTCTCGTGACGTGAGCGGTAATGCCACTTGAGATACATCTGCGGCATAGAGATTGCAAGGCAGTCGTCAAGCAGGCTTTCAAGGTCTTCTATCTCGCTGTTGTCCTCGTCTATGCGGTTGCTTGTAAAGAACGATGTAGGCGGTAACTGCTTGGGGTCGCCGACTATAACAACGTTTTCTCCTCTTGCTATAGTGCCTACAGCCTCGCTTGTAGGAAGCTGTGAGGCTTCATCGAATATCACAAGGTCGAACTTCGGGAATGACGGATCGATGTACTGAGCGACCGAGATCGGGCTCATAAGCATACACGGGCAGAGTTTTCTGAGTAGTGTGGGTATCTCATCAAACAGCTTTCTCAGCGGCATCATTCTGCCGTTGTTCTTGATAGCTTTTTTAAGTATGCCCATCTCGGACGATGCGGCGCTTGTGCCGTTTGACGCAGGAACATTTGCTGATAATCTTGCAACAAGCTCCTGTACGGTAAGACGCTGATATTCCTTTACCGTCTTTCTGTATTCCTCTGCAAGTGCGTCATACTGCTTACCGTTGAAGCCCGAAAGGCGTTCGTCTTCCGCAATCGTCATAAGCGCAAGCTGATAGTAAAGCTCGCAGTAATAAGCGGATCTTATATTATCCGCAGATATATTGCCGTTCTTGTATGCACGGCTTACAGACGACAGTCCCGCATCGCAAAGTTCCTTGTCGACGGCATTGAAAGCCGCCTTATCCTTTACAAGTGAAATGTTGTCTGAAATTGCTCTGAACACGGAATTTATGCTTGTAAACCAGTCTGCATTGTCGTCAAATACGGCATTTATCGAATAGTCGGCGGTCAGTCTGTCGGCATTTTCGGTATAGCTTCTGACAACCGCAAGATTCTTTGCACATTCCGATATTTCCTGCGGTGAACGTTTCACAAAGCCGCTTATGATATGCTGTTTTTCGCTGTCGCTGAACTTATCTGAGCAGGCTATATTATTTACTGTTACGGTTTTCTGCAAAGCCTTCGACAGCTGTTCCCAGTCTGTTGCAACGCCGCTCAGTATTCCGCCCGGAATATTCAGCGTTGAAGAAATCTGTTGTATCTGTGCCGATTTTTCGGACAGCTCTGTAAGTCTGTCGTATACTGCACAAACATCGTTTTTTGTGAATGCGGCAGGGTTTTTGCTGTAGACTTTAAGCTCTTTATAAAGCTTATTCTGACCGAGCAGTTTCGGCAAAAACCACTTTGCCTCCGCCTGTTTCCACTGTACCCTTGCGCTTTCGGCAGGGTATGAGAATATCGACTTATCAAAGCTGTTTTCTATTTCGGCGCTGAGTGTGTTATATGCTTTTCCCGTTTCACAAAGGGAAGTCAGCTTAGAAACAGTTCCCTCAAAATCCGCCGTGCCGATCATATCGGATATTACGGGTACATCCGTACAGCAGGAATCTATAAGCGCCGATACGGCATCCAGCTTGTCACGGCTGATGTTTCCGTCCAGTTTTACGGCAGACGCAATAAAATTCAGTGCATCGTCTGCTTTGCCGTATTCGTCAATAAGTCTGTCAAGGCTGTTTTTGAGATTGTCACGCAGTTCGATCGAATACTCACGTCCGCCGTATCTTAAAAGCCGGTGCTGTGCATACAGTCCGATAGCGGATATTGCAACAACATAGCGTGAAATGATATCCTCATAGCGCGCAAGCGTGCTTTCGTCTGCATTACGCAATGTTTCCCTGTCAATCTTGATTTTTCCCTTGTCGCCAAGGCACTGTTCGTAACGTTCTATAGCCGAATACAGCGACTGCCCGAAAGCCCTTTTTTCGTGCAGGGCTTCTATTATGTAGTTCAGTTTTGCTTTTTGCTGTGCCAGCTTTTCAGCTGTTGCGGCGTGTTGTTCCGGGGATTTTACCAGTGCGGTTTCAAGCGCTTTGTTGAGTTCGCCGAGTACAGTGGATTTATTTGTCTTGTTGGAATGAAGCTCAAGGCAGAACGGATCGAGCCCTATATTTGCAAGACGTTTTTGTACAACGCTGAGCGCCGCCATTTTCTCGGCAACGAACAATACGCTCTTGCCGTGATAAAGCGCATTGGCTATCATATTTGTGATAGTCTGCGATTTACCTGTTCCGGGAGGTCCGTGTAGTACAAAACTTCTGCCTGCCGACGCCGCCACAACCGCACTGAGCTGTGAAGAATCCGCATCAACCGGTACAGCTATGTCGGTAAGTGAGATCTTGCTGTCTATTTCGGTATCGGCAATAAAATCTCCTGTCAGCTCTTCGCTTGTTGCACCGTTCATGAGGCAGGAAACTACCTTATTGTTTTTAAGCTCATCGCTGCGGTTTCTTATATCGTTCCACATTACGAATTGTCCGAAGCTGAACAGACCGATAAAGCTGTTTTCAAGGATATTCCACGTTTTCTTGCCCATTATCGCCTGTCGTACAGTATTGAAAACAAGCGGCAGATCTATGCCGTGTTCGTCCTCGGGGAGCGGATCAAGCCCGTCTATATTTATGCCGTGATCCTGTCTTAAATACTCGATCATGGTTACGTTTATCTGAGCGTCTTCCTGACGGCTTCTGATAATATATCCCTTGTCACGGACATTTCTCACTATATCGACAGGAATAAGTACGAGCGGTGCATATCTCGGCTTTTCCGACATTTCACTTTCAAACCACCTGAGCAGTCCAAGCGATAAGAACAAGGTGTTTGAGCCGTTCTCCTCCATACTTACCTTTGCCGCACGGTACAGCTTTTTAAGGCTTTCCTCAAGCTCTGCGGCATCCATAAATGTTCTTATTCTTTTGTTTTTAAGCTCCTGCTCGGCAATATTCTTTACCAGATCCTTGTTTGTTTCTATCTCGAACGTCTTAATATCACGCATTGATACCGTCCACTCGGAGGGAGCTTCAAGAATGCGGAAATCCGTTCCGTCCGACAGCTTATCTTCAAGCAGTGAAAGATCGGACGCCATAATTTCTATGGTGCTTTTGTTCATTCTGAAATTGAGAAGTGAGTTTCTGAGTGAAAAGTCAAGCAGTTTTCTTTCCCATAGTTTCTGCTTTGTCATAGGCTCGTTACTGCCCTGTGCAACTTTTCCGTACAGCGATGTGTCAAGCTCGCTCGGCGCATTCATCCTGATACGCTTTGTGCTTTCGTTCTCAACGTTTTCCGAAGCGATCGCCTGTTCAAGCTTCAACGGTATAGGGCGTATTCCGCTGCCCCTTGTGCGTGCAATGTCAACAGCGCATATAAATTCACCCGGTTTATTAAAATGATCCTTGCCGTGTTTCAGCGCCGCATCAAAGTCTGTATTATCCTTTGTGATATCGGTACATTCGACAAGCAGTATTTCTTCTGCGCCTGTAACGATACGTTTTTCGATCGCCGATACATCGTCGGTCGCACAATCCGCAAAGGTTTCGTCCTCAAGATGGCAGCCGCAGAAAGCGTGACCGTTTATGAATATTATAAGGGGATTCAGTCCGACAGCTTCAAGGCATGACGCATACAGCACCGAAAGATCAAGACAAGTGCCATGCTTTTGCTCAAGAACAGTATTCGCAAGGCGAACCTTCTGACCTATATATTCAAAGCTGGCAGGCGGCATATTGTATGCAATCTTCCTTGCGCAAAGCGCCGTATAGATTGCTGCCATCTGCTGTTTTACAAAGTTCGGATTCTGCCGCTGATATGCGCTGAACGCAGTCGTGTCCGCCCACTTTTTAAGATATACAGACGCTTCCGATATGACTTTTGCGATTTCAGGGTGATTGGGCGTCACAAATGCCGCAATAAGCTCCGGGTCAAATGCAAGTCCGCTCCATTCGTTGAATGAAAGCAACTGAACCGGGACGTCCTTGTGATAAAGTTCGTTGTCGTCTTTTGTAAGTGAAAAGCTGACCGTACCGGATATGGCTTCTGTCAGAGAAAACAGCATTTCCGTGCTTAGAATTATCCTGAGCGGTGATATCTCGACCGACTGTCCTGCGGGGACGGCATTTATGTCATATGTGAATGTCTTTGCAAAGCCGGGATCAAAGGCGATAGTCAGTTTTACATCGCTTATATCTTCATTACCCTCATTGCTGACGGTAAGATTTCTTATGAAAGGTATGAAATTTTGTTGCATTGCGAAATTGATTTTCGGTATCATATCGCAACCGAGTGTCAGAACTGCGCCCATGTAACACCATCCTTGAATTTTAAAAAGTTTCCGTTATTAACGGTATCAATTAAATTATACTACTATATTCAATACCTGTCAATTGTAGTACAGCGATTACGGGATAGAAAAGACGGCAGAGTAAATTTACGCATTTTTCACTGTTTATCGTAATGCTGTGCATTTTTTTCGCGGATCATATAATATCCTGTTCCGACTGCATCGGCAATAAACCAGCCGATAGGTATAGCAATCCATATTCCCATAACTCCGAATGCAGGTACGGGTGACAGAATATACGCCAGAAGCACTCTTGTTCCGAGTGAAAGATCGTCAGGACTACCGACATCAACGGTTTATTTACCGCTCTGTAGTAGCCGTAGAGCATAAACAGTATTCCTATGCCGATGTAACACAGACCTTTACCGAGCGACAGACCTATAATCACGGATGTAAGGAAGGTTATGAGCGTATATGATGAGCCGACGGCGGCAAGTGCGTTGTCGCCGATATATCTGCCGACTATCCATGTATCAGCGAGGTTGTAAAGCTGCTGCATTATATTTCCGAGCATAAGCGGCACTGCGAATGTCCATAGTCCGCCGGTTAACTGCCGACGGTAAGATCACGTTTTTTCATTATGTACTTCCTTTTATATAAGCGGTGCGACAAATCCCCACACAACAGCAATCACAAGCGAGGGGAGCAGGTTTGCTACTCTTATCTGTTTTTTACGAATGAGGTTAAGTCCTACGCAAAAAATCAGGACATTGCCGACATAAGAAAGATAAGACAGTGCAAGTTCGGTCATAAAGCCTCCGGCAAATACAGCGATTATTGTTATGACGCCCTGAAAAATCGCTACCGGTACGGCAGAGAAGATACAGCCCTTGCCCTGAGAGGCAGTCATTACGCAGATAATCACTGCGTCAAGGATCGCTTTTGCGATAAGAACCGAGCAATCGCCGCTTACTCCGTCGTTTATCGAGCCTATCACTGCCATTGCGCCTATACAGACAGTGCAGGATGCGCTTACAAATGCCGATACAAATGAGTTGTCGCCTGTACTGTGGCTTTTGATTTTAAGCCATTCGCCGAACTTGTCCACAAGAGCGTTTATATTGATTATTTCACCGATAAGACCGCCTAAGGTAAGGCTTACTATCATCATTATCGTGCCGCCCGTTGACAGCTTGCCGCCTGACAGCGACAGCATATTCTGCATAACACCGCCGATGGCAAGCATCATTATTGCAGCGGCATTGACCGACAGCAGAGTATCCTTTATTCTTTCGTTCAGCTTTTTACCGAACATCAGTCCGCATAGTCCGCCGAATATCAGCAGAGCGACATTTATTACAGTTCCGATACCACGCATTTTTTTCCTCTTGATTCATTCAGATATTATCGCTACATATTATACAGCCGCATAAGCGGTATGTCAAGGAAACTCTTGACATACTGCTGTGGTTGAGTTATAATATATTAGATTTCTAACAGTTTAAATTCTAATTTAAATTTACTGAGAGGTACTAATGGAAAATTCACTTCATCATTTACTGATGACCGACCACACCGCTTTTCGCAAGCGGATTTTTTCTGCTCTGAAAAACGAGGGGCTGACTTCGGGACAGCCGAAGGTGCTTGAATATCTTGCGGAGCATGACGGAGCGATGCAGAAGGATATTGCCGCTGCCTGCCGCATTGAGCCTGCAACGATGACTTCACTGCTTTGCGGCATGGAGAAAAAAGGTCTGATAATACGGTCTGCGCCGGACAGACGCTCGCTCAGCGTATATCTTACCGATAAGGGCAAGGCGCTTGTTCCGCTTATAGAGCGGGAATTTGCAAGGATAGAGAGCGTAGCTACAAACGGATTTTCAGATGATGAGCGTGAAATGCTTGTTTCGCTGTTGTCAAGGATGCGTGAAAATCTTGACTGAATACAAGGACAAAGGAAATATGAAAATGTCAAAGAAAGAAACCGCAAAGAGATATGTTTTATTTATAATAAGCCTGTTTTTTTCCGCACTCGGAGTGGCTTTTACAAAGCACGGGGAGCTGGGCGTGTCGCCGATCTCGTCTGTTGCGAATGTAATGAGTTATAAGCTTGATTTCTTCACGCTCGGTGTATGGCTTATAATCTGGAACTGCGTGCTGATACTCGGACAGATACTGATACTTCGTAAGAAGTTTCAGCCGATACAGCTTTTACAGATACCGCTGTCGTTCCTGTTCGGATATTTTACCGATTTCGGACTTTGGCTCGTGGGCTTTATTCCTGCGGAAAACTACATAGTGCGCCTTATTATGGTAGTTATCGGAATTGTCATACTCGGTTTCGGAGTATCGCTGTCGGTTTCCGCGAATGTTATAATGAACTCGGGAGAGGCTTTTGTAAAGGCGATAGCAGATACGGCGAACAAGAATTTCGGTAATGTAAAGATAGTTTTTGATGTAAGCTGTGTGGTGCTTGCGCTGATACTTTCACTGTTGTTTTTTGATTTTACGATAGTGGGAACAAGGGAGGGTACTGTTATTTCGGCGCTTTGCACCGGTCTTGCGGTGAAGCTGTTCCAAAGATTGACGAATGAGCCTGTGAACAGACTTTTGAGTGATTGACGTATTGTAAAAAAGGACAGACGTGGAGCGAGGGATAGTGCGGTTTTTGGAAGGGTTGGTTTTGGGCGAAGGCAGCTAACGACAAGAATATAAAAAAGCGGTCACAGCATATCACTGTAACCGCTTTTATTGATTATTGCTTTGTGTAACTCCCACCGTTTTGCCGTCCTTTAAATATATATTGCGTTATTAAAGGCGGAATTTGGGGCGGAACATTGTCGCATTTTCGTTTGATTTTCCGTCAGCACTACAAATCATTCCCGCCGTTTTGCCGTCCTTTAAATATATATTGCGTTATTAAAGGCGGAATTTGGGGCGGCACATTGCCGCAGGCGGAATTTGAAGTGCCGCATCGGCATCAACCTTCGTATTCGGAGAATTTGGGAGCGTTGGCTATTACGTCGGCTTCAAGAGCCTGCGGTAATTGCTCGTAGTGGTCGAACTGAGCGGTGAAATGACCTAAGCCTCTGGTTATCTGACGGATAACGGTCGCAAGGTCGGTTATCTCGGACTGGGGCATCTGAGCGTCAAGCTCGGTCATACCCTGTTCTTCCTCGCTGGGATTCATACCGAGAACAGTACCTCTGCGCTTGTTGATGACCGTCATTATATCACCTGTGCTTGCATCGTCAAGAATTACCTTTACAAGACAGATAGGCTCGAGTATGCAAGGCTGAGCTTCTGCAAGTCCCTGCTTGTATGCGATATGAGCCGCCATTTTGAACGCCTGCTCGGAGCTGTCTACAGGGTGGTATGAGCCGTCAAGCAGAGTAGCCTTTAAATTAACGACAGGATAGCCTGCCAGTACACCGTGTGCTGTCGATTCTGCAAGTCCCTTTTCAACGGCAGGGAAATAGTTCTTCGGAACGCTTCCGCCGAAAACCTTTTCCTCAAATACAAGAGTATCGCTGTCGCAAGGCTCGAATTCAATCTTTACATGACCGTACTGACCGTGACCGCCCGACTGCTTCTTGTGCTTGCCTTCAGCCTGTACTTTTTTGCGGATAGATTCACGGTAGGCGATTATCGGGTCGGAAACTATTACATCCACGCCGAATTTAGCCTTCATCTTTGAAATTGCGGCGTCAAGGTGCTGTTCGCCAAGACCGCCTAATATACGCTGATGCGTTTCGTGGTTGTGGTCGTAGCTTAATGTCTTGTCTTCCTCGACCATACGCTTTATCGCATTGCTTATCTTGCCCTCGTCATTTTTATCCTTTGCAGAGATAGCCTTGAAGAAGCAGGGAACGGGGTATTTTTCTGCGGCAAATACCGTTTCATCGCCTGACGCAGTGAGCGTATCGCCTGTGTTCGCACTAAGCTTTGTTGCGGCTACTATGTCGCCTGCGTAGGCTTCAATCATATCCTCCGTTTTCTTGCCCTGCATACTCAGGAGCTTACCGGGCTTTTCAAGATTGCCTGTTGTGCGGTTAACTACTTCAGTTCCTGCGGCAAGAGTACCGTTGACTATCTTTATGTAGCTGAGCTTTCCGACAAATGGGTCGGCTACTGTCTTGAACACCTTTGCTTCAAGCGTGTCACGGCTTGCATACTGTACTTTTGAGCCGTCCTCGCAAAGCTCGCCGTCTGTTTCATCGGGGCTCGGGAGCATATATATTATGGTGTTGAGCATCATATCAATGCCTGCGAGAGTGTCGCCCGAACAGCATACAACAGGTGTGATGTAGCCCTTGTGTATACCGTCGTGAAGTCCCTTTACTATCTCGGCCTCGGTGAAGTCCTCGCCCTCGTTTTCAAAGTAGCGCATCATAAGCTCTTCGTCCGTTTCGGCTACAGCCTCAGCCATTGCGGCACGCAGACCTTTCAGACGGTTTTCAGACGCAGGCATGGGTACTTCGGTAGGTACGCCGTTGTCATAAGTATATGCCTTCATTTCAAGCAGGTTTATGTAGCTTTCAACGGTGCCGTACTTGTCAAAGGGAACTACTATGGGGCATATAGACGGACCGAATTGCGTTTTAAGCTCTTCAAGGCACTTGTAGAAGTTGCTGTTTTCTTCTTCCATACGGGTGACAACAAACATTGTCGTTTTGCCGTGTTTTACTGCCTCTCTGTATGCTTTTATAGTGCCGACCTGAACACCGTCCTTTGCGGGAAGCGCTATTACAACGCTTTCTGCGGCGCTGATTCCTTCATAAAGTCCTGCGGCAAAATCAAACTGACCGGGAGTATCGAGAATATTTATTTTAACGTCTTTCCACTGGCAGTAAGCAAGCGAAGTACCGAGTGAGATCTTTCTCTTTATCTCTTCGGGATCATAGTCGCAGACGCTGTTGCCGTCCGATACTTTGCCCATTCTCTCAATCTCGCCGCACTTGTAGAGCAGGCCTTCCGCTACGGATGTTTTACCGCTACCGCCGTGTCCTGCGAGGGCTATGTTTCGTATGTTTTTGCAAGTGTAAGTTTTCATGGTTTTATCCTTTTATCCTTTCATCAAAAATTCGGATAAATACATTATATACGGATTTTGGAAAAAATACAAGGGATTTTTCGTGAAAACTGAAATACGAGTGTAGAAATATATTGTTTGTTTTTGTGCATAACGCACAAAACGTTTCTGCGATTATTAATGTTTCTTTACAATTGTGCAACACGGCAGTATAATTAATTTTAACAAAAGAAAAGAGGAACAGGATGAATATTACGGTAAGAGAATATAAAAGTACGGACGCACACGCTGCGGCAGAAATATGGAACGAGGTTGTGCGTGACGGAGTTGCATTTCCTCAGGAAAATGAAATGAGCGACACCGACGCGGACGAATTTTTCCGTTCACAGAGTTATACAGGTATAGCCTGTGACAAAAACGGAAAGGTATATGGATTGTACATACTTCATCCGAACAATGTCGGCAGATGCGGTCATATAAGCAATGCAAGCTATGCTGTAAGCTCTTTTGCCCGCAGAAAGGGTGTAGGCAGAGCGGTAGTCACCGATTGTATAAAAAAGGCTAAGGAACTCGGCTTCGGAATTCTACAGTTCAATGCGGTGGTGGCAAGCAACACTGCGGCATTGGCATTGTATAAGTCGCTCGGATTTACACAGCTTGGTGTTATTCCTGACGGATTCAGGCTGAAAGACGGAAATTACGAGGACATTATTCCGCATTATATCAAGCTTTAATATATAGTACCATTATTATATGCCTACAGACAAAACCGCCGTTATCAAAGTTAGATACTCTGATAACGGCGGTATTTAATACCACTAACCTATTATTGCATATTACAAAAAGAACCGCATTTTATGCGGTTCTTTACTGGCTGGGGTGGAAGGATTTGAACCCTCGAAATGGCGGAGTCAGAGTCCGATGCCTTACCACTTGGCGACACCCCAATATTCGGTTTTGTTGCCGCTGTCGTGACAACGTAGATTATTATATCACAACAAAACTTTGATGTCAAGCGTTTTTTTAAACTTTTTTTACTTTTTCATGAAAAAGTATGCGCAATAAATACAAAAAGTATATTTCGCCTAGAATATCGCAATCTGTAATATGATTTACCGATCTTTTTGTTCCTGTCCTTTGTTTACTATGAAAATTCCAAGACTGATAAACACAAGTGCAATGAGTGCTTCAGGTCGGAATGCCTGCTGTGTCTCACCCAGCAGAAGCGCCGAGAGCAGTACTCCGCATACCGGGTTCATAAATCCGAACACTGCAATCTTTGATACAGGATTATATTTCAGTAGTGTGCTCCATATCGAATAGGCGCAGGCTGAAATAAAAGCAAGATAAAGGAGCATAAGCATTGCTGGCGCGGGACTTCCGACAATGCCCAGACTTCCGCCGGCAATCAATCCTATAACAGTCATTACAGCACCGCCGAAAAGAAACTGCCAACCGCTGAGCATCATAGTGTCTGTATCAGCAGAAAAGCGCTTTATAAGCACCGATGACAGTGCGTATGCAACTGTGGAGATAAGGATAAATCCGTCGCCGGTAAGATTGAATCCGCTGAGCAGCGAGCTGTCGAGATTGATTACGATAATACCCGCAGTGCCGAGCACGCAACCCGTTATCTTGAGCCATGTCAGCTTTTCCAGACGGAATATAAGCGATGATATAAGAATGCAGACGAACACGCTCATCCCCTCAATAACGGAGGACTTTACGCCGCTTGTGTTTGCAAGTCCGATATAGAAGAACAGATATTGCAGAATAGTCTGGAACAAGCTCAGCGAGATAACCTTCGGCACTTCACGGAGTTTGGGTATCATCGGTTTTTTGTGCATAATACTGCCGGTTATGATAACCATAATTCCGGCTATGAAAAACCTTACTCCGGCAAATAATATCAGCGATGCCGGGTTTGCCGTATCTACAGAGAACAATCCGTATCCTATCTTGACGCACGGAAATGCACTGCCCCACAGTGCAGAACAGAGCATTGCAAGCAACGCCGCAATATATGTTTTTCTGAGTGTATCCGCTTTCATAAAAACCTCGTATATAACAAAATCAAGCGGCACTGTCGCAGGCAGACAGTACCGCTTTATATTTTAACACCCGACAGCTCCGGGGTCAATACTGTTTATTAAGATAGTTGATTATTTGTTCAGCCGCATTGCAATTACGGAAATGTCGTCGCTTTTGTCTTCACCCGCATAAAATCTGGCAGTAGCAGCTACTTCTTTTGAAAATTCCTTTAAGTCGGGCTCCTTGTCCATTTCGCGGTAAAGCCACTTCTCGTTAAGTTCTGCGCCGTCGCTTGTCATTACTATCATGTCGCGGCTTCCTATCGTGAATGTCCTGCGGTCGTAGACAGGTTCGTCCTTTACGCCGACAGGCAGTCCTTTACAACCAAGCCGCATACAGCGGCTTCCGCACTTGATATAGGTATTTGCACTGCCTGCCTTATACAAGTCGGTTTTACCGCTGTACAGGTCGACAGCACATATCTCAAGCGTTGCAAAGCTCTCGTCGGAGGACTTGCACATAAGGGATGTATTGATTACGTTTATCGCTGCGTCTATACCCACTCCCGCTTGCAGCAGTCTTATCAGCATACCGCAGGCAAAGGACGAATCCACACGCGCTCTGCTTCCGCTACCCATGCCGTCCGACAAGACTACATAGGCAATGCCGCTCTTGTCAATGAAGCTGTCGTAATAGTCGCCGCAGGCGGTGCCTTCGGTTTTACTGAGCTGGCATATCTCAATATCAAGCGTATAGGTAGTGCGGGAGAAAACGCTGAGCTTACAGCCGCCGCCCACACGGCTTATTGCAGGGAGGTCAAAATGTCGGCGGAAAGCAAGCGTCAGTGCTTCGCAGATATCCTGCTTTGATGCAAAAAAACCGGTATCGGAATAGGCTTCTACCGACATCCTGCCCTGTTCGCCGAGCTGAACGCTGACAGCATCGGCATCTTCACAGCCGAGCTTGTACAGTACGTTTATCGCAGTTTCATTATATTCGGGCTCAATGTCGCCGCTGTTTTCGATTTCATCCGATAACTGGGACAGGATCTGTTCTGTTGCCGATAACTGAGCGGTCAGAACAGACCTCATGCGTGCTATTCTCCTGCGTTCCGCTTCATTTTCGGACAATGTGGTGTAAAGCTTGTGTATTTTGTCGCATAACTGCTCCTTATGCGGACAACGCCCGGATAATGGTGCGGAAAACAGTTCCGGAGTGGGTTCTTCACCGCTTTTAACAGCATTTGTAAGTCTGGCAAACTGCTTTATGCTGTCGCCGTATTCTTTTCCCCAGCATTGCATATTATATCTGCATTTTCTGCAAATACTGTCACAGGCTGTATTATATACCCAGCTCATATCTCTCGGCTGAACGTTGTCAAGCTTTTCGGCAGTAAGTCCGACTGTGCGCCGTACCTCTGCAATTGCACCTTCTGCAAACTTAAGCCGTTTCGCAAACAATCTGCGTATACTGTTTTCGCCTGCGGTCAGCCTGACCATATCGGTCTGTTCAACGGTAAGCTTTGACGGGAGGAGCATAAAGACTGCCGACGACATAAAAATATCAGCCGCTACGGCAAGCTTTGAGTTGTCCATTGTAAAAAAGGCGGTGCAGATTGTAGCAGTCAGCACGAACGCTCCTGCTGCGCTTATCTTCTTTCCGCCGCAGAACATACCTGCGAGAGCCGCCGCAGGTGTAAGAGCCGCCGCAAGAAACGCATTGCCGTCCATACCTACCGATGCGCCAAGCGCACAGGCGGCGGCACACACTGCACCCGCTCCGCTCCCGTACTTCATAGCGGCGCAAAGAGCCAGTCCCGATGCAAAGATAACACCGAAATTGAATACGCCTATGCTGTAGTGCGACAAAATCCCAGATACTATGGCACAGCCGCCGATAACGCAGATAAAGCTGAGAGGGTCGCTCCTGACAGTCACCTTTACAAGCTCACGCTTTGACGACAGGCGCATAAGCCTGAGCGCCACGACTGCACCGCCGCCTGCCATAGCAGACAGGATAATGCAGTTCATAATATCGCTTACGGAGGACGAGGTTAGAAAGTTTGCGGCAAAAACAGAACCTGCCGCAGTTATAGCCGATACCGCATCGGAAGCGGCGGTTTTTCTGCGGGAAACGATAAGGCGGATAGCGACCACCGACAGCAGTGCCGATGTGACGGTAACGCCGTCCGAATAATTGCCGCCCAGAATATAGCCTGCTACACTGCCGACAAAAGCGCTTATACAATCGATACCGCTCATCGCCGCCGCAAACGACGCCGCAAACGGCGACGGTTTTCCGAACACGGTACTCATGGAAATGACCGCCGCAATAAGCATTACCGTACCGCATCTTATCACCGACCGGTCGCGTATATGTACGTTGTTATTTGTTACTGCCCTTGACATTGTAAACATCCTTTCGCAAATGCAGATATTCCCGATGCAAAACGAAAAAAGCGGGAATATCAATATGTTATTATTTTACAATTGGTATACGGCGCTTTTTGTCGCAGTAAGTAACAGTACTGCGCAAAGAAATACGGGAAATGTCGGGCAAAGTATTATACGGGCAGAAGCGATAGTATTCGTGGCAAAGGGATAATATACGACGATTTGTATACAAATTGCGTATGTTACGGTTTGTGTTTTTTGAAAGTCTGATCGGCAAAACAGGTGCGTCTTATATTTTATCGTATGGATGTGAATTATAACCAAATTCAGATCTGCAAATTTTGCTGTTTTATATGCTGATTTTGTCGGATGGGTTGAAAGACAGAAAAGAAAAATGTTATTATCAATACAGAATACAGAGAAATTGTGCGAACAGTGACAATTACGGAAAAAGAGTAAAAGGAGTAAATCAATGAATGGTAAGAGAGTTAAATCGGCGATAATGTCGGCGGTGATTCTGTCGGCGGTCGCCGTGAGCGGTTGCTCGGCTGATGGCGGAGTTTCACTCAACGAATCGGGCGTGAAAGCAGAATTATCTGCTTTTTTCAACACTTCCGGCAAAGATGAAAGTGCCGAAACCGAAAGTCGGACATCCTCTGACAGCATATCTGTCTCAACAACCGAAAAGAAGCCTGAAACCACAGCGGTTACAACAAAGAAAGACAATACGACAAAAGCAGAATGGAAAGAAACAAAGTCTGAGGGTACAAAGTATGTGACGGTCGGTTGTTACAGCAGAAAAAAGCCATTCTCGGCTCTGAAACGGTAAAGCTGTATAACGTCAACGATAAGGTTACGGTGGTCGCTGTGACCGATACGGGTTATGCAAAGCTGAAAGACGGCACATTTATACATACAGATTATCTGTCGGACAGTAAGGTGGCAGTCACGACCGCACCGACGACTACAACGACTAAGAAACCGGCACAACAGAAGCCTGCACAGTCGCAGGTTTCCGATGAGTACTCGTGGGCGATAAATCCGAGTTATGCGTATGATGATGTTGCTGTAGTTAAACAGTTTGACACTCCGTGGGGAGAAGGAACTCTTGCGTCTTTTGTAAGAGAAATAAACGGTGTGTGTCAATACAATCCGGGAAAAGAATATAAAGGAATTTTTACGGCGACAGATACTTCAGGTAAATGTGGACTTATAGACATAAACGGAAAGACGATACTCGTTAGTAAATATGACAAAATCAATATTTCAAACTGGATGTACAGATATCATTATATTGAGGTCAGCTATCTGAAAGATAGCGATGGCGACTATAAATATTATAAGGATTATTGGTTAAACGAAAATTAAAATGAGGTAGAACCTTCATCGGGAATCGGAAGCGATCCGGGATCGGTTTATTACTATGATATAGATACCGGTCGAATTTATTTTGATGACTTGATGATGGGAAATAAAGAGTTGACCGGTGACGAACTTTCGGAAGTGTACAAACCGGTAGTTTCATCTGTAACTGCCGAGGGAGAGACAATACTATTATATGGAGAGAAAACGTTACAACACGATTTTTATACAGATAAGCCGGGAACGGGAAAGTATGGGCTTATATCAGGCGGTAAAATAACAGTGCCTATGGAATATGACGGCTATTTTAAATCTGAAACAGCCGATATATTCAGCAGTTGCAACAGAATAGTTTTCTGGAAAAATAACAAGATATACGTTTTCGACAAGAACGGAAAATGCTATTCAGACGGTAAATATGACAAGACTGATAATGATAATCAGGAGCTTTACTATCTGAACGGCTATCTGCCTGTATGCAAAAGCGGCAAATGGGGACTTATAGATGTCAACGGAAAAGAAGTTGTGAAGTGCCGGTTTGACGATATTTCATCGGTATATGACGGTAAGGCGTGGGCTAAGCAAAACGGCAAGTGGGGAGTAATCAAGCTTGCCTGAGATAAAGGAGGAAAATTATGATCAAAGGTGTAAAGAGATTAGGCGCGGCGGTATTGTCGGCGGTTATGATGCTGACGGCTGTTGCTACACCGCTGGGGATAAGTTGCCGTTTATCGGTGACAGTTTGGCTATTATTGCAGGAGCAGAAACTTATGGGTTATACTACCGTATACTTAACGGCGTAGGCGGTTTCAGGGCTAAATCCACAGCTAAGAATTCAATAACGCTCGGCTGGAACAAGGGTGCAACGGCGAGCGGCTACC